>PDWJ01004696.1_pt1 | contig 12254 bp, 9 predicted proteins | sample 1430881 | NCBI WGS metagenome assembly PDWJ01 (sample SAMN01162460, study PRJNA174530) | Oral metagenome, whole genome shotgun sequencing project. | biome: Marine environment; feature: Marine mammal; material: Swab sample of the gingival sulcus; isolation source: swab sample of gingival sulcus... | reverse complement strand
GTACGCTTACCTTCTTTATGTTTGGAGGAAAACGTGTTTCTGCCGGCAGGCGAACGGCCTGAGTTCTATTATTCTCAAAGACAGAACCTATATTCATATTATCCTCCCATTCCCGCTATATACATAAAGTATATAGCAATAAGTATTAATTGTCATGCTCATCCAGAAATTTTTACTGCAACGCGCCGGTACGGCAGCCGACACCGGCACACAGGCATTAAGCCGGAAAGCGCGGCAGCACGCCGCCTCGTCAGCGCGCCGCTGCGCAGGCGTACCGCCGCGCCGGCTTGACAAACACTTTCCCGACAATAACAATAGCAGAATATTAATAATTATTATTAATACTAAAAGAGGCACACTATCAAAACAGCAGAAAAATACAAACACAGCAAAAAACGGGACCGCATTCTGGAACTTCTTCAACCTCAATATTCTGGTTGACCAGGGCCTGGCCAAACGGGTTTCTCTGGGCGGCTCACTGGAACACTTTGACGCATGCACCCACCCCCATTACCACCTGATATGCGAAAAGTGCAGCGGTATTTTCGATATTGAAATGCCCCTCGACAGCCGTCTGAACAGCATTGTTACACAAGAAACCGGCTTTACCGTTACCGGCCATCAACTCCATTTCTACGGTATCTGCCCAAACTGTAAAAATAACTGAACGGCTATTGACTGTTCCCGTGGAGAACAATATATTCACCTTATACAATTAAATGATTGCTTAATTGAGTAATCATTACCAAAGATAAAGCCGCGCTGTCCGCGGCTGCGGGAGCATAACATGAAAAAAAGACCTTCCGATATATGCAGTGAGGAATCTATTTCCGTCCAGGACAACCTGGAAGAACTGCAGCAGAGTCTTCTGGATGTGGCAGGACTGTCGGAACTGTTCAACGCCCTTTCAGATGAAACACGCACCGGCATTCTTCACCTTCTTTCACAGCAGGAACTCTGCGTCTGCGACCTGGCCCTCATTATGAACATGAGTCTTCCGGCCATCAGCCACCACCTGCGCCTGCTGAAAATGATGCGGCTGGTTAAAACCCGCCGGGACGGCAAACAGGTATTCTACCGCCTGGACGATGACCACGTTGTTGAACTTATTTCGGTGGCAGAAGAACACTTCCGGGAAGAGAGGGAAAAAGATGAATAACAAGGAAAATCTGAACAGGTTCCAGCTGAAAGGCGTTGACTGTCCGGTCTGCGCGTCAAACATAGAATCGGCACTGCGCGCGTCTCCCGGACTGGAGAACTCCCGGCTGGACTTTGCCGGAGGACTGCTCTACATCGATCCCCGCTATGTGAAGCACGCCCAAACCATTATACGGAAGATGGAACCGGAAGCGGTTCTGCAGACCGGCAAGCCTGCGGAAGAACAGCCGCTTACCCTGTGGCAGAAAATTGTGGAAAAGGAACTTCTGCGTATTGTTCTTGCCGCCGCGGTTTTTGCGGCCGGACTCTTCCACCTGCCCGCCGTCTGGAAACATGTCTGTTTTATCGCGGCCTATATTCTGGCAGGAACTCCGGTTGTCATTGCCGCCCTGAAAAACATTTTCCGGGGCAAACTGATGGATGAACTTTTTCTGATGACTGTGGCATCGGCCGGGGCCATGGCCATAGGCGAGCTGCCGGAAGCGGCGGCCGTTATGCTCTTCTACGCGCTGGGCGAATACCTGCAGAACCGGGCTGTTGCCCGCTCACGCATTGCCATTCAGGAAACCATGAACCTGCGGAATATCCACGCCAGAGTTCAGGACGGCGAAACATGGAAGGAAGTGGACCCGGAAACCGTAAAAGAGGGAACTGTTGTTGAGATCCTGCCCGGTGACACCGTGCCTCTGAATGGTGAAGTCTGTGAAGGCAGCTCCTGGATGGATACATCCGCGCTGACCGGAGAATCGGTTCTGCGGCAGGTTCAGAAAGGAAGCGAGGTTTCAGCCGGCTATGTGAACGACGAAGGACGCATCCTTCTCCGCACCACCCGGCCGTATTCCCTCAGCGCCATGGCCCGGGTACAGTCCCTGCTGGAACAGGCGGCCGGCCGGAAGGCGCCCACTGAACGGATTCTGGCCCGTTTTGCGGCCGTCTACACTCCCGCGGTTGTTATTCTTGCCCTGCTTCTGGCCTTTCTGCCCCCGCTTCTGGGTGCCTGGCCGCTGCGCCAGTCTGTATACAAGGCCATGATACTTCTGGTTATTTCCTGCCCCTGTGCTCTGGTGGTATCGGTTCCCATGGCCTACTTTGCCGGCATAGGACGGGCCTCCCGGGACAAGATTCTTCTGAAGGGAGCCGATGTTCTGGACACCGCGGCCAAAGTGGATACAGTGGTTTTTGACAAGACCGGCACCCTGACCGAAGGGAATTTCCGGGTGCAGAAAATACACAGCGCGGGAAAGTGGAGTGAGGCCGATCTGATAAACCTGGCCGGGAATATTCTGGGTTCATCACGTCATCCCATTGCCCGTTCAGTAAGCGAATACATCAGCACTCATTCCCTTACGGCCTCCAAAGAAAGGCAGATACTCCGAAAAGATCTGGAGTCGGTTAAAGAAATTAAAGGCATGGGCATGCAGGCACTCTGGAAAAACAACAGAATTCTGGCCGGAAACGCCCGTTTTCTTTCCGAAGCGGGAGTGGAAGTACCCGGCGGCGGAATACAGGGCAGCGTGGTGCATCTGGCACTGGGAACAGAATATCTGGGAACCATAGAACTGGCGGACGCGCTGAAAAAAACAGCCCCCGCCGCGCTCCGGGACATTAAACAAATGGGCATAGGCAAAACCGCCCTGCTTACCGGAGACTCCCCGCAGAGAGCCGGGAAAGCCGCCGAAGAACTGGGCATAGACATGGTAAAGGCCTCTCTTCTTCCCGAGGGAAAAATGGAAGAGATGGAAAAACTCATGGCCGCTGCCCCTCCCAAAAAGAAAACAGCCTTTGTGGGCGACGGCCTGAACGATGCGCCGGTTATTCTGCGGGCGGATCTGGGCATGGCCATGGGCCACGGCGGCTCCGACATGGCCATAGAAGCGGCCGACGCGGTATTCATGGACGACAACCCCCTGCGCATTCCCCTGCTCTTCCGCATTGGGCGCTTTACCCGGCGCATTGTACTGCAGAACATCTGGTTTGCCCTGGGTATAAAGGCTGTTCTTATGCTCTCCGGTGTGTTTGCCGGACTTCCCATGTGGGCCGCTGTTCTGGGAGACACCGGTGTTGCCCTGCTGGCCGTTGCCAACTCCCTGCGGATACTCGGCAGCCGCCGGAAAATGCCGGAGCTCTAAGTTTTGCGCAGCAGATAAAGGAATTCCCGGACATGCACATTCCGGCCGCGCAGATTACGGCTGCCCCGGAATGTGTTGTAGCGGGTTTCCAGAACCCTTACCTCTCCAAGACTGTTCAACAGCCCCATCATCTGTTCATGCGGAATAAAACCTTCCGAATTAAATGAAACCAGCAGATAACGGGCTTTCACATTACAGGCCAGAGCGGAAAAGGCTTCAAAAGCCTTATGAGGACGGTTAAAATCGGAACGGTTCCAGTCGGCCGGTATGCCCGAAACCCGGCTGATACTCCGCGGCGGCGTGTACTGAACCAGAAGGTTCAGCATAAAGTAATTGGAACCGTAGGGATGCTGATTGTACGGCGGATCCAGATAGGCCAGGTCCACCTCCGGAACCTGAGCGGCTACCTCGGCCGAATCTCCCCGGAAAATGGAAATATCACTTTCAAAACGGCTGAACACAGGAAAGGGCAGACTGATATGCCCCTGAATTCGATGCAGGGCGTCGCCGCGGCTGCCGCCGAACTTGCCGATACCGGTTTTACGGCATTTATAAAAGCCCTTGAACACTCCGGCCGTATTGGCATGAATGGAAGCCTCGGAAAGAAGCGGTCCCAGAAAAAAGGGCTGCAGCTGTTCATCCACAGATTCCAGAAGCCGGCGGGCTGTATCCAGATAAAGAGCGTTGCGCCGGGTATAAAAAACCCGCTCACCCTTTTGAATATCCGAATCGTTACGGGGCGCGTAAAGTCTGCTGATAATACCTTCTTCCCACTCCTGCTTTTCCAGACGGGAACAGAGCTGCCGGTGAACAGCACGAAGCTCTTCTAAAGGGACATCCCGCGCGTTGGGAAGATAGCAGCGGCTTATCATCTCGGCGTAGGGCTCCAGATCGTTAACAGCCAGAAAAGAAGAATGCTGCTTCAGATAGCGGGACACAATGCCCGAACCGGAAAACACATCAAAACAGCGCAGCCGCTCCCGGCCCAGCTCCTCTTTGACAATGCCCACGCCCTTTCCAATAAAATCCAGAAGCGCGCGCTTGTTTCCAAGGCAGGTAATGAGCTGACTGGAGAGGTATTCGGGGTATTCTCCGCTGTCCATGCTTTCAGAATAACATTGGAGAAAGAAGATTTTCCACTCGGAAAAACCAGAACGCATCCGGGGCACCGCACGCCGAGCGCACTCCCGGCGCCCGCCCCGGCCTGCGCGCGTCAGCCCCTTACAGCTAAAAACACTTGCTTTTACGCCGGCCCTGTGGAATTCTCAAAGCATGATTTGCCGTCTTCTCCGAAAAAGCCCCCGCCGCAGCCGGACTCTCCGCTTCCGTCTTTCCGGATTTTCCGCGGTCATACTGATGCTCATTCTTCAAATGCCTCTTTTTTCTGCTGATTTTCCCAACCGGCGCGTCCGTCTTACCTTTACCGGCGATATTATGGTGCACAACTCCCAGCTGCGGCGCGCCTGGCTGGGAGAAGACGCCGGCGGCAATGACAAAGGCTACAATTTTTACCCCTCATTTGAATGGATTGCGCCCTATCTGCAGACATCTCATTTGACAGTGGGCAATCTGGAAACCACCCTGGGAGGCCCAAATTCCGCATGGATAACAAATGAAGAACTGGCTTTCCGTGAATATCAGGCCTACCCCTGTTTTACCACCCCCGACTCTCTGGCAGAGGCCCTGAAAAGGGCCGGATTCCACATTATGGTAACCGCCAACAACCACTGCATGGATTCCCGCCTGAGCGGAGCCGCCCGCACTCTGGATGTTCTGGATACGGCCGGTCTTCAGCACACAGGCACATCCCGGGGAGGCTTTCCCAGACCGTGGAGAGGCATGACAGGAAATTTCACCGTATCCCTGCTTTCCTGGACACACTCGGTCAACGGACTGATCAGTTCCAAAGGGATGGAACGCATTAATGTGTTTAACGCGCGCGGACACGACGACAGACTGAAGGAAATGCTCCAGGACATCCGTAACGAAGCGGCCCGCTCACCCGATCTGCTCATTCTGTTTATTCACTGGGGACAGGAGTACATGGACGAGCCGGATCAGTATCAGAAGAATCTGGCCGATCTGGCTCTGGAAGCCGGAGCCGACATTATAATAGGATCGCATCCCCACACGCTGCAGCCGGTGGAACGGCGTGTTATTCAAACGCCCAAAGGCTCCCGGGAAGCCTTTATTGCCTGGTCTCTGGGGAATTTCATATCCTCTCAGCGCCGCGGGGACAATACACGGCAATGGGTGGACGGCTCGGCCATTCTGAATCTGGAAATAGAACAGAACAAGCGGGGAAAAGCCCGGGTAGCCGCTGTGGAAATGGTACCGGTTTATGTCCGCTGGTCGCCTGAAGATATCCGGGTAATCAGCGTGTATGACGGTCTGCAGGAGGGTTCCCGGGAAAAATACGGTCTGAGCGAAAACGACATGGAAAGACTGAAAGCCTACGACGAATGGGTACCCGCGCAGCTTACCCGCTCTCTGGGAGCCCTGCCCGCCCGACAGAAAGGCGCCGTCTGGCGGGTGGATTTTCCCGAATAAGACGGATAAAAACTAAAGAATGGCGCCGTGGGTTTCCCGGCGGACAAACTGCCCGGTACCGGCTTCACCCAGCCATTTATCGCCGTCCACAATCAGCCGGCCCCGTGAAAGCACTTTCACCGGCCAGCCGCATACTTCCATACCTTCATACACGTTGTAATCAACATTCATATGGTGCGTCCGGGCACTGATAACCCGTTTTTTATCCGGATCAAAAATAACAATGTCGGCATCGGCTCCCGGGGCAATGGTGCCTTTTTTCGGATACATGCCGAAAATTTTGGCCGCGTTCGTGGAAGAAAGGGCCACAAACTGCTCCGGTGTTATCAGTCCGCTGTTAACAGCCTGATGCCAGAGAACAACATAGCGGTCTTCAATTCCCGGAACACCGTTGGGAACCTTTGCCCAGCAGTCTTTGCCCAGTTCCTTGCCGGGTATGCGGCCCTCCTTTGTACCGTCAAACCAGAAGGGACAATGATCGGTGGCCACCGTCTGAATGGTGCCGTCGGCCAGGCATTCATAAACAATACTCTTGTCCCATTCCGATTTCGGCGGCGGCGAACAGATGTATTTGGCGCCTTCAAAGCTCTCCGTATCCAGATACTTGTCCGTCAGAACCAGGTACTGGGAACAGGTTTCCGCCATAACCGGCAGACCCCGGCGGCGGCCCCGGCGGATGGCCTGAAGTCCCTGGCCGGCAGATGTATGAACTATGTAAAGAGGCGCGCCGGTCATTTCCACATAGTCAACGGCCCGGCTGGTGGCCTCCGCCTCCACAACGGCCGAATGAGCCACGCTGTGGTACTTCATGGCGTTTTTACCTTCAGCCAGAAGTCTCTTGGTTGTCTGATCAATAGCTTCGCCGTTTTCCGCGTGCACCAGTGTCAGCAGACCTTCCCGGCCGGCGGCCTTCAGAACTTTCAGAACGGCCTCTTCTTCAATCTGCAGCACATTTTTGTAGGCCAGAAATATCTTCAGGCTGGTAACGCCTTCGGACACAAGAAAAGGAATTTCAGCCAGCGCCTCATCGCTGGCATCAACAATTCCCAAGTGAAAACTGTAATCAATAACGGCCTTGCCTTCCGCTTTTTTCTTCCAGGTTTCCAGACCCTCTGCCAGAGTTCCGCCTTTACTCTGCATGGCAAAGTCGATATGGCAGGTGGTTCCGCCGAAAGCGGCCGCCCGGTGCCCGGTAAAAAAATCGTCTGAAGAAAACGTACCGCCGGCCGGTAAATCAAGATGGGTGTGCGGATCAATTCCCCCCGGCATAACCAGAAGCCCCGAAGCGTCAATAACAGTGTCCGCCTCTAAGCCCGCATTGCCCAGAGCCGTTACAACTCCGTCCTCTATCAATACATCGGTATCTATGGTATCGCCGGCCGTAACAACAGTACCGCCCTTAATTATGGTGCGCATAAAATCCTCCCCGCAGAATCCCTTCTCAGCAGAGTTATCCGCGGATTAAGAGATCTGCCGTTAACATCTTGATTATACACCAGAGGGAAAGGCTGCGGAATAATTTTTTGCCGTCTCTGCGCCCCGGCGGCCGGGAGGCGGGAGGAACAAGGTTTGTGTACAGTATTTTGCCCTATATAAACAGGCGACCGGCAGGCGCCCGGCCACGGGAGGCGGGAGGAATAACCTTACTTCAAAAACTTCCTGTCAATTCCTCCGGAGAGGAATTTCCGGGCGTTCCGCGCGGAAAGGTCTGTCCACCAGTTTCCCGCGGCTTCTTTCTGCATTTCGCGGAACTGGCGGATTTCGGGATAATTCATGGACGTCAGGAAATAATCGGAGCCGTAAAGAATTTTCCGCCGCAGCCGGGGATGCGCGGCACGGACACGGTTCAGAAAAGCACGCAGGCGGGCCTTGTCTCCCGAATAGGCGCTCAAGTCCATGTAGACCCCCCTGTAACGCCGGGCCTGATCCAGCACCCAGCTGGTCCACCCTGTTCCCGGACAGCGGCCGCTGAGGGAAATCTGCCCTTCTCCGCCGGTATGGGCAAAATTAATAATAAGTTTCGGATACAGGGCCAGAACCTTTTCCCAGAGCAGCGGATGGTTCAGAATCATCTGCCGTTCAGCCACAGCGTCGTGAATGTTGCCCGGCGTCATTTTTTCACCGAAACTCACCACACCGCCGGGGTACACTTCCTCCGCGGGAAGCACGGAAGCTGTCAGCGGATAAAAAATATCGCCCCGAACCTGCACTTCTGAAAGCGGCGTGGCAAACCCTCCGGGGGAAAAATGCACAGTAATGGGAATTTTCCGCCGGCTGCAGTGACTGTAGAGCCCTCCGGGGCCCGCCAGAGCCGGATCGGTGGGACTGAAACCCGTTGAACTGTAGAGCTTTATGCCGGCAAAAGGCCGGCCCGGGCCGACACAGTCTCCGGTCAGTTCCGCCGCGTTTATACCCGCGCGGTGCTGCCGGCGGGGATCAATGCACAGAAAGGGAAATATCCGTTCCGGCGCGGAAGCCTTCAGGGCACTCAGATCTTTTTTCTGAATTTCAAAACTGCCTTGAGCCAGAAGCCGTCCGGCACTGGTTTCCAGCGCGTCGCCGGAAATGGTTTTCCAGGCCCTCTCCACTTTTTCCCATACCCGCCGGCGCAGCTGAAATTCACTTTCACTCTCACGGCGGTCTTTCCGTTCAGGACAGGCTGTAATACAGGACTGTTCCAGTTCATCGTCCAGGGCGTATTCAAGATCCAGCATTAAGGGAACGTAGGCCCAGCCCGGCCCGTAGCTGTTGTCCATGGCATTCATATGATCGGAGGGACTTTTCTGAAGCCCTGTGTCCAGAAGTTCCACCAGCCGGGCCGGATCGGCGCTGCCGTCCTTTTCATCCCGGCGCACAAGACCTTCGGCCAAAGCCGCTGTGCGCATAATACTTATCCAGCGGCCCATGGTGTCGGAAACCAGAGAACGCGTAAAGAAATGAACATGGGCGTCAACAGAAATCATATTATAAAAATACCGCATTATTGCAGGCAATGGAACGGCACAGCTGAAAACCCCATTAAGGAACCGCCGGAAGGCGTTAAATTATACAAATTAAGCGCAGACGTATAAAAAGAGGAGTTTACACTACTTGACATTGCCCATAAAAAGCCTTATTCTCAAGCGCAGATGGACTTGAGATATAAAACCCGGTGCCCCTGGGGAAACATACAAAAGTCGCTCAATATCAGAGAAAACAGGCTGGCAGGTTTTTCGCCTTTTTATGCTTGCGCCTCTTTACCTGTCCAGTTCCATTCAATTAAACTGAAAAAAATAGTGCCGGGTTCCGGCGCTGAAATAAATTTGCTGCTACAGGAGAGAAAGTAGTAATGAAAAAAATTCTTATGTTGGCCCTAGTGGTCCTCGTCGCCGGAGCTGCCTTTGCGGCTACCGATCCCGTTTTCAGCGGTAAGTTTTCACTGGTTTGGGGATATTCCGTTGCCGGAGAAAAATTGTTTGACGATCTTGGAAACAAGGTTGAATTAGATCTGAAGGCTACCATTGATGACTTCAACACTGTTAAGGTGAAAATGGAGAGTGTCGGTGGTTTTAAAGAAGATGTTACCTATTGGGAAGATACGAATGGTGATGGTAACGTTGATGCAAACGAAATGAAAACTAAAACTATTACCGTTGACCCCTATCTCAAGCTGAAAGACTTCACCCTGAGAACCGACGTTACCGGCGCTCTGGGTCTGGACCTTCCTGTTTCCGTTACCACCGAAATGGGTAAATTCAAAATGAAAGGCCCCAGCGTGGCAGATGTTGCCCCCTATACAATGAAAGTTGTTGGCAATGCCGAAACCGCCGCAAATATTGGTGTAGGCCTGGAACTGGGCATTCTGGACATGGTTACCATGGGCACTGTTCTCTATCCTGTGAACGCTTTTGAAGAAGAAAAAGGGGAAACCGGTGCATGGATCAAGGCTACCGGCCTGGCTGACATGATTGACGTTGCCGCCTACTTCATTGCTTCCGAGTGGGACTACACCCTTAACGCAAAGGGTAAGGCTAAAGATCCCAAGGGACACAACGCCGGTATGAGTGTTGCTGCTGCTCCCATGGACGGCCTGAAACTGGGTCTGGGCTTTAACTACGATCTGTACAAAGCAACTGCAAAAGTTGATGACGGCGACAAAAAAGGCGTTGCTTCCATGAAGTTTGATGCTGCTTACTCCGGTGTAGAAAATCTGACTGCCGGTCTGAGCTACATGGTAGCTGACTTCACCGATTTTGTGGGAACCAGTACTATTGCTTTAGCTGCTGAATACAAACTCCTTGAAGCCCTCTCTGTTTACGGCGGAGCCTGGATGGCTTTTGTTGATGAAGGCGTTGACTGGGAACCCGAAACCCACCTTGGTTACGATGCTGGTATTACCACATCTCTGGGCGCTCTGAACATTATGCTGGGTGCTTCCGACAAGATGGACTATAAAGCTCCCAAAGACGACTACGATGACGTTATTTACGTAAAGTTCTGCGCCAAGTTCTAATTTGAGAGATAGTTAATATCTTGTTATTCCGCGGCTCTGCCTTAGGCAGGGCCGCTTTTATTTCCAAAGCCCTGGAGGGCCCTCCAATGAAAAATATCCGTTCCGTATTTCTTATGCTTCCTGTCCTGGCCGCTCTGCTGGTTTCAGGCTGCAAAACACCGCCGGCTCCCCGGCCGGAGAACACTGAAACTCTTGTTCTGCAAGCCGCCGATCTGAAAGTTTCACTCAACTACATCAGCAAAACAGAGCTGGAAAAGCTCTACGGCAAGAACGATATACTGGGGCAGAAGAACCCCTATGTGGATTTCCCGGGCCGTATTTCCAAAAAACGCTTTGTTGTGTTTCAAATGACAGCTGAAACAGCTGAATCAACTGTTAACTTTACTCTGGATGATATTGTTCTAACTATTCACAGTAAAACAGGCAAAGCCCTCAGCCGTCCCTATCTGCGCAATATATGGGGAGGCTTTACAGATGAGTATTCTCTGGACACCATGGACCGCATAATGAAAAAAACCATTCTGCCCCGGAAATTTACGGTTTCACCGGAAAAACCCGTTTCAGGTTATCTGGTTTTTGGAGATAACTTTCCCGAAGAAGGCGGGCAGGCACGGATGGAGTTCCAGGTTTCCACGCCTCAGGGAGACACGGGTACTCTGGAGCTGCCCCTTACCTTTGGTCCCGGCGGCGGTGTAAGCGATAAAAAAGAAAACTCGGGCATTTTTTCCAATTAATTCTATTCAGGTTTTTTATTGTGCCGGTGCCTGTTCTGGCGCCAATGGCGCCGGAAAGAACGGCTCATTTTGCCGGAACCCATCATAATGCTGAAGGGACGCAGTCCGTCAGACTGGGCCAGGCCTATCTTTAAAGCCACTGTCATGGGCACGGCCAGAAACATGCCGGGTATGCCCCATATCCAGCCCCAGGTAACCAGGGAAATCAGAATAACCAGAGGGCTTAAATCCAGCCGGTCGCCCTGCAGCTGGGGATCCAGAATATTGCCCATCACAATCTGAATACCGCACATGGATACCCACACAGCCGCTATGCGGTGCCAGTCGGGATAGAACTGCACCAGCCCCAGAGTCATGGTGGCCACCATAATGAAAAAGCTGCCCAGACTGGGAATAAAATTCAGCAGAAAGGCCATCAGTCCCCAGAGCGCCGCCAGATCCTGTCCGATAATGCTTAAGGCAAGCCACACAAGAAAGCCCGTCGTCGCGCTGATAAACACCTTTACACGCAGATAACGCGCTACCTGACGCGTTACATCCGCGGCCGCCCGGCCTGCCTTAATGCTGACACTCCGGGGAAAGGCGCGGCGGAATTTTCTCCAGGAAAGAGAGGTTTCGGCCAGCATAAAAACAAGAAACAGCAGAACCAGTCCCAGCGATGTACCCAGAGACACAAAAGAACTTGTTACCTGCAGAATGCGGTTAATAATTTCACGGGTCCATCCCATTCTGGGGAAGAACTCCAAGGGAATATCAAAGCGTTCCCAGAGTTCCTCCAGAAGCTGAATAAAGCGGGCCTGGTAACCGCCGAACACCTGCGTAAAACTAATCAGGCTGGAATAAAAAAGCCGCCCAATAACATAGAGCATAACAAAAAGAACCGCCATAACCGCCACAATTCCTATAATCCGCGGTATGTGGATCTGTTCCATGCGTTTAACCAGCGGTGAAAGCATCAGGGAAAGCAGCGCGGCTATAACCAGGGGTATAAACACATTGCTCAGAAAATGAAGTACGGCTCCGCCGGCCAGGAGTGTCAGTATTCCTAAAAAAACAGTTTCAGCTTTATGGGTTTTCACATCTTCTATTCTAACCGGAAAAAGACTCTGCACAACCTGAAAATTGTATAACTTTGCGGCACTTTTACCCGGAATTCCCCTGTGGGTAAAATTTCCCCGCAGGCAGGCTTCA
>PDWJ01008008.1_pt1 | contig 12256 bp, 7 predicted proteins | sample 1430881 | NCBI WGS metagenome assembly PDWJ01 (sample SAMN01162460, study PRJNA174530) | Oral metagenome, whole genome shotgun sequencing project. | biome: Marine environment; feature: Marine mammal; material: Swab sample of the gingival sulcus; isolation source: swab sample of gingival sulcus... | reverse complement strand
ACAGGTGGCCGCAGCGGCCGTAGGTGACCGCCAAGGGCAGGGGGCCGCGCAGATAGGTGACGTGGTCGTCGCCGAGGCCGAGGCTGTGGGGGGTGGCCGGAGCGAGGGCCCGAGGGAGGGTGAGGCGGTACCAGCCTCCTTGGCGGAAGGTCTCGGTGGGCGCGAGCTCGAAGCGTGTGGCCTCGGCGGCGTCGTGGGGCACGGCCCGCACGGTCAGCGGCACCTCGTCGCGAGGCCCGCTGACGAGCCCCCGGTGGCTGTCGGACACGACGAGGGTCGCCAGGCGCGCGACGTCGGCGGTCCTGACGGGGAGGTTGAATTCGACGACGACGACGTCCCCAGGGGCGCGGGCGATCGGGGCGCCCGACGTGCCGCGGGAGGGGTAGCGGACCGCCAGCCGCGTGGTGGTGAAGTCGAAGCCGTAGTCCTCGCCCAGGGCGCCCCCGGCGGCCGCCTCGGAACCGGCGCGCACGAGTGCGCCGAAGTGGGTCGACAGCGGCAAGGGGGCGGCGGGCTCGAAGACGAGGGTGCGGTCGTCGGACCAGAAGAGCGCGCCGTCCACCGGCGGGCACGTCGCGGGCGGGTCGAGGGGGCGCAGGACGAAGGGGGCGTCCTCGCTGGCCGGGCGCACGCCCGAGAAGGTGCGCATCGGCTGGTTGAAGGCGATCTCGAAGCGCGTCGGTCGGTCCGTCGGGCCATCGCGCTTGACCCCGGCCACGGCGACGTGATCGGGCAAGGCGGCGCCCTGTTCGGCGGACCCGGCCTCGGCGCCGGCGCCAGGTCCTGCGTGTTGGGGCTCGAACGCCGCGGCGCGGACGAGGCTGCCCTCGGCGGGGAAAGCCGGGACGCTGGCGAGGTTCGCCTCGGGGATCGTCGGGGCGTCGCCCGCGGAGGTGACGTGGGCGTCGCCGCAGCCGCCGGTGAGGGCGACGGCCAGGGCGAGCCCGAGGGCGGACGTGCTTCGGCGGGTCGTGCTTCGGGGTCGCATGGGTCCTCCAGGTCTGGCGGCCCCTAAGGCATAAAGTGTGCCAGATGCAGGGCCTTGATTCTGCGGGGGTCGCCGCGAGCGCGAGTGTCCCAAACTACACGGCTGTGTGTCAGCGGGGCCACTGCGTGTCCTCTTCGCCAGCTGGGGTGTGTCAGGAGCCGGGGCGGGTGTGCCGCCGACCGCTCGGCCCGTGTCGCCCGAGGCGCTGCAAAACAACCGTTGACGCTCGGGCCGCGATCTCATAGGCCCGAGCAGATCGCGCGCGCCCTGGCACAGGTCTCGGGGTGGCGCGGCCCCCTTCGGAGGTGCGCGATGCTCGAGAGTTCGGCCCTGTACGACATCCTCGCCGGTCACGGCCTCGACTTCTTCGCCGGCGTGCCCGACTCGCTGCTCAAGGACTTCTGTGCCTATGTGACCGACCACACGCCGGTCGAGCGCAACGTCATCACGGCCAATGAGGGGACGGCGGTCGCGCTGGCGGCCGGACGCTACCTCGCGACCGGGCGGCCCGCGGTCGTCTACATGCAGAACTCTGGGCTCGGCAACACCATCAACCCGCTGACCTCGCTGTCGGACCCGGCCGTGTACGGCGTGCCGACCCTGTTGGTCATCGGCTGGCGCGGCGAGCCCGGCCACAAGGACGAGCCCCAGCACGTCAAGATGGGCGGGGTGACTCGCGAGCTGCTCGACGCCGTCGAGGTCCCCTGGGCGGTGCTGCCCAACGACGCGGCCGCCGCCGAGGCCGCCGTGGCCAAGGCGGTCGAGGTGATGACCGAGCGCCAGGGCCCCTACGCCCTGGTCGTGCCGAAGGGGACCTTCGCCAAGTACGCGCTCGAGACCAAGGTCGGCGCGCCTTACGCGATGAGCCGCGAGGAGGCGATCGGGGCCTTCACCGAGGCGCTGCCGAAGGACGCCTTGGTGGTGTCGACGACGGGCAAGCCCTCCCGCGAGCTCTTCGAGCTCCGCGAGGCGCGGGGTCAGGGGCATGCGACGGACTTTCTGTGCGTGGGCTCGATGGGTCACGCCTCGCAGATCGCCCTCGGCGTGTCGCTGTCGCGGCCGGATCGCGACGTGTACTGCCTCGATGGCGACGGCGCGATGATCATGCACATGGGTGGCCTGACCACCATCGGCACCACCGCGGGGCCGCGCTTCAAGCACGTCGTCGTCAACAACGGCGCTCACGACTCCGTCGGCGGGCAGCCCACCTGCGCCTTCGACGTCGAGGCGACCAAGATCGCGCTGGGCTCGGGCTACAAGGCCGCCTGGGTCGCCACGACCCGCGCGGAGCTGGCCACCGCGATGGAGGCTCTGGCCGCGGCCGAGGGCCCGGCGCTCGTGGAGGTCCGCGTCAAGGCTGGGGCTCGCGGCGACCTCGGCCGCCCCTCCATCGCGCCGGTGGACCAGAAGATCGCCTTCATGGGCGCCGCCAAGGGCTGAGCGGCCTGCGCGCCCGCGGGCGCCTCAGGCGTGGAGGGTGGCGGCGAGGCGCGCGCGCGTCCGCGGGGGGAGCGCGTCGGCCGACAGGCCCAGGGCGGTGGTCGCGAGCTGCCGGTAGGTCGCGGCCAGGGTCGGGTCGTCCGCGCCGTCGAGCTGGGCGATGTGGCCCTCGATCGTCGCGACGTCACCCCGGGTCAAGGGGCCGGTGATAGCCTCGGCGGGGGCGCGCTCCGCGAGGTTGTCGACGGCCCCGCGCATCAGCGGTTGGAGCGCGGCGCGGGCGGCCCCGGCGGAGAATCCGGCCCGCTCGAGCATGGCGCAGGCCTGGGCGAAGAGCGCGACGGCGTGGCCGGCCACGGTCACGGCGGCGGCGTGATACAGGGGCTTGGCGTCGCCCTCGAGGCGCCGGGGGATGAGCCCCAGGGCTCTGCCGAGGGCCTCGGCGGCGGCCAGGGCGCCGGCCTCGCCGTCGATGCCGGCCGTGGCGCCCGCGAGGTGCGCGCGGTCGGGGACGCCGGTGAGGGCGACCAGGGGGTGCATGCAGCCGACGTGGGCCGGGACGCGCGGGTCGACGCGCGCGACGCGGCCGGGCCGGGAACCGGACAGGTGCAGCCAGATCTCCCCGTCGGCGCCTGGGCGATCGACGAGCGAGCGCGCCGCGGCCTCGATGGCGCCGTCGGGGACGGCCAGGATGACGACGTCCACGGCGGGCAGGGCGCTGGGGGCGCCGTCATCGCCCAGGCTCCACCACCAGGCCAGGGCCGCCTCCTCGGCGACGATGGGGGCGATGGCGCCGCCCGCCCGCCCGCGGCCGAGCACGCCGTAGCGGGTCGCGCTCACCGGTAGATCTCGTGAGCCGCGACGAGGGCCGCCACCCCAGCGGGGACCAGGGTGTCGATGGGGAGGCCCGCGCGGACCCTGCGCCGGACCTCGGTCGACGAGACGTCGGGGAAGCGCGTCGGCACGGTCACGCCGTCGGGATCGGGCTCGCCCTCGCGGCCGACGACCAGCCACGCGACGCGGGCCATGAGCGCCTCAGCCTCCTTCCACTTGGCGCGGTGGGCGAAGGCGTCGGCGCCGACGACCGGGTAGTTCTGAGGGATGATTCGGCCCGTCGCTTGGCTGGCGAGGGTGCAGTAGGCCATTAGATCGGCGAGCCCATGGTCCACGGCTCCCATCAAGGACAGGTTCACCAGGAGCTGGTCGATGGAGGTGTTCCCCACGCGCTCGCCGATGCCCAGGGCCGTGCCATGCAGGCGGGCGCAGCCGGCGTGGTAGGCCGCGAGGCTGTTGACCAGCGCGAGGCCTCGGTCGTTGTGGCCGTGGAAGTCAAGCAGGACGTCGTCGCGGCCAAGCTTGTCCAGCAGCTCGCGGGTCCAGGTGACGAGCCGCGTGACGCCTTTGGGGGTGGCGTGGCCGACGGTGTCGCACAGAATGAGGCGCTGCGCCCCCTCGCCGATGGCCGTTCGGAAGAGCTCCTCGAGGACCTGCGGGTGGGCGCGGACCGTGTCCTCGGTGACGAAGGCGACGGGGAGGTCGCCGCGCACCCCGAGGGCGACCGCGTTGGCGGTGAGCTGGCGCAGGCGTTCGGAGCTCCACTCCTCGGCGTAGGCGCGGATGGGGCTCGCCCCGAGAAACGTCAACAGCTCGATCTCGACGCCGGTGTCGCGGCTGATGTCGATGACCGGCTGGATGTCGTTGGGGTGGGTCCGCGCTGCGCACGAGGCCTTGAGCGGCAGCTCTTCGTCGCGGATGGTCTCGCAGAGCGAGGTGACGTGGCGGATCTGCCGGGCGCCGGCCCCCGGCAGCCCCAGATCCGCGCAGGCGACGCCGACACGGACCATGAGGCGAAGAAGCTCTTTTTTGTCGTCGAGCGAGGGGTCGACGACGCTCGGCGACTGCAGCCCGTCGCGCAGCGTCTCGTCGAGGAGCTCCACGGACGCCGTCGGCCCCCGCCTGCTCCAGGGTCGCCTGGGCGGCGAGCACCCCGAGGTCGGTGGCCGACGGCGATGGCGCCGCCGGTGGTGTTGGTGATGTCGCGGTCGAGGCCGAGGGCTCGCTCGCAGGCGATGTACTGGCCGCTGAAGGCCTCGTTCACCTCGACGAGCTCGATGTCCTCGAGCGTCAGCTCGGCCATGGCGAGGGCGCGCTTGATGGCCGGCACCGGGCCGATGCCCATGACGCTCGGGTCGACGCCCGCGACGCCCCAGGAGACGAGGCGCGCGATGGGCGCCCAGCCCTTGGCGGCGGCAGCCTCGGCGGTGCACAGGAGCAGCGCGCCGGCGCCGTCGTTGATACCCGAGGCGTTTCCGGCGGTGACCTTACCGTCCTTGCGAAAAGCTGGGCGCAGCTTGGCGAGGGTCTCGGGGGTGGTGCCGGGGCGGTTGTGCTCGTCGCGGTCGAAGACGACATCACCCTTGCGGCGCTTGATCGTGACGGGGAAGAGCTCGGCGTCGAGGTGGCCGTCGCGCTGGGCGGCGGCGAAGCGCGCCTGGGACAGCGCCGCGTAGACGTCCGCGTCCTCGCGGGAGATGTCGTACTGGATCGACAGCTTCTCCGTCGTCTCGGCCATCGGCAGCTGGGTGTAGCTGTCGGTGAGGGAGTCGTAGAGGAAGTCGGACAGGGGCGCCTGGCCGTACCGGATCCCGAAGCGGGCGTTCCACAGGCAGTGGGGCGCCTGGCTCATGGATTCGGTGCCGCCCACCAGCACCACCTCGGCCTGGCCGGCGAGGAGCTCGAGGGCGCCGCTGACGACCGCCTGGAAGCCCGAGCCGCACAGGCGGTTGACGGTCATCGCCGGCACCTGCTGGGGGACGCCGGCCTTGAGGCCGATGTGCCGCGCCAGGTAGATGGCGTCCTTCGAGGACTGGATGACGTTGCCGAAGATGACGTGGTCGACGTCCGCGGGGTCGGCCCCCGCCTGCTCCAGGGTCGCCTGGGCGGCGAGCACCCCGAGGTCGGTGGCCGACAGGTCCTTGAGGGCCCCCCCGAAGGCGCCGAAGGGGGTCCGCTTCGCGGCGACGATGACGATGTCTGTCGACAGGGGCTTCATAGGTGTCTCTTCCTGCAGTGAGTGTGGGGCGGGCGGTCAGCGTGATGTGTTCGGGGCGGCCCCAGGGCCGACTCGAAACTAGCCGTTCCGCTTGCGCATCCGCAAAGGCTTCGCTCTCCGCCCACCACATGGCTGGGGTAATGACCGGTGAACTTCGCTGATCTCACGAGGGTGTGGTGGGTTCAACCCGCGAGCCGCGCTCGTACCGCCCCGCCACACTGACCGGTTGTCAGCGGGCCGTCGAGATCTTGGGTTACATCGCCGGCGAGGACCGTCGCGAGGAGGGCGGCCTCGACGCGCGCTGCGACCGCGTCCTCGCCCAGGTGGCGGGCCATCAGGGCGGCGCTGGCGATCGCGGCCATCGGGTTGGCGGCGTCGCGGCCGACGAGGTCGGGGGCGGAGCCGTGGACGGGCTCGAAGAGGCCAAGGCCGCCGGGGTGGATGTTGGCGCTGGCGGCCAGCCCCAGGCCGCCGACGAGCCCCGCGGTCAGGTCGCTGAGCACGTCGCCCAGGAGGTTTTCGGCGACGATGACGTCGTGGGCCTGCGGCTGCTGGACCAGCTCCATCGCGAGGGCGTCGACGTAGCACCACCGGGCGTCGACGTCCGGGAACTCCGCGCGCACCACGTCGAAGGCGCGCACCCAGGTGTTGAAGGCGTGAGGGGCGGCGTTGTGCTTGGTCGCCATGCAGAGCGCTCCGCGGCGGGCGCGCGCCTGGGCGAAGGCGAAGCGCAGGACGCGGGCCGTGCCTCGGAACGTGGCGATGAGCGTGCTGCGGCCGACCTCGTCGTCGGTGCCGGCGGCCTCGACCGAGCCCTCGCCGGTGTAGAGGCCCTCGGTGTTCTCCCGCACGACGAGGAGATCGATGTCCCCGGCGTCGTAGCCCGCCAGTGGGCACAGGTGCGCCGCCACCAGGCGCGCCGGCCGCAGGTTGGCGTACAGGGCGAACCGCTGGCGCATGCCCAGCAGGATGTCGCGGGCGTAGGCCAGGTCGGGCAGGCGGGGGTCGCCGAGGGCGCCGAGGAGGATGGCGTCGTAGTCACGGCCGATGGCGTCGAGCGCCTCGTCGGTGATGCTCACGCCCGTGTCGAGGGTGTGTTGGGCGCCGTAGGGCAGGGCGGTGAAGGCGAAGCGGCCGGCAGCGGCGGCCTCGAGGGTCGCGACGGCCTCGCGGGCGACCTCGGGGCCGATGCCGTCGCCGCCGATGACCGCGATTCGGTGGGGCACGTCGAGCTCCTTTGCGTGGTGGGCGTGGTGAGCGGCGACTATATCCTCGTCGCCCGCACGGGCGAGCGGCGGCGGGTCGAATCCGCTGGCGGAAGCGGATTCGTTTTTCTAGGTTCCGGCCGTGAAACAAGAACAGTCAAGGCGTCGGCAGCCGGTCCAGGTCGGTGAGCCGCTCTCGGTCCGGGACGTCGTCGATGTTGCTTTGCATGACGCGCCGGTGACCCTGTCGGATCGTGGCCGCGCGGCCTTGCTGAAGGCGCGCGGGGCCGTGGACGCGCTGCTGGCCGACGAGGCCCAGGCCACCTATGGGATCAACACGGGCTTCGGCGCCCTCGCCGAGGTCCGCATCGCCCCCGACCAGCTCGAGGCGCTGCAGCTGAACCTGCTGCGCTCCCACGCGGTCGGTGTCGGCCCGCCGCTCGAGCGCAAATATGTCCGGGCGATGATGCTGCTGCGCGCCCAGGTGCTGGCGCTCGGCTACTCGGGCACGCGCCCCGAGGTCGCCGAGCGGATCCTCGAGCTGCTCAACCGCCGCGTCCACCCGGTGATCCCCAGCCAGGGCTCCGTCGGCGCCTGTGGCGACCTCGCGCCGCTGGCGCACCTGGCGCTCGTGCTGGTGGGCGAGGGCGAGGCGACCTACCACGGTGACAGGATCGGAGGCGCGCGCGCGATGACCCGCGCGGGCCTTGTCCCCCTCACCCTGTCTGCCAAGGAGGGGCTCTCCCTCATCAACGGGACCCAGGGGATGCTCGCCATCGGCGCGCTGTCGCTGTCGCGCGCCGAGACTCTGGTCCACACCGCGGACGTCACCGGCGCCATGACCCTCGAGGCGATGAAGGGCTCGTCCAAGCCCTTTGACGCCGAGATCCTCGAGGCGCGTCCGCACCCCGGAGCGCTGGCCTCGGGGGCTCACCTGCGCGCCCTGCTGGTCGACAGCGAGATCGCGCGTAGCCACGCCGACTGCGCCGAGGTGCAGGACGCCTACTCGCTGCGCTGTATGCCCCAGGTCCACGGCTCGGCCCGCGATCTGCTGGCCCACGTCCGCAGGACCCTGGAGATCGAGCTGAACTCGGCCACCGACAACCCGCTGGTGTTGTCGGATGGGCGCATCCAGTCGGGGGGCAACTTCCACGGCCAGCCGGTGGCCGCCGCCCTCGACACCGCGGTCCTGGCGATGGCCGATCTAGCGTCCATCTCCGAGCGGCGGATCGCCCAGCTCGTCGATCCCCACCTCAACCGCGGGCTGCCGGCGTTCCTGTCGCCGCACTCGGGGCTGAACAGCGGCTTCATGATGGCTCAGGTGACGGCGGCCTCCCTGGTCAGCGAGGCCAAGGCCCTCGCGGCGCCCAAGAGCGTCGACACCATCCCCACGTCGGCGGATCGCGAAGACCATGTCTCCATGGGGATGACCAGCGCCCGGGCCTTCGACGCGGTCAACACCCTCGTCGCCCACGTGCTCGCCATCGAGGCGATGGTGGCCTCCCAGGGCATCGAGCTGCGACAGCTCTCACCGGCCCGCGGCGTCGCGGCGGCCCTCGCCCGGGTGCGTCAGACCGTGCCGCACCTCGAGGAGGACCGAACTCTCCACGGCGACATCGGCCTGTGTCGGGATCTGATCACGACGGGCGAGCTGTTGGCCGCGGCCGACGCAGCGAAACCGTAAGCTGTTGGTCGCGGCCGACGCAGCGAAACCGTAGCTGCTTAGGATCAGACGCCAGGCCGCAGCTTCGGAACAGACATTGGGCGGGAGGCTCGGCGTTGGACCTGAGTCAGCGCGCGCCACGCGGGGCGCGCTGCGCGCTGACTCCACGGTGGCCGCCTACTTCGTGTCGAATTCGGCGTCGATGATGTCGTCGTCGTCGCTCGCGGCGCCGCTGTCAGCACCGCCGGTGGGGCCCGCGCCCGGCTGCGGGCCCGCGCCCGGACCGGCCGCCTCGCCCGCGGCGGCCTTGTAGATCTTCTCGGCGAGGCCGTGCGCCTTCTTCTCGAGGGTCTCCTTGGCCGCGACCAGGGTCGCCTTGTCGTCGCTCTCCAGCGCCTTCTTCGCCTCGGCGACCGCCTCGCGCAGCGCGCCGCGGTCGGCGTCGTCGAGCTTGTCGCCGTGCTCCTTGATCTGCTTGTCGAGCTGGTAGGTCAGGGCGTCGAGGGCGTTCTTGGCCTCGGCCAGCTCGCGCTTGTCCTCGTCGTCCTTGGCGGAGGCCTCGGCCTCCTTGACCAGGGCGTCGACCTCGGCGTCGGACAGGCCGCTCGACGCGGTGATCTTGATCGACTGCTCCTTGCTGGTCGCCTTGTCCTTGGCGGACACGTGGACGATGCCGTTGGCGTCGATGTCGAAGGTCACCTCGATCTGCGGGACGCCGCGGGGGGCCGGCGGGATGCCGTCGAGGTTGAACTGCCCGAGGGTGCGGTTGTCGCCGGCCATCTTGCGCTCGCCCTGGAGCACGTGGACGGTGACGGCCGGCTGGTTGTCCTCGGCCGTGGAGAAGATCTGCGACTTGCGCGCCGGGATCGTCGTGTTGCGCTGGATCAGCGTCGTCATGATCCCGCCCTGGGTCTCGATGCCCAGCGACAGGGGGGTGACGTCGAGGAGCAGCACGTCGTGGACGTCGCCCGCGAGGACGCCGCCCTGGACGGCCGCGCCCAGGGCCACCACCTCGTCGGGGTTGACGGTGCGGTTCGGCTCCTTGCCGAAGAACTCGGTGACGAGGGTCTGCACCTTCGGGATGCGGGTCGAGCCGCCGACGAGGATGACCTCGTCGATCTCCTTCTGGGACAGCCCCGCGTCCTTGAGCGCCCGCCGGCAGGGCTCGATGGTCCGCTGCAGCACGTCGTCGGCGAGGCTCTCGAGCTTGGCCCGGCTGAGCTTGGCCACCAGGTGCTTGGGTCCGGTCTGGTCGGCCGTGATGAACGGCAGGTTCACCTCGGTCTCGACCGCGCTCGACAGCTCGATCTTGGCCTTCTCGGCGGCCTCATGCAGGCGCTGCAGGGCCATCTTGTCGTTCGACAGGTCGACGCCCTGGTCGCGCTTGAACTCGCTGATCAGCCAGTCGACGACGGCGTTGTCGACGTCGTCGCCGCCGAGGTGGCTGTTGCCCGCGGTGGATTTCACCTCGACCAGCCCATCGCCCACCTCGAGGATGGAGATGTCGAAGGTGCCGCCGCCGAAGTCGTAGACGGCCACGATCTCGGACTTGTCCTTGTCGAGACCGTAGGCGAGCGCCGCCGCCGTCGGCTCGTTGATGATGCGCTTGACCTCGAGGCCCGCGATCCGACCCGCGTCACGGGTCGCCTGGCGCTGGCTGTCGTTGAAGTACGCCGGCACGGTGATGACCGCCTCGGTCACCGGCTCGTTGAGGTAGGCCTCCGCCGCCTGCTTGAGCTTTGCCAGCACCTTGGCGCTGATCTCGGGGGGCGAGTAGCGCTTGCTGTCGACCTCGATGTGGGCGTCGCCGTTGCCCGCCTTGACGACCGAGAACGGCAGGCGCCGCGTCTCCTCCTCGACCTCCTCGAAGCGGTGGCCGATGAGGCGCTTGACGCTGAACAGCGTGCGCGTGGGGTTCACGACAGCCTGTCGGCGCGCGATCTGACCGACCAGGGTCTGGCCCTTGTCGTCGAAGGCGACGACGGAGGGGGTCGTGCGGGCCCCCTCCTGGTTGGTGATGACCTTCGGCTCGCCGCCTTCCATCACGGCGACGACCGAGTTCGTCGTGCCGAGGTCGATTCCGATAATCTTGCCCATAGCCTCTTCCCTCAGGCTGTGTTCACAGAAAGGCAGCGGGACCGTCGCGGTGGACCCGAAGTCGCTTCGGGGCTTCGGCCCTTGCCCAGGGGGTTCGCCGGGTGGCTCACCGTGGCTGCCGGAACGTAAGACCGCGCTCTGAGGGGTCAAGCCCAGCCTGCAATAGCGCTGCCAGACCCCCCAACTGCCCAAGAAGCAAAGGCCTTCACGCGACCTCCGCGCTCAAGGCGCCGCGAGCACCCAGGTCGCCGTCTCGCCGGCCCGGATCTGCTGCCGCCCGACGTGGGTCACCCGGCCCTTGCCGTCCTGGGCCCGCAGCTCGCGGCGGCCGATCGCGACGTCCTCGTACATGGCCGAGGACCCAGCCGGCAGCTGGCCGAGCAGCGCGTCGTCAAGGTAGACCTCGCGCGCCGCCGCGGCCCGGTTGACCACGACCAGGCGCGCGCGCTGCGGGGCGACGGGCAAGTGCACCGCCATGTTGGCCTTGACCTGCACGCTGAAGGAGCGGCGCGAGCGATCGGGGAAGACCGCCTCGACCCGGCGGTTGCCCGCGGGGGCCGGAATCGGGACCGCGCTCGCGCCCGCGGGGGCGGCCCCGGCGGGCGCGCCGTCCACGAGCACCTCGAGCCCGGCGCCCGTGCGGTTGTCGAGGAGCACCACGCCCATCGGCGCGTGCACGCCGATGGCGGCGCTCTCGCCGTCGCGCAGGCTCGCCGTGAAGACCTGGCGGGCGCCGCTGGCCTCGCCGACCGCGGCGATCGTTCGCTCGCCGGGCCACACACCCGCGAAGGCGAGCGACGACCTCGCGTCGACGTGGCCGTAGGGCTCGCCGTCGATGCTCACGTAGACCCGCTCGGCCGACTCGTTGCTCACGATGACGCGTCCGGGCGCTGTCGCCACGGTCCAGCTCAGCGCCCCGCCCGGCTCGGCCACCCGGACCGCGTGGCGGACGCGGCCGCTGTCCATACCGACCGCGTGCAGGCGGTGCTCTCCGCTGGCGACGTCGTCGAAGGCGGCGGAGCGGCCGGCCTCGACGGAGCCCACGGTCACGTCGTCGACGGCCACGGCGATCGCCTCGTCGAGGCGGTTCCAGACGCGCAGCGTGGCGCGCTGGGGGCGCACCGTCCACGAGACCGACTCGCCCTCGCCCGGGCGCACCGTGGTGGCGTAGCGGATGCGCCCCGCGAGGACCGAGTAGGTCGCCGCGGCGGCGGGGATGGTGAAGGTGGCGCTCGTCCCGGGCAGGAGCTGGCGCCGCTGGTCGGCGAGCAGCCCCGTCGGCGTCACCGGCACCCCGAGGTCGTTGCTCACCTCGAGGGTGGCGGTCGGGTCGTCGAGGGCGACGGTCGCGGCCTGGCCCTGCTCAACCCCGACCGTCTCGCGCAGGGTCGCCCCGGAGCGCTTACCCGTGACCTCGACGAGCCGGTCGCCGACGGGGATGTTCGTGAAGGTGAGCGCCTCGCGCGCCGCGACGTTGCCCATGAAGCGCCCGTCGACGTAGACGTCGACGGTCTCGGGGCGGTGGTTGTCGACCCGCACGCCGCCCACCACCGGCGCCACGCTCCAGGTGGTCGCCGGGGCCGCGGCCGGGTCCACGGTCCGGCTGAAGCGGACGCTGGCGCGGTCGTCGACCAGCTCGGCCTCGAAGCGCTGGGGCGGCAGCTGTGCGATGACGGCGGTGGTGTGGGGGGCGATCCGGTCGCGGGCGCGGCCCCCCAGGTACAAGTGCAGGGTCAGGCTCGTGCGGTTGTCGATCCGCAGGGTGGGCGTCGGCGGCGTCGGCGTCCAGCGGTAGGTCTGTCCCGGGGCCA
>PDWJ01004878.1_pt1 | contig 12256 bp, 5 predicted proteins | sample 1430881 | NCBI WGS metagenome assembly PDWJ01 (sample SAMN01162460, study PRJNA174530) | Oral metagenome, whole genome shotgun sequencing project. | biome: Marine environment; feature: Marine mammal; material: Swab sample of the gingival sulcus; isolation source: swab sample of gingival sulcus... | reverse complement strand
CTTGTTGATGATTTTCTTCAAATCCATAGAACCGTTTTCTTTCGGAGCACAAAGATAGGCATAAAAACCGAAAAATGCGGCAGAGTATATTGCAAGTCTTGAAACTATAATTTAAATCATTGCTTAATCATTTATTATAAGCCGAGTATCCAGAGATAAACACAAATAATTATTATGTTTATCTCTGGAAAACAGTCGGCTGTTTTTGTCATTTAACAAAACGACTGCTATATGTTTGTCCTGATTTGTCTGTAACAACAATGATATATCCACCCATGGGTAGCGATTGCACGCTGATACATTCTGGCAGACCGGCTTTGAGCGATAAGACTGTTCGCCCTTGCATGTCATACACTTGCATATGTAAAACATTGTCTTTGTCATGCAGGTATATGCAATCTGTCTGTTTATTGTAATAAGCGGTAACGGGCATTTCTACAAACCGGTTACTTGTTGGTACGATGTTTACCTCTATATCGTGAGTAACGCAATGACCGTTGGAATTGAACTGAACGGTTACATATCCTTGTGTCTCGGAAGCTCCTGTCTGTAAGGTAAGCACTAACGAGTCGTTGCGGATAGTGGCAGCAAAAGCCTTTTCTTCCTTGATGTTAACAATTGATTTTACAATGGACGCCTCCATATTGTCGGCATCGGTCACTTTATCGCCTAAGTAAAGCTTATATTGTGGTTGCTTATCAGTTAATTTGATGCTTGTGGGAAGTTGCGCAGACAATGCAGGCTTGTAATTGTCCGGAAATACGGGTATAGCCGGAAACCAATAGTTCGTAATCATGGGATACTCAGCCAGCACCTGCCCTTTGTTGTTGATGCGCACGACCATGTGTGTCGGGTCTTGAAATTCATGATAAAAGAAAGCGTAGATTTCGTCTGTTACGGGGTGTATGCGGAAGCCGGTTCCGTAGAGCCGCCATTTGCCCGGATAAGCCTGAATGTCGAAAACTTTGGAAAAGGTTTTCCGGTCGATGTCATAACAGAAAATATCGTATCCCGTAAACCAACTTCCACGTTCGTCCTGCCCGTTCCAATAGATCTTATTTTCGCGCGTGCTGGCACAGAAACCGTCGGCTGTCCATGCATACCACGAGTTGGGAATAACGCCTATTTTTTTTTCTTTCAACGGGATATGTATCGTGTCTACTTTAAACGTATACGGGTTGAGCTTTAGCATATAGGTGAGTGCGGCTCCCTGCCCGAGTCTGTCGTGAGCCATACTGATCCATAAGTTGCCGTCTTTGGAACGTACGACGGAGCCGAAACCGCGTTGTATGTTTTTTTCTTTTCCTTTGACTATTTCTTTCTCTATCGGTGCCTGTATGACGCGTACGATTGTATCTGTTTTCGTGTCGATGACGAGTATCCCGTTTTTTTGATGAACGGCAAAGACATAGTCATTAGCGCGTACCATAGTTCCGATTTGTGCATAGTAGAGCTGTCCGTATCCCGACGTATTGGGGTTTCCTGTACCTTCGATTTGCTTGCCGATGGTCATGGCATCGCTGTCGTAAATCCATATGCCGTTGCTTGTCCCTATATAACCTTTGTGTTCATCGACAGGCAGGTATGAACGTCCGTCAGCGATTGATACGAGAGAGTCGCGACCGTCTTTTCCTTTGATGGTTTGGGTTGCGATAAACTCGAATTCCTTGATTACTTTCATTGTGCGTGCGTCGCATACGGCAAAGCGACTTCCTTTTATTTTTGCTCCGGGATCTTGCTGTTGTTTGGATACGAAATAGAATTTATCACCGTAAATGGTTCCGTATTGTGTCGTACATCCGAGTTCATGTCCTTCATTTTCTTTTTGGAATATTCGGTATATCCATTCTCCTTTGTCAGTAATGAAATTGACTGTACTGTTCTGATGTCCGTACCAATCTTCGTTAACGATAAAAACACCTTTGGAATAATCCGCTTCTGTAGCATCGTTGCGTAGAGACTGCATTTCGGGCAGTGTGAGCATACGGAGTGACGCGCCGGCCGCCACCCAATTCGTGTTTCCGTACGGCTGAGCTGTAGCAAATACCGATATGAACACGAAGCATAAAATGGTAAGCATTTGTTTAATCATAATCGTTATTTTTTAATGATGGAATAAAATTGTTTCTTCAACGTTTCCCGATATTGTTTATCGATCGTCAGCGGATTCGGGAGGGCGGCAGTCGGGATATGTAGATCCTGAGCACGGATAATTTCGGTAGATGTCTCGCCGATCCATCCGCAATATTGATTCACACCGGTATATACTTTTACAAAATCGACACCTTGTAAATAGACCGGATGGCCATTGTCGTCTACCGCCCAATCGATATCGAAGGCGTTCAAATCGTGATATTCATTGGGGTGATTGTCTACATAACCCCAAGGGTAAGAATACAGTACATAGTAAGTGCCGTTGCCGCTTTCGTCTACGGCATTGCTTTTCAATCTCGTCCCTCGAAAGCGCAGTGTAGCTTCAGGAATCCACTCGGGATAGTAGTTCTGAGTATGATAGATATTCTTGGATACGTATCCCGAATGGTCTCGATTGTCTTTCCAGAGGATATACGTAAGGTCGGACAATTGCTGGCTCATATCGGGTTCGGGTATTTTGTTTGCCGCGGGCCGATGGTATATGATTTCGTAGTCTTTCAGCGTTTCAGGCTTGTTGTATTCGCTGCCGGCCAACTCATACCATGTATCGTCGGGAATACCGTTTTGGTTCGTATCAAATGCGACCATCACGATACCCGGTTCGCAACTGCCTCCTTTTCGCTTTTTGTATGGGGGCAGATCTGAATAAAAAGCATTAGCGAGTATCATCAGGTCTTTTTCCCCTTTGACGTTGATCACCGTGTGGTCAAAACCGAATACGATATACCCTCCGTAGGCACCGAGTGTGACCATGACATCGTTGGTTCCCGATAAGTTCTCTTCGGCTTTTTTGCGCATATCTTCTTCCGTGTCACCGATACTGTATTCCGGCATCGTATTGACAAATTGTCCGGGAGCCGGTCGGTATTCATAAACTTTGGCGATATATGCGCTGTATTCTACCTGTTCATGCAGAACAATGCACGTAAAGTCGTGCTTGTAAGGTGTATGAGGATCGATAATCTCAAAAGACAGGTGATATGTTCCGGTATCTTTGGCAAGAAAAATATAATTTTTCTCTACCGACAGTAACGTATCCGTACCATCGCATTTACGCATTGTCCAGCGATAACTATTGCCGGTGAAGGCAGGCTGAAATGTACATGCTTTCATACGGGGCATATAATAGACATCGTCTATGCCAAGGCTTACCGTGGGGGGCATATCGCTTTGGCAGCTTATCATTCCTCCAATAAGTATCGCCGTTAACAGAGTGCATACAAGCGTTTTTTTGTGAATAAGGAAAAGGATCGGCTTCATCGGTATCTATTATAAGTTGTTTAAAAAGACCATATGGGCGGGAATATCGCCTGTACGTACGCCCCATTTTCGCTTTCCATGCTTGTCATAGCAATATAGCATACCGCTGGAAACGTAGTTTTTGGCGTCCGTTACGTAAATATCTCCCGTTACGGGATGTATCATGATACCATAGGGTATGCGGATATCTTTCTCCGTACCGTCGGTAATAAAATTCGTACTGATCACCTGCTTTGTTTTTACATGAATGATACCGTAGGAGACCTTATTTTGCTGTGTGTGTATATTCCACTCTGTGGCGTAATAGAACAACGAATCGCCACTTATACATAAGTTGGAACAAGGAATCTGCAAGGTGTCGGTTACAATCATTTCGTTATACCCGATACGTTTTTCAAGTACGTAGAGCTTTGAGCGTTGTTGGTTGTAATCGCCGCGCGAAGTTACCCATAACTTGCCGTATTTGTCTTTTCGTATGCGATGCAGATTAATGCCTACGGGAATCTTTCGCACTTGCTTGAACCGCTCGATCTCGATCACCGATACGGTGTAATCGTAATTCGGTGCACGGTAACCGCCGGAATTGGCTACATACAAGTATTCGCCGAGTACTTCCAATTCGTCGGGCTGATATCCGACGGTTACTTTGGCATTTACTCTCAGTGTTGCCGTATCAATGCGATAGACAGCTCCCCGTGGTGCTTCCGGATCAATTTGCACCGGACCTACATAAGACGAGACAAACGCCTGACCACGATAAAAACGTATGTATCGGCAATTGGGTATATCAATCTGTGTGATGCGTACGCCGCTGACGGCATCAAGCACTTCTACTTTGTGTGAACAGTTTACAACAACATATAATTTGCTGCCGTAAATCTGTATGTCGTTACCCACGTCTCCTAATTCTTTAACAACCGACGGATTGCGTTCGGAGTAGAGGTTGCGGATATAATAGCCATTTCGGAAATCAAGATAGTCGAGTGTGCATTTGTTGCTTCCCATATTTCCTTCATTGACCAAATACATGCCTGCCGGTCGGGCTTTCGGATGGATGCCGTCGGATATCAGTTCGTATTCGGAGGGCACCACAATTTCGATTTTGCGACACGATATAATTGATACCAGAAACAGCATTGCTGCCGAGAGGCGGATTATGTATGGTAAATGTTGTTTCATTTCACAATTCGACAATCAAGGATATTCTGTAATTACGTTTAGGCATCGGGTAGTTCAAAATCACATCATAATCCTGACTCAACACGTTATTCACTTCCAGGGCGGCTTTCCATGTCCCGAACTTCGCCTTGAATGTTTTGGCAACAGACAGGTCACTCGTATACCACGGTTGGGTATAATTGTATTTGATGTTTTCTTGCTGGTTGTAGCGTTCGCCGACATAAATAAAACTATAGTTCAGATTCCATCCCTTATACGCAGCTTGCAGGATGGCTGAGCCGCTATGCCATGGGATATAGGGTATCTGGTGTCTATAATACGTATCCGACGGATCGGTGAAGTCTTGGGCTTTTTGCCATGTGTATTGTATTTTGGCGGTAATAAGCCATTCTTGACGGGGTTGAATGGTTGCTTCAGTCTGTATATCAATGCCTTTTATTTCCACTATTCCGAGATTCAGCATGGTCCATCGAAATTGTTGTCCTTTAGGATAAGCGATAATTTTATCTTTTACGCGGTTATAGTAACCATCTGCCTGAAACTTAAAACCCCGGAAAAATGTGTGTTTCCATGTCTTGTCATACAAGAAACCGACATTATACTGGGTGACATATTCGGGATTTAATTTCGAATTTCCCATATCGGCATAATACAAATCGTTGAACGTCGGCATTCTGAATATCCGCTTATAAAACATGCGAAAGTTAAGTTCGTGTTTTTTCAAAGGCTTGTACGATATGAACACAGCCGGTGTCAGTATCTGGCGCGAAGGAGGTTTGGGTCCTATCTCGATACGATCGTTCACCCATGTTCCCAACATACTTGCCTGAGCCTTTATTTTCCATATATTTAAAGCCGTAGCAAAAGCGAGCAGGTGGGTGAAACGTTCAGGATATACAAATCCGTACATCTCCGCGTGCATCTTATTCCATTGCAGATCGTATGCAAGAGAAATATCCCAAGCTTTACTGACACTGTACATATGCGCAGAAGAGAAATAAATCTCTCGCTGTTTATAGAGGTTGTCGACATGTATCAGCTTGTCGTCGTTATTGATATAATGTGTGCGATAGAATGCATATTTGGTATTGATACGAGTCTTGAATCCGGAGGAAAATTCTTTTACAAACGCCCCTTGTATAAACGAATTAGTGTCCCATACGCGTTCGCCGCGTCGCCACACATTATTTACGATAGCTCCGGGTATGCCGCGTTCCGAATTGTAGTTATATAATTTCATATTCCATATACCATTGGATATTCTACCGTATACACCGGCTTCCATGCGGGTAGCGTTGATATCTCCGTTTTGACGAATAGCCGTTGTATCGTATGCGATTTCTCCCGCCGGATTGATGCGTTGATAGCGAAACTTGTATTTCCCGCTTCCATTTAGCCATTCGGCACTGAAAGAAGCGGATATATTCTCGGATATACGATATTCAAAAAGCAATGAAGGATTGAGTACATCGAACGAACCGCCTTTCACTGTTGCACGCAGATGAGTGTTTTTGTTGTCTGTAAAGCGCGGACGTCGCGAACGTAAATACAATGTTCCGGCAGCTCCGAAATCTTTGGCTGATTGGAAAATATCACTTTTTTGCCCGTTATATAACGAAATCTCTTCCATATTCTCTAATGAATACATCCCCAGATCTACTTGCCCGTTTTGGGCATTGCTTAATTCAATCCCATCGTAAAATACACCCAAATGGTTCGTTCCCATACTGCGGATATTGACAGTCTTAAGTCCGCCTACTCCTCCATAGTCTTTTAGCTGTACGCCTGAAAAATAACGTAAGGCATCTGCTACGGAATGGCCGTTCAGATTCTCGAGTTCTTTTCCTGACAGTTTCTGTGAGGGTATGACTTCCTTAAAACCGATTGCGGTAATAACGACTTCTTGTAATCGCTGTACGGAATCCAACTTGCCCTGTGCTTTTAGAGGCTGTATGCCTGGAGACATAAAAACGGCATAGAAGAACAAAAAAACGAATCGCGTATATTTATACATGCCTAAAATAATATGTCGGGACTGTCGGGAAAAAAAGACTTTTTCCCGACAGTCTCAACATGAGATTTATTGTACGACAAATTTTAAAGAAACCCGTTCGGTTCTTTTTGCTCCTATGAGTGTGTATATGCCTGCCGGCAAGGTGATGATATGTGTCTCTTGCTCATACTTTGTTTTCCAGGCATCAATAACTCGACCGTCCATGCCTATTATGGTGCAACGGTATCCCTCCATATTTTTCAGATACAAGTTGCCTTTTTGATAATAGACATGCCGGTTTTGATCCTCTATAAGCTCATTTCCTACCGTGGTCGATTTACGCTCTGTCATAGTAGTGTAAATCACCTCATTCTTTCCTTCAGTCTCTTTTATTGCTGCTAACTTAACAGCATAATCGGTTGTCGGTTCGAGGTTTTTGAATAAGAAATTAATCATCTTAGGACCGGATGTAGTCTGTTCGCTTTTCAATCCCGATATGACTTTTCCATCCTGATCTACATGATATGTCTGTACAAGTGTTTCTTCAGCTCCTTCATACTTATATAAAGACAATTTGTAGAAAGTCGCTTGTGCGATTTGCTGGAAATTAAGTTTTATATCGGTTCCCAAAATTTCAAGTGTAGGCGGTACGGTGACGATCTCCTTTTCTTTTACGGTAATCTCACATGTAGCCGTTTTATTGCCTGATTTCGTGATGGCTGTTATAATGGCTTGACCTGCCTTTAGTCCCTTTACTTCTCCTTCACCTATTATGGTGACAATGGATTCATCCGAGATATTCCATATGATACCCTTATCGGTCGCGTCTTTAGGCGTAATCATAGGGGTAAGGGTGAAAATCTCATCAACCGTTATTTCTATTTTTTCATGACTTAACTGTACATCTGTTACATCAATATACCTTACGGTAATGAGACAAGAGTCTTTTAGGCCTGAAGACACGGCGGTTGCATAGATTTTGGCAGTGCCTTTTTTCTTGGCTGTAACCAATCCCTGTTGATCGACTGAGAGAATCGATTCATTGGACGATGTCCATTCAACAGTCTTGTCCGTAGCATCTTCCGGAAGGATAACAGCTTGTAATTTCAGTGTTTTTCCTTTGTCTATTTCTGCTGTTTTCTTGTTGAGCGAAATCGACTCCACCTTTTTAGCTACCGTTACAAGACACGTCTGACTTAATCCGTCGATTACGGATGCCGAGATCTCGGTCGATCCGACTTTGAGCGGAGTGATTGCTCCGGTGTGCTTATCTACTTGAGCTACAGATTCGTCGGATGAACGCCAAGTGATTTCAGGATAAGTAGGATTAGCCGGTTCTAACGTTGCTTTCAATCCGTTATATGTACCATCTTCGGGGGATAACACAAGTGTCGTTTGGTTCAGAGATATCTGGGTGACCGGAACGTTTGCTTTTTCGACCACAATAATCACGCATGTATCGGCTATGCCTCCGAACTCAGATGTTGCAATGACATTCGATATTCCTTTTCTTACGAAAGAGACTATCCCATCCTCCGAAACACGGACAGGGCTCATCTTGGTAGATCTCCAGCTCACTTGTTTAAATGTTGCATTATCCGGATATACCGTTGCTGTTAATTGGTAAGTTGTCTCGGCTACTTGACGAACGGTATCCCGATTTAGGGTAATACGTTCTACAGGCACTTCAACAGCCACATCACATTTCGCAATTACCTCCGAACTGTCCGCCGGCTGTACGATTATAGTGGCTTTACCGTACTCGTTTCCGGCAGTAAGGTTTCCCTGCTGATCTACAGTAACCACTTCGGGATTGTCTGATCGATATGTCAACGGGGTTGTAATGCTATCGGGTTCCGGAGTAGCCGTTATTGTCGCCGTTCCTCCCGGTGATAAAGAAACGATTTCTTTATCTAATCTAATCTTGTCGTACCATAACATACAAGTGACCTTACATTGAGCAGTAAATCCGCCTTCTTCCGTTGTAGCAGTGATTGTTACTTTTCCGGCTTTTTGAGCTCTTACCCGTCCTCGCTCGACTGTCGCAATGGTCGGATCGGATGTCTCCCATCTTATTCTCGCATTAGTCGGTTTGGCCGGTGTCAGCTTCGGTTTTAATACAAAGGAATTTTGCTTTCCTTTCTTATTTGTGTTTAACACTAATTTTTCTTGTAAGGAGATCCCTTTTAAGTCTGCCCGTACGTTAATGTTACACGATGCTGAAAAAGATTTGTCCGGCGTATATGCTTTTACAACCGTAGTTCCATCTTTAAGAGCTGACACTTTGCCTGTTTTGTTAACGTGCGCTACCACAGCGTTTTCCGACTCCCATAGTAATTCGGGTACAGAAGCGTCGGCCGGCTCGTAGATGACCTCGATTTGGTAGCTGCTGTCGCGTTGAACCGTCTTTGTCGTTTCGCGGAAAGACAATGATTGCAAGGGCGTTTCTACTGTGATCTTGCATGAATCTTTCAGATTCCCCACTGTGGCTATAATCATTGTTTCCCCCTTTCCTTTGGCTGTGACCAGTCCGTTTTCCACTGTTGCAACAGTTGTATTTTTACTTTCCCAAACGACCGGATCGGAACCGGAAGCCGTTAACTGAAAAGTAGTATTCGGAGCCAGCGTAACACTGTGTTTGTTGAGATAAAAGGCACTGTTTTCCACTGTGACCGGCAAATCTTTTGTTACGATTTTTCCGTTTGAATCGAAATTGACGGTAATCGTGGCATTGCCCGTTTTTTCAGGAGTAAACGTAAGTGTGAGTTTATCTCCAAAAACAGATGCGGAAAGTAATGATGTGTCGGATACGGATTTCACCGATTTATAGATGGCTTCATCTAAGTTGTCGGCATCGGTTGCCATGCCTTTGAGCGAGATAACGACCGGATCGCTGTTTATGCCTACCTTCACGGGGGTAAAGTCCGTTACAACCGGTAACGCCACATCCGGAAAGATATGCATCGCCGGAAACCAATAAGCTAATTCTTGTTTATATTTGCCTATCTCATTGCCTGTTTTGGCATCGACGACGTATTGCCAGTAGTTAACGGACCCAAACTGTTCGAAAACAGACATATAAATCTTTTCATCCGGTCCGACACGGAACCCTGCTCCGGTATATAATTTACGACCCTTCTCCGGTATATCGTATAATGGTTTATCGAGTGAAGAAGGATTGCCTATTTCATAACGCCATATTTTACCACCGGTGAAAAGACCTGCTCCGGTAGTAAAATAAAGCGCGTTCTCGTTTATGCTGGCACATAGCACACCTGCTGTCCAGGCATACCACGAATCAGGTATTACTAATCCGTTGGGCAAGTCAACGAAATCTTCGTCCAGTGTCTCGGGGTTGATGCGGAGCAGTTTATTGCCGGCTCCGACCCATACCATACCGTCTTTGCTTTGCGTAAGCGTGCTGTATTTGCCCGGAATAGTTTTAATGATTTTATGAATCTTTGGATCGATGACAAAAACACCTTTCGATTGACGGATGGCAAACACATAGGTTTTGGTTCGTACCATCAGCCCAATCTGTCCGCTGTACAAGCCGCCTGTGTTATTGCTCCCCTCTATGATGTTTCCTAATTTCATGTTTTTGATATCGAATACATGAATGCCGGCCGAGCTTCCTACGTAACCTACGGAATCGTTGACACCCAGAAAAGCGCGTCCGTCACCACCACCTATTTCTTGCAGGGTCAGTTTCGTTTTCAGCGTTTTTGCATCGGCAATGATTAAACGTCCCCCTATATGAGTATCACCGGGGTCTTGCTCCTGTTTTGACATCACAAAGAGGTTGTCGCCGAAAATGGCACCGTATTGAGCGGTACACCCGAAGGTTTTACCGGGATTCTCACGCTGGTAAACGCGATAGACAAAATCGTAACTGCCTTCTTTCATAAAGTTAATGGTGCTGTTATTATGTCCGAACCAGTCTTCATTAAGGATAAATACCCCTTTCGTATAATCTATGGGTTCGTTCGAACCGTCCCGTAGAGCCATCTCGTTGCTCTCGAAAGGAGGCAGATTAATTTTCTTTTGTTCGATGGGATTGAGTGTGCGTTGCATATTTGTTTGCGCTTGCAATGCAAACAAGCTGCACAACAACAATATAACAGAATAAATCTTTTTCATTTTGACGTTTTTTTTAATTAGTTTATAATGATTTTACGGGTATGGAAACGATGCCGGCCTTCCATTTGTAATATATATATGCCTGCCGGCAAATCAAGCGTGTGGTATTCAATCGCGTTAACGACCTTGAATTGCGTCATCAACACACCGCTTAAAGAATAAATATGACAGATGCAATGCTCCATTCCCGTTAATCGCAATACTTTGCCGGAAACCGATACAGCTTCTTCGGATATCTTCGGCAAGTTGCCTGTTGGCGTAGTCAGTTTTAACGGCGTATAAGTGGCAATTATCTTTTCGGATTCACTAATCGCCTCTATTTCAATCCTATATGTCGATGACAAAGGTAAGCCTTTCAATGTGAAAGAAAGGTTTTCGGTTGCTCCCGTACGGAGGGATTTCAACAGCGACCCTTTTGAATCGATGCGGAATGAGCGAAATAACGATTCGGTATCATCTTTTAACATGTACACTTTTATATCGTAAAACGCGGCTGCGACAATCTTAGTGAAGTAGATCGTTACTGTAGAGTCGTTTGTAAATTGAGCATTGGGTTTATCAGGTGTTTTAGTTACAATAACTTCACAGACATCCGTAAAGCTTCCATCTTCTGTTTTGACGGTTATCTTAGCTTGTCCGGGTGCTACCTTAGCTTGTCCGGGTGCTACGGCTGTTACAAGACCTTGATAATCAACGGTTGCTACGGTTTCTTTCGACGATTCCCACCTTACGGCTTTATGGTCGGCATCTGTCGGTTTAACGGTAGCCGTCAGCGTTTTTGTTTGCCCCGGCACTAAGGATAAGTCTGTTACGTCTAACTCAACCCCTGTTACAGGTACAGTAGGTTTGCTTACAATGACTTTGCAAACATCCATAAATGCTCCGTCTTCCGTTTTGACGGTTATCTCAGCTTGTCCGGGTGCTACGGCTGTTACAAGCCCTTGGTCATCAACGGTCGCTACGGTTTCTTTCGACGATGTCCACGTTACGGCTTTATTGTCGGCATCTGTCGGTTTAACGGTAGCCGTCAGCGTTTTTGTTTGCCCCGGCACTAAGGATAAGTCTGTTACGTCTAACTCAACCCCTGCTACCGGTACCGGCGGATTGTTTACGGTTACGTCGCAGACGGCTGTAAAGTCTCCGTCTTCTGTTTTGACGGTTATTTCAGCTTGTCCGGGTGCTACGGCTGTTACAAGCCCTTGGGCATCAACGGTTGCTACGGTTTCTTTCGACGATGTCCACGTTACCGTTTTGTTGTTTGCATCCGCCGGGGCTATCGTATGAACCAATTGTTGTGTGTCGGAGATTTCGAGCGTCAGTGTGGATTTATCGAGAGATACTCCCGTAACTTTCTTCGCATTGGGATTGACGGCTGCAGTAAAATAATCGCCCAACTCAGCCCCTGTCCAAATTGTCATATCTCTCAGATAACTCCAACCGTCCCAACTCCCATCCACCAGCTGTCTGCTGGAGGCGCCTAAGCCGGAGTAGGTAAACTCGTCGGTTTGCGCATCTCTTACCCAATAACTC
>PDWJ01006286.1_pt1 | contig 12260 bp, 10 predicted proteins | sample 1430881 | NCBI WGS metagenome assembly PDWJ01 (sample SAMN01162460, study PRJNA174530) | Oral metagenome, whole genome shotgun sequencing project. | biome: Marine environment; feature: Marine mammal; material: Swab sample of the gingival sulcus; isolation source: swab sample of gingival sulcus... | reverse complement strand
GATCTGTCATACACCTCGTTACGGCAACGGCCGCGCAGCCGGGAGGAACGGTACGCACTGGGCACGTCGCTGCGCCAGAAAGTGCCGCGCTCGAGCCTGGCCGACTGGGACGGCGGTAGGAGCGACCGAGCCGACCCGGTGGCGCTCATCCAGCAATCGCACCGGGGCAGGCTGTCGCACCTGATCCCGATCCGGGTGGCCCGGATGGTCGGTTCCCCGTACGGCTTCCTGCGTGGCAGCGCGGTGGTGATGGCCCACGACTTGGCCTCTCTTCCCAGCACCGGGATCACCCCGGTGATCTGCGGCGACGCGCACCTGGGCAACTTCGGTTTCTACGCCTCGCCCGAGGGCGAACTGGTCCTGGACCTCAACGACTTCGACGAAGCCCATCCAGGCGCGTGGGAGTGGGATCTGCGCCGGCTGACGGCCGCGATCTGGGTGGCCGGGCGGGAGATCGATGCCCGGGAGGAAGAATGCGAGGACGCGGTCCGGGCCTGTGTGTCCTCCTACCGCGACCAATTGCGTTACCTGGCCGAGCAACCGCTGCTGAAGCGCTCCTACGACCGGCTGGACGTGGGCAGGCTGCATGAGACGGCCGGGGACAAGACCTTGCGCAAGGAGATCAAACGCGCGGCGGACAAGGCGCGCAAGCGTACGAGCGACCGGGCACTGCCCCGGTTCACCGAGCACAGCGCCGAGGGCCGGCGCATCGTGGCCGATCCGCCGATCATCACCCGGGTCGAGGAACCGGCCACGGCGGCCGAGATCGCGCACGCGCTGGACGAGTACCTGCGCAGCCTGGCACGAACACCAGGGCCAGCGGGTCGTGGAGTATCAACAAGCCTTGCAGACCGTCAGCGATCCGTTGCTGGGGTGGGCCAGTTTCGGCGGCCGGCAGTACTATGTGCGCCAGTTCCGCAACATGAAAGGCACCATCCCGCTGGGCAGTATGGACGCTGCCGCGATGAAGGACTACGCGCGGATCGTGGGGGCCCTGCTGGCCAAGGGGCATGCCCGCACGTCCGGCGCATCGATGATCGCCGGCTACCTGGGCAAGGGTGGTTCGGTACCGACGGCGATCGCCCGGTTCGCCCGGCTCTACGCGGACCAGACCGAAGCCGACCACGCCCGGTTCGTCGCGGCGGTCGAACGCGGCGAGTTACCCGTCGAGGACGGCGCGCTGGACACGCCGGGTTCGGCCTTCCGGCCGAAGTGACGACGCGGCCCGGTCAGGCGCCCGGACCGTCGCTGCCATCCGGGCCGGCCACGACACCCTGACCGGTGCGCTCCACCGCGCCGACCTCGACCACCACCCCGTCCTGGGCCGTCGTGGCCAGGTCGTCGCGGACCCGGCCGCGCACAATCACCTCGTGTCCACTCAGGTGGTAGAAGTCACCACCCAGCTGGTAGCGACGCATCCGGGCCGTCCGGTGTTTCGGCTACCCGCCCGCTCAACGCTCCTCGTCGCCGCGGATGAACGCCTCCACCGACGCCCGGCCCGCATCGTCCGGCCGCTGGACCGGCGGGGACTTCATCAGGTAGCTGGAGGCGGACAGGATCGGCCCACCGACCCCACGGTCCAAGGCGATCTTGGCGGCGCGGATGGCATCGATGATGATGCCGGCGCTGTTGGGCGAGTCCCACACCTCGAGCTTGTACTCCAGGTTGATCGGGGCATCGCCGAAGGCGCGGCCCTCCAACCGTACGAACGCCCACTTGCGGTCATCCAGCCACGCGACGTGGTCGCTGGGACCAATGTGCACGTTCTTGTCACCCAACTCGTGATCCACATTGGAGGTGACGGCCTGGGTCTTGGAGATCTTCTTGGACTCCAACCGATCCCGCTCCAGCATGTTCTTGAAGTCCATGTTGCCGCCGACATTGAGCTGGTACGTGCGGTCCAGCACCACGCCACGCTCCTGGAACAGCCGGGCCAGCACCCGGTGGGTGATGGTGGCCCCGACCTGGGACTTGATGTCGTCGCCGACGATGGGTACGCCGGCAGCCTCGAACTTGGCCGCCCACTGCGGGTCGGAGGCGATGAACACCGGCAGCGCGTTCACGAACGCCACCCGGGCATCGATGGCGCACTGGGCGTAGAACTTGTCGGCCTCTTCGGAACCGACAGGCAGGTAGCTGACCAGTACGTCGGCGCCCGATTCCTTGAGCGCGGCCACCACGTCGACCGGCTCGCCATCGGCCTCTTCGATGGTGGCCCGGTAATACTTGCCCAGCCCGTCCAGGGTGGGGCCGCGTTGGACGACCACCCCGGTGGGCGGCACATCGCAGATGGCGATCGTGTTGTTCTCGGAAGCGCGCGTGGCGTCGGCCAGGTCGAATCCGACCTTCTTGGCGTCGACGTCGAACGCGGCCACGAATTCCAGATCACGCACGTGGTAGTCGCCGAATTCCACATGCATGAGTCCGGGGACGCTCTGCTCCGGGTCGGCGTCTTTGTAGTATTCGACACCCTGAATCAACGATGTCGCGCAGTTGCCGACACCGACGATCGCCACCTTGATCTTGGCCATCATTACTCCTGGTTGAGGGGACGTGGATATTGCTGGGGCGCAGCAACCGGGCCGAATTCCACCCCGTTGCGCTCGGCATTGATCAGCCGGTTCAGCCAGGTCATCTCCTGTTCCACCGACTCCGCGCCGTGACGCTGCAGCTCGGCGGCGTAGCGGTCCATTCGACGCTGGTTGGCCTGCAACTGCGTCTGGATACGCTCCAGACGCTCCTGCAGGCGCACCCGCCGGCCTTCCAGGATCCGCAGCCGGATCTCGGCATCGGTACGACCGAAGAAGGCCATCCGCACGCCGAAGGACTCGTCCTCGTAGGCCGCCGGGCCGACCTCCGCCATCAACTGCGCGAAGCGTCGCTCACCCGATTCGGTCAGCGTGTAGACCACTCGCTGCCGGCCTGCGCCAGTGGTGGTTTCCTCGGTGAGCAGTCCGGCACCGACGAGTTGTTTCAACGCCGGATACAACGAGCCGTAGCTGAGGACCCGGCCCCACCCGAGCACCGCGTTGAGCTGCTTGCGCAGCTCGTACCCGTGCATCGACGACTCCTCGAGCAGGCCAAGAATGGCCAGCTGCAGGGTCTGGGCACGGCGGGGCATGGACCTCCGATCGCAGGAAACGACAACTACCTAACTCGACGTACTATATCGATTCGATAGGTCGACACCAAGAATCGACGCTACCCCCGGCTGTCGGCGTGTCCGCCGGCGCGACCCGGACAGCACAACGGCCCGCCCCGACTCTGTGGGCGGGCCGCCATCCGATCGATGACAGGGAAGCCGTCAGCCGGCTACTCGGGCATCACCTGAACAGGCGCCTCGGTGGCCGGGAAGACCATGCTGGTCGACGAGTAGATGCGGATCGCGATGACCTCGCTGCGCGCGGGAAGCAGGCGCGCCGACCCGGTGAACTCGGCTCTGATCTCACGCCGGCCACCTGAGGTGAACGCGTAGGGCAACGTGGCGAGGCCGGTGTCGGAATCGACCGCGGCAACGCCGAGCAGGCCGTACTGATCGTAGAAGCGCACCACCCCGCTGGCAGCGGTACCCTCCCCGCTCTCGACCTTGGCCATCAGCCGGACCTGGCACCCCACCAGACAGTGCGGCGGCACCTTGTACATGGTCACCGTGCTGGCTGCCTGACTCTTGCTGGCCCGGGGCATGTCGCCGGTCAGGGAGACCACCCGGGGGATGCCGGTCTGCGCCGTTGCGGCGAGTGATTCGGCTGCTCCGCCAGCGGGAACGGTCTGTGGCGTCATGAGCTGGCTCCATTCTCACGCCGTCGCACACCCATCCAGTGCGACGTCACTAGTTTATGCAGGTCAAAAGGCTGCCCTAAACTACAATGTGGTACACGCCACTCGCCTATCAGCGTCCCGGAGTCCGTCACCGACAGCTCGGTCCCGGGGGACGCAACGACGAAACTCCGCCCTTTCGGCGTAACGGCGACCGGACCCACGACAACCCCTGCCCGGTCAGCTTCCTGGCGGGGGGCGACGCGCCCCGGTGAACGCGCTGGGAAAAGCATCGCGATAGCTGCGCCAGCTGCCCGCGGCCGTGGCCACCGCGGTCGCCTCCAGCACGGCGTTCGCCACCGCCCGGCTCACGACGTCAGCCGCGGCGCCGAGAATCTCCTGCACCTGCGCCAGCTGCGGGGCGGGCCGGGTGGCGGTAGAGATCCCGAAAAAGGTGTCACCGTCCACCATCGAGTGCACCGGCCGCACGGCCCGGGCAAGACCGTCGTGCGCAACTGCGGCCATCTTGGCGCACTGTGCCTTGGTCAGCGTGACATCGGTCCCGACGACACCGATCGTGGTGGCGAAACCAGGCGTGGACAGCCCGGACACGGGCAGCTCGGTTGCCCGCCGAGCGGATTCCACGACATCGATGCGGGCCGGAACGCCAAGCCCGACATGCTCGGCCGGGTCCAGGTAGCGACGCGCGTACAGTTCTCCGGTCCGGGGGTCGGCGACCGAACCGGCGCAGTTGACCACCACCACGGCGGAGACGGTCACGCCATCGGCCAGCACGGCGCTGGCACTGCCCACACCGCCCTTGAGTCCCCCTGCGACGGCGCCGGCGCCCGCGCCCACCGAGCCGGACATCGTCGACGACTGCCCCTGCTTGGCGGCCTGATAGGCCTTCATCCCGAGCTCCGCGTCCGGCCAGTGGTCGAAATGGCCGCCCCGGCCGAGGTCGAAGATGACCGCGGCCGGAACGATGGGGACCACTCTGGACGGGCCGTCGACGGGCAGTCCGATACGGTCCTCGTACAAGCCCTGCATGACCCCTTGGGCGGCGCCGAGACCGAATGCGCTACCGCCGGTCAGCACGATCGCGTGCACGCGTTCCACCAGGTTCCGGGGATCGAGCAGGTCGGTTTCCCTCGTACCTGGCCCGCCGCCCCGCACGTCGACACCGGCCACCATGCCGGCCGCAGGGGCAAGAACCACAGATGTGCCGGTGAGCCAGCCCGCGTCCCGGCGGGTGGCATGACCGACGCGCGTTCCGGCGAGGTCGGTGAAGCTGTTGGCCGGACCGGTCCGGGTCACGGCGGTCATGGGGTCTTTCGTCACGCCCACATTGTTACCTGTCGGTAACTCCGTTCGCGAGATCGTGCGGCGTGCCACCCGCCAGCGCCCGCTCCACTGTGGGTACTGCGGTCACCAACTGTCGAGTGTAGGGGTGCTCCGGGTAATCGTAGACCTGATGGGCCGCGCCTTGCTCCACCACGACGCCGTCACGCATCACCAGCACCCGGCTGCACACGTGCCGGATCACGGTCAGATCGTGGCTGACCATGACCAGGGTCAGCCCGAGCCGGTTCACCAGGTCGAGAATCAGGTCCAAGACCTGGCCTCGCACCGACACGTCGAGGGCACTTACCGGCTCGTCGGCAAGCAGGATGGCGGGATTCGGGGCCAGCGCTCTGGCAATGCCGATGCGTTGGCGCTGGCCACCGGAGAACTGGTGCGGGAACCGGTCGGCCACCGACGGGTCGAGGCCCACCAGATCCAGCAGCTCCCGCACCCGGCCCCGCCCACCGGGCACACCGAGGGCACGCATCGGTTCGGCGACGATGTCGGCGACCCGCATGCGCGGATCGAGCGAGCCCCGCGGATCCTGGAAGACGACTTGCAGCCGGTGCCGCAACCAGCGCAACTCCCGGTCCGGGCGGCCGCCGACGAGCTTGCCGTCGACGCTGATCTGCCCACTCGTCGGCTGGTCCAGCCCGGCCAGCATCCGCAACAACGTCGACTTCCCGGAGCCTGACTCCCCCACGATGCCGAGCCGGTCGCCCGGCTGCACCTGCAAGGACACCTCGGACACGGCGGTGACCCGTCTCGGGCGCTGGCCGAACAACCGGGCCAAACCACCGAGTCCGGCCCCGCTGTCGTAGATCCGCGTGAGGTCGACGGCCTCGATCAGTGGCCGCTCGGGCTGGGAGCGTTCATCGCGGCAGGCCGCGCCGAGGGTGCTGGCTTGCACCAGCTTCTGGGTGTACGGATGGCTCGGATCGGTCAGGATGTCGTGGACCGTGCCGGTCTCGACGATTCTGCCGTCCTGCATGACCGCGACCCGCTCACAGACCGTGGCAATCACCGCGAGGTCGTGGGAGATGAACAACATCCCCGCGGCGCGGGACTCGACCTCACGGGTGATCAGGTCCAGCACGTGCGCCTGTACGGTCACGTCCAGCGCCGTGGTGGGTTCGTCGCAGATCAGCAGTGCCGGATCGTTGGCCAGTGCGATGGCCAGCACCACGCGCTGGCGTTGGCCGCCGGACAACTGGTGCGGGTAGGAATCGGCGGCCCGGCGTGGATCGCGGATACCGACCTCGGCCAACAACTCGTGCACCCGGCTGCGGACCTGTTCGCGGGGGTAGCTGTCGTGCAGCAGCATCACCTCACCCACCTGCGGGCCGATGCGCATGGTGGGATTCAGCGCGGTCATGGGTTCCTGGAAGACCATGGACATGCGTCGCCCCCGTAGATCGGTCAGCGTCGCGGCGCCGGCCGCCAGTAGGTCGGGTCCGCCGTCCAGGTGTACCGACCCGGTGGCGCGCAACGGGTCCGGCAGAAGTCCCATCACCGCCAGCGCGGTCAGCGACTTTCCGGATCCGGACTCTCCGATGAGTCCCACCCGCTCGCCGGTGGCGATATCCAGGTCGACCTCGCGCACCAGCGGCTGGTCGCGGACGGTGACGGACAGGTTCCGCACCCGCAACACGGGTGGGTGGGTTGCGTCGGGGTCAGTCATCGTGGTCCACCAGCCGGGGGTCGAGCACGTCGCGCAGCCCGTCACCGAAGAGGTTGAATCCCAGCACTGCCAGCGCGATTGCCACTGCGGGGAACACGGTCAGCCGGGGAGCCACCCAGATCAGCTCCTGGCTCTCCTGCAACATGCGCCCCCAGCTGGGGACGGGGGGCGGGGTGCCGAAGCCGAGGAAGGACAGGGCCGCCTCGGCCAGCACGGCGATCGCGAAGGCCACCGATGCCTGCACGATCACCAGGCTGGCCACGTTCGGCAGCACGTGCCGGGTGGCGATGCCCAGCGGCCGTACCCCGCTGGCCCGGGCGGCCAGCACGAACTCGCTGGCCCGCACCTGCAGGGCGGCGGACCGGGTCACCCGGGCGAAGGCCGGCACGGTAGCGACTCCGATGGCCACCATGGCGCTACCGGTGCTGGCCCCGAACACGGCCGCCAGGATGATCGCCAGCAACAGCGCCGGGAAAGCCAGCAGCAAGTCGTTGACCCGCATCAACGCCCGGCCGGCCCAACGGGGCAGCATCGCCGCCAGGATGCCGTAGGGCACGCCGATGACGGCAGCGATCCCCACGGCCACCAACCCGACGTACAACGTGGTGCGGGCGCCGACCATGATCTGGCTGAACACGTCCCGGCCGAACTTGTCGGTGCCGAACCAGTGCTCGGCGCCCGGCCGCTGCAGCCGGGCGGTGGAATCGACCTGGACCGGGTCGTAGGGGGTCCAGGCGAACGAAACCAGCGCGACAACGACGATCCCGAGCAGGATCGCGGCACCGATCAACAGCGCGGGGGTGCGCAGCATGCGACGCAGCAGCCGGATCATGCGATCACCTGGCCACCTGCCGTACCCGGGGGTCGATGATCAGGTAGGCGATGTCGACGATCGCGTTGACCACGATCACCGCCAGCACCAGCACCATAACCACGTTTTGCACCAGCAGCAGGTCCCGGTCGGCCACCCCGTCCAGCAGCAGGCTGCCCAGGCCGGGGATGACGAACACCCGCTCCACGACCACTGCGCCGATGAGCAGCGTGGCCAATTGCAGGCCCAGCACGGTCACCACCGGGATGGCCGCGTTGCGCAGCCCGTGCCGCACCAGTGCGCCCCACCGGCTGCGTCCCTTGGCCATGGCGGTGCGGATGTAGTCCTCGCGCATGACGTCCAGCACAGCGCTGCGCACGTAGCGGGACAGCACCGCGCCCTGCACCAACCCCAGAGACAGCGCCGGGAGCACCAGTTGCCGGGCGAACATGCCCACGTCACGCTGCGGCGGCGTCCACCCGCCCGCGGGCAACCAGCGCAGCTGCACCGCGAACACCGCGATGAGGACGATGCCGGCCACGAACGCCGGCACCGCCACCCCGACCTGGGACAGGGCGGTCAACGCCACCCCGGACCGGCGCCGGTGCCACAGCGCCATCGTCATGCCCAACGGCACCGCGGCCAGCACGGCTACGCTCATCCCGGCGGCGATCAGCCAGGCGCTGACCGTCAGCCGTGAGCCGATCTGCGGGCCGATGGGCAGCCGGGACACATAGCTGACGCCCAGGTCGGCGCGCAGCCAACCGCCGGCCCAGTCCAGGTATTGCACCAGCAGCGACCGGTTCAGCCCGAAGTCCTCCCGCAGCTGCTGAACCGCGTCTTCGGATGCGTTCACGCCCAGTGCGACTCGGGCCGGGTCACCGGGCAGCACCTGCATCAGTGCGAACACCGCCACCGATGCAGCAACCAGGCTGAGGCCCAGGGCACCCACCCTGCTCGCGACGCGCAATGCCAGCACGGCGGCGCCGTTCTGCGGGGCCCTAGGAGCGGCGCAGCGCGGTGAGGTCCAGCTCCTCACCGACGGCGTTGGTGGGCAGTCCCTCGATGTCGGGGTCGGCCACCGTCAGGTTGGGCAACAGGAACAGCCAGTCGGCGGCCGCGTCCTCACTGATCAGTCTGGCCGCTTCCTTCATCTTGGCCGTCTGTTCCTCCTCGGTGCCCGAGTCGGCCGCCTCGATGGCCGCCTGAACGTCCGCGTTGTCGTATGCGGTGTAGTACTGCGGATCACCGAAGACAGCAGGCAGGTCGCGCGGCTCCACATGCGAAACGATGGACATCTCGTAGTCCTTGTTGGTGAACACCGCGCTCAACCAGGCCGCCGGGAACTCCAGCTGGTCCAGTTTCACCGTGAAGCCGACCGCGGACAGCTGGGACTGCACCACCTGCCCGCAGGAGACGGCGTACGGCAGGTTGGGTACCCGCAGCCGGACGGTGGGCTTGGGCTGACCGGCCTCGGCCAGCAGTTTCTTGGCCTGGGCGGGGTCGTAAGGCGCAACGCCGGTGAGGTCTTCGTACCAGGGGTCGGTCGGCGGAACCATCGAGCCGATCATTTCGCCGTACCCGGCCCAACACGTGTCCACCAGGGCTTGGCGGTCCAACGCGTGCCGGACCGCCTTGCGGACCCGCTTGTCGTTGAACGGGGCCTTGGAGTTGTTCATCGACAGCACGACCTCGCCGTTGGTGGTGCCCTCGATGATCTTGAACCTGTCGGCGTCGCCGAACTGGGCCAGCGACTCCGGCGCCTGCACGGTGCCGACGACGTTGACCGTGCCGGTCAGCATGGCGTTGTTCAAAGCCGTGCCGTCCTTGAAGTACTTGAGCACCGCGGTGGCGAAATACGGTTTCTCGCCCCAGTAATCGTCCCGGCGCTTCAGGGTGAGGGAGTCGCCCTTGTTCCAGGTGGCGACGGCGTACGGCCCGGTGCCCACCGGTTTGGTGGCCAGGTCGGCCACCCCGTCGGTGTCGAACATGGCGCCGACCCGGGTGGTCATCGCGTACAGCCAGCCGTTGCTGGGGCGGGACAGGGTGACTTCGAGGGTGTGATCGTCGACGGCGGTGGCCTGCTTCACCACGTCCATCGACTTCTTCAGCGAAGTGGTCCAGTCGCTCTTGACCCGGTTGATGGAGAACACCGCATCTTGGGCGGTGAAGTCGGCCCCGTTGCTGAAGGTGACATCCTTGGCCAGGGTGAAGGTGTAGGTGAGGCGATCGTCGGACAGCTGCCAGTCGGTGGCCAGCTGGCCCACGATCTTCCCCTCCTGGTCCACGGTGACCAGCTTCTCGTACACGTTGGTCAGCAGGGCTTGTGGGATGGCGGCACCGGCGGAGGTGGTGAAGTCCAGGTTGGCCGGCTGTGCGGCCAATCCGACGGTGACGACGGCGTCCGTGGGGGAGCCGGAGGAATCGCCGCCCGCGTCGTCGGTGCAGGAACTCAGCAGGAGGGCCCCGGCGAGAGCCGTCAGCAGGACACGGGTACGGGCCAGTCTCATCAACCGCTCCTTCGGGGTAATCACCACGTGCGGTGAGAATACTTGGACTGACGCCACAGCGAACCGCAGCGCTTGTCAGGTTAAGGTTCTCCGCGTGTCCGCCGAGTCTTGCACACCCGCCGCGCCCCACACATCTACGGGGTCCACCCCACCCGTCGCGCTGCGCCGGTCAACCACGCGCGAGCACCACGGCGACGTCTTCGTCGACCACTACGAATGGCTGCGGGACAAGACCGACCCGATGGTCATCGACCATCTCACCGCCGAGAACGCGTACGCGGAGGCGGTGACCGCCCACCTGGGCGAGTTGCGCGAGCAGCTGTTCGAGGACGTCAAGGCACGCACCCAGGAGACCGACCTGTCGGTACCGGTCCGGCGCACCCACACCGACGGCCGGGCCTGGTGGTACTACGCCCGCACCGAGCAGGGGCTGGACTACCCGGTCTACTGCCGGATCCCGGCCGGTGAGCCGGACCAGATCCCCGGCCTGGACACCCTGGACACCGAACAGGAGCAGGTGCTGCTGGACGGCAACGCCCAGGCTGCCGGGCACCCGTTCTTCAGTCTGGGCGCGCTCGCGGTCAGCCCGGACGGCACCCGGCTCGCGTCGCGTCGACGACGCGTGGCGGGCCTGTCAGGTCTGGCGGCACCGGGTCGGCAGCGACCCGGCCGACGACGTGCTCGTCTACGACGAGCCGGACGAACGGTACTGGGTGGGTGTGGCCGCGTCCGGGGACCGGCGGTGGATCGTCATCGAGTCCAGCTCCAAATTGACCGCGCAGGTGTTCCTCATCGGCACCGACCGGCCCGAACAACCACCACGGCCGGTCACCCAGCGGCGCGACGGGCTGGACTACACCGTCGAGGTGATCGGCGAGCAGCTGTTCATCCTGCACAACGCGCGCAGCCCCGACTTCCAGATCTCGCTGGCCCACGTGCCGGGGTGGGCACCGCCGACCGGCGCCGAACTGGCCCCGGAACACTCGTGGGAAGACTGGGTCGGGCCCACCGAGGGGGTGCGTTACACCGGGGTCGACGCGTTCACCAGCCATGTTGTGGTTTCCCGGCGTAGGGATGCCCTGGCCGGGGTGCAGGTCCACCCGCGGCCCGGTGGTCCTGCCTGCCACCCAGGCGGTGCGGCGCCGCCGCATCAGCTCACCTTCGCCGAACCGGTCTACGAGGCCGGTGTCGCCCGCAATGGCGATGTGGACGCGGACCGGGTCCGGTTGTTCTACGAGTCGCTGGCGACCCCGCCGTCGGTGCTGGAGTACCACTTCGGTACCGGACAGCTGCGCACGGTCAAGTCCACCCCGGTGCGCGAGCATCCCACCGAAGGCCCCTACGACCCGGCCGACTACACCAGCGAACGCGTCTGGGCGACCGCCCCGGACGGCACCCGGGTCCCGGTCTCCCTGGTGCGCCACCGGGACACCGAGCTGGACGGCACGGCGCCGTGCCTGCTGTACGGATACGGCTCCTACGAAACCAGCACCGACCCGTCGTTCTCGATCAGCAGGATCAGCCTGTTGAACCGCGGTTTCGTGTACGCGGAAGCGCACGTGCGCGGTGGCGGCGAATTGGGGCGGGCCTGGTACGACGACGGCAAGATGCTGGCCAAGAAGAATACGTTCACCGATTTCGTGGCCGTCGCCGAATGGCTGGTGGACAACCGCTACACCGCTGCGGACCGGCTGGTCGCGGAGGGCCGCAGCGCCGGCGGCATGCTGATGGGCGCGGTGACCAACATGGCGCCGGAGTTGTTCCGTGCCGTGCACGCCGGGGTGGCTTTCGTGGACTGCCTGACCACGATCCTCGACCCGGCGCTGCCGTTGACGGTGCCGGAGTGGGAGGAGTGGGGTAACCCGTTGGCCGACGCCGAGGTGTACGCCTACATGAAGAGCTACACCCCGTACGAAAACGTCCGCCCGGTGCGGTACCCGGCGATCCTGGCCACCACCAGCCTCAACGACACTCGCGTGATGTTCACCGAGCCGGCCAAGTGGGTTGCGCAACTGCGGCATACCACCGTGGCCGACCCGGAGCGCCCGGTGCTTCTGCGCACCGAGATGGTGGCCGGCCACGGCGGGGTCACCGGACGGTACGACCGGTGGCGCGACCGAGCCTGGGAGCTGGCCTGGATCATCGACCAAGCCACCGG
>PDWJ01004498.1_pt1 | contig 12260 bp, 8 predicted proteins | sample 1430881 | NCBI WGS metagenome assembly PDWJ01 (sample SAMN01162460, study PRJNA174530) | Oral metagenome, whole genome shotgun sequencing project. | biome: Marine environment; feature: Marine mammal; material: Swab sample of the gingival sulcus; isolation source: swab sample of gingival sulcus... | reverse complement strand
AATTAAATAGTCGTTTTCCTAAAATTTTCATTTTTTTGACTCTGTTCTAAACAAAGATACAAATAAAGTGCTATTAAACAAAATTTTACAGCCTTAAATTTGTAAAGTGTATCGTTTGTTGATTTATCGGTTTATTTTTTTAAGCCCAATTCAATCAATCGCTCTGTTAAAAATTCGCCAGCTGTCATATCATCATAGCGCTTAGGGTTTTGTTCATCCACACAACTATCTAAACACGTTAAATCCATATCTGACCTTGGGTGTAAAAAGAATGGCGTAGAATACCTTGGCGTTAACCACGACTCCTCTCTAGGTGAAATAACGCGGTGTTGGGTAGATCTAAATCTATCATTGGTTAAACGCGCAAGCATATCTCCAATATTAATAACAATCTCATCATCTTTAGGACTTACAGGAATCCATTTACCATCTAAAGTTTGAGCTTCTAATCCTTCTGCACTTCCGCCCATCAATAACGTAATTAAATTAATATCGCCATGAGCTGCTGCTCTAACTGCTCCCTCAGGAATTTCAGATAAATCTTTTACGGGATAATAATGCAATAACCTTAACACCGAATTACCATTATGAATTTTTGGTGAGAAATAATCTTCATCCAACCCTAAATACAAAGCTGTCGCTTTTAATAAATTGCTCCCCGTTCTTTCAAATGTTTGGTAAACCTCTTGACAAACAGCCTCAAATTCTTCAACTTCTTTTGGAAAAATGTTGTCTGGGTATTCATCCTTAATAGCATCACCATCAGATACAGTTTGACCAATGTGGTAAAACTCTTTAATATCTGGTACTGATTTTCCTTTGGCTGATTCTCTTAATTTCGAAATATACCCTCTTTGACCAGCTAATGCCAAATCTTCATATTTCAATTTGGTTTCAGTTGGCAATTCAAAAAAAGCTTTTGAAACTTCAAACAATTTATCTTTTAACGCTTTGGTTACCCCATGATTTCGAACAATGGCAAATCCCATGTTTGAAAATGAGTCACCAAATTCCTTAATAAAGTTTTCACGTTTGGTTTGGTCACCAGAGGTGTAATCGTTATAATCTACTACGGCAATTTTATTTTTATCCATAATTTACGCTATTTTTAATTGGGCTAATTTAGATTTTTCAAATTTCGACTTGGCATAATCCAAGGTTACCCGGTATTCTTTTATCTCTGCATTAGAAGGAATTTCGAACATGGCATCTGTTAAAATGGCCTCACAAATGGATCTCAATCCTCTGGCACCCAATTTAAATTCAAGTGCTTTATTCACGATAAAATCTAAAACTTCTGAATCAAATTTTAAATCTACCCCATCTAAACTAAAAAGGTGATGATACTGTTTGACTAATGAGTTTTTAGGTTCGGTTAAAATACGTCTTAAAGCAGCACTATCGAGCGGGTTTAAATAGGTTAAAACAGGAATTCTTCCAATTAGTTCTGGAATTAAACCAAACTCTTTAATATCGGTTGGAATAATGTATTGCAACAAATTTTCCTTATCCAGTTCGTGTTTGTCAGAGTCGCTTGAGAAACCAATTACGGAAGTATTCATTCTTCTACCGATAATTTTTTCGACACCGTCAAAAGCCCCACCTGCAATAAATAAAATATTTTTAGTGTTAACTTTTATCATTTTCTGGTCCGGATGTTTTCGCCCACCTTGTGGTGGTACGTTAACTTCAGTCCCCTCCAATAACTTTAACATGGCTTGTTGAACACCTTCTCCTGACACATCTCTGGTGATAGAAGGATTATCAGATTTACGGGCAATTTTATCAATTTCATCAATAAAAACAATTCCTCTTTCAGCCGCCTCTACATTATAATCTGACGCTTGCAATAATCTCGATAAAATACTTTCTACATCTTCTCCGACATAACCCGCTTCCGTCAAGACCGTTGCATCCGCAATGCAAAAAGGTACGTTTAACATTTTAGCAATGGTTTTAGCCAATAATGTCTTACCCGTTCCGGTACGCCCCACCAACATAACATTTGATTTTTCAATCTCAACCTCATCTGTTTTAGACTGATCGGATATTCTTTTGTAATGATTGTATACCGCTACAGAAAGTATTTTTTTGGCATCATCTTGACCTATCACATAATCGTCTAGCTTAGCTTTAATTTGACTCGGTTTTAATAATTTAAAATCAAGATCTTGACCTGGTGATTGGTGCTTGCCTTCCTCATCAATAATTTGATAAGCTTGCTCTATGCAGTTCTCACATATATGTCCAGTTAATCCAGCAATCAATATATCCACCTCACTTTTTGGTCTTCCACAAAAAGAACAACTCATTTGATTTTTTTTAGACATCTTCTCCTCTTCTAATTAAGAATTTAAATTTATTTTTTGTTTCTATCCAAAACTTCATCAATCATACCGTACTCTTTTGCTTCTTGAGCAATCATCCAGTAATCTCTATCAGAATCTTGGTTAACTTTTTCAATATCTTGACCTGAATGTTTTGAAATAATTTCATACAATTCAGATTTCAATTTTAAAATTTCTCTTGCCGTAATTTCGATATCTGAAGCTTGACCTTGTGCTCCTCCTAATGGTTGGTGAATCATTACTCTTGAATGTGGCAACGCGGATCTTTTTCCATCTGCTCCAGCGCATAATAATACTGCACCCATTGAAGCCGCCATTCCAGTACAAATAGTTGCTACATCTGGTTGAATGTATTGCATGGTATCATAAATACCAAGACCCGCATAAACGCCTCCACCAGGTGAGTTCAAATAAATTTGAATGTCTTTTTTTGGATCTACTGATTCTAAAAACAACAATTGGGCTGTAATAATATTAGCCACTTGATCATTAATTCCGGTTCCCAAGAATATGATTCTATCCATCATTAACCTTGAGAAAACATCCATTTGAGCAACGTTTAGTTGACGTTCTTCAATAATGTATGGCGTTAATGATGATTCAATATAACTATTAAGATGCATACTATTAATCCCTTGATGTTTAGTAGCAAATTTGTGAAATTCTTCTTTTCCGAACATAATGTAAATTTTTTATAAAAAAATAATGCCTATAAATATAGGCATTATTTTTAAATATGGTGATATAGACAATTACTTTTGAGCCGTTGCTTCAGCCACAAACTTGTCATATTCCAATTCTTTTTCGTTAACTTTTACAGTCTCTTTAAAAAACTGCATTAGTTTTCCGCTGTATAAGTTGTCATAAATTTTATTGGCTTCATCTTGGTTACCTAAAACCGATTTAGCTTGATCCACCAATTCTTTATCTTCTGGTGCTGGCATACCATATTGTGCATATTGGTTTGCTAACAATTGTTTTGTGTAAGCCACAGCTTCCTCAGGCTTCACTTCTAGATTGTGTTCCTTAACTATTTTATTTTGAATTAATTGCCATTTTAAACTGTTTTTGTAATTATCAAAATCAGCTTCAATTTGAGCTTCCGTTAATTCATTTTCATTTGACGCTAAAATCCATTTTTTCAAGAATGTTTCTGGCAATTCAAATTTTGATTTTTCAATTAAACTGTCGATTACTTTTTGGGCGAATAAATTGTCAGAATCTTTACTAAACATGTTCACCAAATCAGCTTTGATTTTGTCTTTTAATTCATCCTCAGATTTTACATTACCTTCTCCAAATAATCTATCAAACAATTCTTGATCAATGGCAGCAGGCACCATAGTTTTAATTTCTGATATAGTAAAATTAAATTCTCCTTCTAAATTTGTCGCTTCATCCTCCGAAATAGCCAACATTGCCGCTAAATCTTTGTTATCTCTAGAAACTTTTTTAGGATCAACCTTAATTTCAGCTCCAACTTTTTTACCAACAAATTGCTTCTTTACTTTTTCGTCAGTAATGAACTCTAATGAAATGGTTGAAGTATTTTTGATATCTCCGTCAACTTGAGCGAACTCTCCAATCACCATGTCTCGTTCTGAAATTTTTTCAGCTTCAACTAACTTTCCATATCTTCTGGCTAAGTTTTCAACCTCTTTGTTTAACATGTCATCTGAAATAGCCACTTTTAAATAGTCAAACTTATTCTTTTTTGACAAGCTAATTTCAAATTCAGGTGCGATACCAATTTCATAAGCAAACTCAAAAGTTCCTGGATTATTAAAATCTCCTTTTACTTCTTCATCATCTTTTGGCAAGGGTTGACCTAAAACATCAATGTTGTTAGTTTGAATAAAATCATTCAAAGATTTTCCAACCAACTTATTTAATTCTTCTGCTAAAACACTCTTTCCGAATTTCTTTTTTATGAATCCCATTGGCACTTTCCCCGGTCTAAACCCTGGAATATTTGCCTCTTTGCTATACTTTTTTAAAGTCGCATTAACTTGATCCACGTAATCCTTTTCGTCAACTGTAATTCTTAGTATTGAATTTAAATCATCAATTTTTTCTTCAACTGCATTCATTGTTTTCAGCTTTTTAGTATAAATAAAAGATGGTTTCGAAATCTCGAAACCATCTAGTGCGGATGGAGGGAGTCGAACCCACACGCCGTGAAGCACTAGATCCTAAGTCTAGCGTGTCTACCAATTTCACCACATCCGCATAAAACCTTTTATCATTTTAAAAGGGTGTGCAAAGTTAATTATTTTTTTTATAAATCAAATATTTTATTTTAAAAGCTTATTTTGTTTTAAAATTTTAGGGTTTAATGGCTATTAATTCGATTGTTAACCGTGTCTAAAGCGGCTTCATAAATCGCATATAAAGTATCTGGTTTTTCGGTCCAATACAACAGATTGGCTTTATATTCTTCTTTAGTCGTTTGGTGCTTTTTAAAAATAGTTTGGGTGGCAGAATCAAGGGCGTTCGCATATAACTCAGGCCTTTGATACATATTATGGTAATGTGATTCCAAAAGCTGAACATCAACTATTAAATCAATTAATTCAGATTGTTTTAAAAGATTTTCTGGCGCTTCAACCTGATTAACTTCTTGGTTTGAACAAGAAATAAAAATCAACAACCCTATGAATTTTATAAATTTCATTACCGCTCAAAAGTTAATCTCATTCCTGAATCTCCTTCAATAATTTTACCATTTTGGTAAACCACTTTACCATTTACAAAAGTGGTGTCAATGGTATGGTCAAAAGTTAACCCTTCAAAAGGTGACCAACCACATTTATACAAAATGTTAGCTTTGTTAACCGTGTAAGGTTTGTTTGGATCTACTACTACCAAGTCGGCAAAATAACCTTCTTTTATAAACCCTCTTTTTTCTACCTGAAAACAAATGGCCGGAGCATGACTCATCTTCTCAACTGCTTTTTCGATTGATATTTTACCTTCCTTTGCTTTTTGCAAATACGCCTGAACGGCACTTTGAACTAGTGGGCCTCCAGATGGCGCTTCAAAATATTTTTTTGATTTTTCTTCAAAAGTATGTGGGGCATGATCAGTTGCAAACACATCAATTCTGTCATCATTTACCGCCTCCCAAATTGCATCTTGATCGGCTTGTGTTTTAACGGCTGGATTCCACTTAATGAAAGTTCCTTTTTGGTCATAATCTTTATCATTAAACCACAGGTGATGAACACAAGCCTCAGCTGTTATACGCTTATCTTTTAAAGGAACTGAATTGTCAAACAACTCCATTTCTTTTGCCGTTGAAAGATGTAAAATATGTAACCTGGTATTGTATTTTTTTGCCAACCTTACTGCTAGTGATGAGGATAAATAACATGCCTCTGCGCTTCTTATCTCAGGATGATATTTAATAGGCATATCTTCTCCGTATTTGGCTTTATAATCCGCCAAGTTTTTTCTTATTGTTTGTTCATCTTCACAATGCGTGGCAATTAACATATTGCACTTAGAAAAAATGTTAGTTAAAGTGGTTTCATTATCCACCAACATGTTTCCAGTAGATGACCCCATAAACACTTTTACACCACAAACATTTTTGGGATCTGTTTTTAAAACTTCATCAATATTGTCATTACTCGCCCCCATAAAAAAGGAATAATTAGCAATAGACTTTTCGCTGGCTAACTTGTATTTATCTTCTAACAACTCTTGAGTTAAAGCATTAGGCACTGTATTTGGCATTTCCATAAAAGACGTAATACCGCCTGCTACAGCCGCTCGACTTTCAGAATGTAAATCCGCTTTATAAGTGATTCCCGGTTCTCTAAAATGAACTTGATCGTCAATCATTCCGGGAATTAAGTATTTACCTTTGATATCGATTATCTCTGCCTCTTTATCTGATAAGTTTTCTCCAATTTGTTTAATTATTTTGTCATGTATTAAAACATCCCCTACAAATTGTTTACCCTCATTAATTATTGTTCCGTTTTTTAAAAGATATTTAGCCATTTTTGAATTGTTTAACTATGCAAATGTAAGGTTAATTTACCAATTTATTCTTATCAAAGTAAAAGCCTTTTTAGTAACAATTTATTTTTATTTTCAAATCATCAATAGTTTAATTACTTTTGCAACGCTATTCATTTATAGCCAATTCAAAAAACTTCAAAAATGAGTCAAAAATATACAGTTACAGCCGCTTTACCTTACGCTAACGGACCCCTTCATTTAGGGCATGTTGCGGGGGTTTATTTACCTGCAGATATTTTCGTAAGGTTTTTACGTTTAAAAAATGAAGACGTAGCCTTTGTTTGTGGATCAGATGAACATGGCGCAGCTATTACATTAAGAGCCAAAAAAGAGGGAACAACCCCTCAGGCCATTGTAGATAAATATCATAGCATCAACAAACAAGCATTTAGTGACTTTGGAATATCTTTTGACATTTATTCAAGAACTTCTAACCCAATACATCACCAAACGGCCCAAGACTATTTTAAAGTTTTAAATGATAAAGGTAGTTTTATCAAAAAAACAACCGAACAATATTTTGACGAAACTTTTAAGCAGTTTTTAGCGGACCGATACATTACTGGAACTTGTCCTAATTGTAAAAATGAAGGCGCCTATGGTGACCAATGCGAAAAATGCGGTTCAGCTTTAAGTCCAACAGATTTAATCGATCCAAAATCTACACTAAGTGGAAATACACCTGTTTTAAAAGAAACTACCCACTGGTTTTTACCAATGAATCAGCATGAAGATTGGTTAAAAGACTGGATAAAAAATGGAACGCTAAACGGGCAACAACAACACAACCCAAATGAATGGCGAAACCAGGTAATTGGACAATGCATGAGCTGGATTGACGGCGGACTTCACCCACGTGCCATGACCCGAGATTTAGATTGGGGTGTAAAAGTACCGGTTGAAGGCGCAGATGGTAAAGTTTTATATGTGTGGTTAGACGCCCCAATAGGATACATTTCTGCCACAAAAGAATGGGCCAAACAAGCCGGAAAAAATTGGGAAGATTATTGGACAGGCGACACCAAATTAGTTCACTTTATTGGGAAAGACAATATTGTTTTTCACGCCATTATTTTTCCAATATTATTAAAAGAGCATGGAAAATTTATATTACCCGATAATGTACCAGCATACGAGTTTTTAAATTTAGAAGGTGATAAATTTTCAACTTCAAGAAACTGGGCAGTTTGGTTGCATGAATATATGGCGGCGCACCCCGATAAAAAAGATGAACTAAAATATGTTTTAACGGCCATTGCACCAGAAAGCAAAGATGCAGAATTTACTTGGAAAGAGTTTCAATCTAGAATTAACAATGAATTGGCTGACATTCTTGGAAACTTTGTAAATAGAGCTATTGTTTTAACCCATAAATATTTTGAAGGTAAAGTGCCTGAGAGAGGTCAGTTAGAGGAAGTTGATAAAGATGTTTTAGACCAAATTAAAACTTTCCCGGAAAAAATTGAAAAATTAATTCGGGCGTACAAACTAAGAGAAGCTCAGGCGGAGGCCATGAATTTAGCCCGACTTGGAAATAAGTACCTAGCAGAAACTGAACCTTGGAAACTGGCCAAAACAGATATGGCAAGAGTTGAGACCATTATGAACATTGCTCTGCAAATTACAGCTAATTTAACCATTGGATTTCAACCTTTTTTACCAGAAAAAGCAGAAAAAATTGCTGAGTTTTTAGATTTTCCACTTCAAAAATGGGAGGCCTTTGGTCAAGATAATTTGTTAACTGCTGGTCATCAATTGAACAAACCTAGTATTTTAATATCAAAAATAGACGACCAATTTGTTGAAGAACAAGTTGCACTACTTGAGGCTTCAAAGTCGGCAACTGCAAATGTTCAATTTGAACCTCAAAAAGCTGAAACCTCATTTGATGATTTCATGAAAATGGACATTAGAGTTGGGGAAATTATTTCGGCAGAAAAAGTAAAAAAAGCCAACAAACTTCTAAAATTAACCGTAGATACCGGTTTAGATAAAAGAACCGTAGTCTCAGGAATTGCTGAGCATTATAGTCCTGAAGAAGTGATTGGTAAAAAAGTGAGTATTTTGATGAATTTAGCACCTAGAAAAATACGTGGGGTTGAATCGCAAGGAATGATTTTAATGGCTGAAAATGACCAAGGCGAATTAAGTTTTATTTCACCTGAAAAAGACTTTTCTGCCGGAGGAGAAATTAGGTAGTGACTTCAAATTAATTTTGGGAAAAAATATTTCTAACACAAATTTTAAAAGGCAAAATTTTTTGCTTTAGCATATTGTTTTTTATTGCTTTTAAGATTATTTTGTCTCCATTTACTGAAATTTACAAGTCTCTTTATTTTTTTAAAAAGGAGTTTAAGGCTTCACATTTATCTCTACTTGTTTTATAAATAGGGTTCCCAAAAAAATCTGTTTTTTTAAGTGATTGCATTTCCCATAAAAAAGGAGGTAAGTAGTCAATTTTATTATATCTTAAACTTAACTCTTCCAATTGTGCCAAATTTTGAATCCTATTAATGATTACCTTTAATTCGCAAGCCTCTAATTTAAGTACTTTTAAATATTTTAATGCAGGAATTGCATTATAGTTATACACATCTAACTTACAATTATACAAATACAGTTTTTCTAGATTTACAAGTTTATCTAAACCTTTTATTTGGCAAGATTTATTTTTAAAAAGTACAGTTAACTCTATCATTTTATTCAAATTTGACACATCAATCAAATTCTCATTCAACCTTAACTTTAAAACTTCTAAACTCCTAAGATAGCTAACAGACGGCAGCAAATTCTCCATTGCTAAACCAGATAAAAAATTATTGTAATTATCTAGTACGCGCAGTTTAGTTAATTTCTTAAAGCTAGTTGGAAACTTTATCACATCAGCTTTAAATACCTCTAGACAGGTCAATGCTCCAAAAGATTCTGGTAATTCATCAATAAACCCACTAGTTTTACTCGGTGTTATTTTCACATCAAATATTTTGAGATTTTTTAGTTGAGAGATTTGTGGATCAACTACTAAATTTTGACCCGTTTGAACATATAGTTCTTCTAAATCGGTTAATTTCTCCAGTCCTTTTGTTGATTTTAAACCAATAAACAATTTATCGCTATCATCAAAAGGCAATTCAATTCTTAAACGCTTTAACTTTTTAAATTCTGAGAGTTCAGAAATAATTAAATTTGAACTCGTAGTTATAGACAACACCTGTAAATCTTTATTATTTTTCAACCATTTAGGCACTTGTTGGTGTGGATAAAAAGATTCGTATAGTATCAGTGAGTTTAAATTTAAATTTGGAAAAGGTTTCGATTCTCCTGCAGGTTCAACCAAAATGGTTAGTGCTTTTAATTTTGTTAATTGACTAATTGATTCAGGAACGTAAGGCACCATAAATAAATCTAGCGCATATAAGTTGGTATATAAACCAACTGTTTTAAGAAATTTATCGAAACCTGCAGCATCAACTGAAAGAGTTTCAACTAAATGTTCTTCTCCTGGTTTAACATCAAGTATTGACTTGAATGTTTTTAGTTTATACCGATTATCTAACTCTAAAAGAGTTGTAGCATTTTTGATTGAGCTTAACTCCGGTGAAGGTGAAGCTGAATTTTGGACTGTAATTGATTCATCCTTTTCATATTCCGTTTCTTGGATTACAGTTGTTCCATAAACGAATAATTTATCAAGGTTTTTAAGGTTACTTATAACTTTAACACCTAATTTTTGTTCAATTTTTTGTTTTTCTTTTTGTGAAACTTTTGTATTCGCCAAACCAATTTGCTTCAAACTTTTCATTTTTTTAATGACCCCGTAAACAAATTGAATGTTAGTGTTTGACAAGTTTAAGTACTCTAACTTTTGAAGTTTTTTAATACCTAAAGGCATATACTCTAAATTGGCGCCATCCAAATCTAAAACTTGTAAATCAGGATACTCGGCTAATGCAAAACCATCTGTTTTTGTACTAAATTCATGAGCCCTCAGTCGAATCACATCTGTTTTTGATGTATTAGCCTCTGCCAACGAATTATACAGTTTTGCTTTAACTAACTCTTTATATGGTAACTGAGCGTTACCGTACAAAGAAGCTAATAATATCACTAAAAAAAGTTTTTTCATTATTTAACAATTAATTTTTGAGTTGAAATACCGTTTTCATTGATTACCTGAACAAAATACACTCCTGCTTCCCAATCTGAAACATTTAAACTAATGTTATTAGATGTATTATTTTCGACAAATACAACTTTTCCGTTTAAATCAATTATTGACACGCTTGAAGATAAATTTAATAAAATATTTACATTTTCGTTACCAGGGTTTGGATAGATATTAACCTTATTTTCTATTTCATTTTCCATAGTATTTAGTGAATTTACAGCCGTACAAGCAGAAGTTTCTGTACAGTTATTTTTTGTGATTTCAACTGCGTAACTACCATTTTCAGTTGGCGTAAAAGTTTGACTAGTTGCCCCTTGAATAGGCTGATTTCCATTGTTGCAATCTAACCATTGGTAGGTCGCGCCTGTTTCTGCCGCAGATAAAGTAATTCCATTAACTGAAACTGCTACATCTACATGATTTACAGTTAAATTAATCGTAATGATACTATCGCACATGACCGCATTTGTCAACGTATCTGAATAAACTCCAGAAGTTGAATAAGTATAGTTTCCACTCGGTGAAGTATAATCACCACAAGAAGTAATATCAATTGTTTTATAAGATCTACAATCTTCAAAAATATAAGCTGAACCAGAATTACTTAGAGTATTCATATTATTTTCATCCTCATCATCTCTGTATGATCCAACAATTATTGTGTTATTTTCGTCAATAGCAACCTCAATTCCAAAATAGTCATCTTCACCTCTATCAGCTGAAGTGATTTTATCGACTTGCTCCCAAGAGTTATTTGAATTTTTAACAAATACATAAGCAGAACCAGCTTCAGAAACAGAATTTAAACCATCCTCATCCAAATCTGACCAGTACGCACCAACCACAATAGTTCCACCATTCATTCTTAAAGAATTTCCAAAATAGTCGCTAGAGCTTCTGTCTGATGCTACAATTTTTTGTGTTTCTTCCCATACATTTTGTTGATTTAGTTCAAAAACATATGCTGCTCCGGCTTTAGAAACAAAATTTGCTGAATTTTCATCCATATTTTCATAAGATGCCCCAACCACTAACGTATTACCATTAATTGAAACAGCTTCTCCAAACCTGGCATTAGCTACTCGATCTGAAGCCACAACCTTTTGTGTTTCTGTCCAAGTACCATTTACTTTTTTAAAAACATAAGCTGCGCCGGCTGAAGTTAAAAAGTTTTGCCCGTTTTCATCTTCACTATTAACAGGCGAGCCTATAATAATCTGATTTTCAAACACGGCTACGTCTGCACCAAAATTACTTTCTTCAATTCTATCTGAAGCGACAATTTTTTGTACCTCAACAAAATCGCCGTTTGCATCTTTTTCAAAAATATAAGCTGATCCCGATCGATTTAAATAATTTAACCCATTTACATCATGATCTTCTTGACTAGCACCAACCACAATTGTATTTTTATGAATGCTTAATGCATAGCCAAAACCATCCAAACCTCCTCTGTCTGATGCGACAATTTTTTGCGTTTCTGTCCAAACACCATTGGTTTGTAATTTAAAAATATAAGCTGACCCAGAATTACTGATATTGTTCATTCCTTGTGCATCTTCATCTTCATTATAAGCGCCTACTACAATAACACTATCTGATATTGATACTGCACTTCCAAAAATATCATCTATTTCACGATCAGAAGCCACTAACTTTTGATATTCTACCCAGTTACCATTGACATCTTTATTTAAAACATAAACACTACCTGC
>PDWJ01004497.1_pt1 | contig 12260 bp, 5 predicted proteins | sample 1430881 | NCBI WGS metagenome assembly PDWJ01 (sample SAMN01162460, study PRJNA174530) | Oral metagenome, whole genome shotgun sequencing project. | biome: Marine environment; feature: Marine mammal; material: Swab sample of the gingival sulcus; isolation source: swab sample of gingival sulcus... | reverse complement strand
GCTTCGATGACGTCGGCATCGCTGGCCTCCGGACGACCGTAGGCGATGTTGTCGCGAATCGAGCGGTGCATGAGGGAGGTGTCCTGACTCACCATCGCGATCTGTCGCCGCAGGCTGTCCTGCGATACCTCGGCGATGTTCTGGCCGTCAATGCGTACAGTGCCGCCTTCGGTATCGAAAAGCCGCAGCAGCAAGTGGGTGAGCGTACTCTTGCCGGCACCGGAACGGCCGACGATGCCCACTTTCTCCCCGGCGGCAATCGACAGGGACAGCTGCTCGAAGGTGCCGTGACCCTGGCCGTAGTGAAAGCGCACCTTGTCGAACTCGATGGCGCCGCTCTTCACCGTCAGTGTACTCGCGTCGGGCGCGTCAACCACACTTGGCTTCTCGGACAGCATCCTGATGCCGTCGCGAAGCGTGCCCACTGCATCGGCGAGCCCCTGGAGTTCCCACATCAGCCACTGGCCAAGGCCATTGATGCGCAGGGCGAGGCCGAGTGCCACGGCAAGTTCTCCCGGTGTGCCCGTACCGCGCGACCAGGTAAGGAGGCCAATCAACAGCACCGCAATCACGAAAAGCGTGTTCAGGACATCGCGCAGGCCGCTCAGTACCGTGATCACACGATTGCTGCGGTGGAAGGCACCGAGCTGCTGCGCCATGCCTTCGCGTCCGCAGTCGAGTTCCTGGTGTCCCTGGGCGAAGAGCTTGACCGTGAGGATGTTGCTGTAGCTGTCGGTGATGCGTCCTACCATCTCGCTGATCGCATCGGCAGTCCGTTCCGAACGCCGCGTGAGTTCCGGCAGCAGCCAGGCGAAAATCAGTGCGAAACCGACGAGCCAGCCGACGAAGGGCAGCAGATAGAGTGGATCCATCATGGCCGTGATGCCGATCGCCCCGATGAACCAGGCGCCGATGTAGGCCAGCACATCGATGACCTTGATCACGACCTCCCGTGTGGCGAGCGAACTCTGCATGAGTTTCTGACTCACGCGACCGGCGAATTCGTCCTGGAAGAAGGCGTAGCTCTGCGACAGGAGATGGCGGTGTCCACGCCAGCGTGCGGCCATCGGGAAGTTGCCGTAGAGTGGTTGGAACACGAGCAGCCCGAAGGCCAGGCCACCGATGGCAAGCAGCAGGATGCGCCAGATCAGCCCGCCGATGACGGCGCGTTGTTCGGCATCGGGGATCAGCGCGGTGGCGGATTCGCTCGCCGTCGTCGCGCCGTTGGTGGCCGCATCAGCCGGCACGCTCGATGCCGCGGCCGCGATGTTCTCGGCGGCGCGAGCGCTGGCCAGCCAGTCGATCACCTGACCGACAAGCGCGATGAACGACACTTCCACCCAGGCGTAGAACACGCTGAGAACGAACACCAGGATCACCCACGGCCAGTAGCCGCGGAGCTGCCAGTTGATGAAGGAAAAAAAGCCGGCAGGAGGCACTTGCCCCTGCCAGTCGTCGGGGAAGGGGTTGGTACGGGATTCGAAAAAGGCCGCGATGCCGGTGGCGACGCTGGCGATGCGGCCGCCCACGGTGGCGGGTGGGAGGGTTTCTTTCATGGGGCGATGAACCCCCCGGACTGACGCGACCAGAGTTCGGCGTAGCGCCCACCCGCGGCAACGAGTGCCTCGTGAGTGCCCATCTCGACGATGTGCCCCTCCTCGAGCACGGCAAGCCGATCCATGGCGGCAATGGTCGAAAGACGGTGTGCGATGGCGATGACGGTCTTGCCGGCCATGAGTTCGTCAAGACTCGACTGGATGGCGATCTCGGTTTCGGAATCGAGTGCGCTCGTGGCTTCGTCGAGAATCAGCACCGGTGCGTCCTTGAGGAACACGCGCGCGATGGCGATGCGCTGACGCTGCCCGCCCGAGAGCTTGATGCCGCGCTCGCCGACATGAGCGTCGAGCCCGCGCCGCCCCCGGTCGTCGACAAGGTCCTTGATGAAGGCGTCGGCTTCGGCGCGCCTGGCGGCTGCCATGATGGCATCGTCACTCGCGTTCGGCAGGGCGTAGGCGATGTTTTCTCTGACGCTGCGGTGAAGGAGGGCGGAATCCTGCGAGACCATGCCGATCTTTTCTCGCAGGCTGTCCTGGCTGACCGTGCGAATGTCCTGTCCGTCGATGCGGATTGCGCCGCTCTCCACGTCGTACAGTCGCAGCAGCAGGTTCACGAGAGTGGTCTTGCCGGCACCCGAGTGGCCGACGAGACCGAGCTTTTCGCCGGGTTCGATGGTGAGGTTCAGCGATTCGAGGGCGCCGCTCTCGCGTCCGTAGTGAAAGCGCACGGCGTCGAATTCGATGTGACCCCGCTGCCAGTCGATGGGTTTCGCGTCTGCGGCATCATCGAGCGCGCGCTCGCGCTGCAGCATGCCGAGGCTGTCGAGCATCACGCCGAAGTTTTCGTACAGGCCGCTCAGTACGCCGCTGATCCAGTGGGTAAGACCATTGACGCGGAGGCCCACGGTGATGGCAACAGCCACCGCGCCCGGGTTGGCAGCCCCGCCCATCCAGGCACTGATGCCGATCCAGACGAGGGTGGCGACGAGCAGGGCGTTGATGAAGTCGAGCAGGCCGAACAGGCCGGTGATGAGCCGGAACTGCGGGTACACCGTGTGCAGGAACTCGCGCATGGCGCCGCGCGCGTAGTCTGCTTCCTGTTCGCCCTGGGCAAAGAGCTTCACGGTGTTGATGTTGGTGTAGCTGTCGACCACGCGCCCGGTCATGAGCGCACGCGCATCGGCCTGGCGCCGTGCGACGGTCGCCAGGCGCGGAATGAACCACACGAGTTTCATGGTCCACAGCACAAGGAACACGAGAAAGGGCCAGGCGAGCGACGGATCGAGTGCAGCGACGAGCGCGATCGAACCGATGAACCAGGTGGCGAAGTTCGTGATCATGTCGACCGTGGTGAGAACAACGTCGCGTGTTGCGATCGAGCCTTGCATGAGCCGGCTCGACACGCGTCCGGCGAACTCGTCGTTGTAGAAATCCATACTCTGGCCGAGCAGCCAGCGATGACCCTGCCAGCGAATGCGGCTGCTGTAGTTTCCGGAAGTGGCCTGCCAGAGCAGCAGGCGGTTGAGCGTGGCAATGACGGGTATTGCCAGCGCAAAGCCGATCAGCGCCCAGACGCTGCCGCCGTTGCTGGCAAGGAAGTCATCGAGCGAACGCGCGTTGCCGCTGGCTGCCAGTTCGTCGATGATGGCGCCGATCATGCCGAGCAGACCAAGCTCGGCGAGAGCGAGACCCGAGGCAGTCATGATGATCGCGATGAACAGTGGCCAGTCGTGGCCGATGCTCTCGCGAATGTAGCGAAACCAGTGGGAAGCGGCCACACGCGCCTGGCCGACGGGAAAGGGCTCGAGGCGGCGCTCGAACCATTCCAGCAGGCGACCGAATCGTGCCTCGATCAAGTGCGGCTCGCTCATGGTGGCAGGTGGAGAAACAACCGGCCGCAGATGCGGCCGGCGTGTTCTGGTGAACTGGACGCCGCACGGGGTGAACCGGCGGCGATGTGAGTCATCCTACCCGAGCGTGGGGCAAATGTCGAAGTCTGGTGGCTGGCCCGACCGTGCCGGATTTGCCTGGTCGGGCAGTCGGTTAGCCTTTACCGGAGTTGCCTGATTTCGTAGATCGCGTGGAGTGCAGAGTATGAGAAGGCTCGGTAGAGCAGATTTCCGTTGTCCAGTGAGTTCACCCGGAATTCATTACTCGAGTTCCCGAATGAGGCGTCGGGGAAAAAGTTGTATGTGACACCATCCTTTTCGAAAGTGTCATCGGCATCGGCCACCTTGACGAGAGTCGAATCGAGGGAGGTTCGCCACAGGCCTGATTCCACGATTTCATTGCTCACGGCATCTTCCATAAGTGCGGTGAAAAGATCTCCCCTTTCTAAATGGAGGTTTATGAGGTTGATGTGGGATTCTGAAATTTCGGGATCATATTTGATTGATCTGTGGTAGTGATGGATCGCCATGTCATAGTTCCCATTTTCCCATTGAACTGCAGCCATATTTGCGTGAATCACAGAATCTTCGGGGTGCAGCTCCAGAGCATAGTCCAGAACTGCCATTGCCCTTGTGTGCATACCCAGTTCGCATAGAGAAACCCCCAGACCATTTAGTAGGTCCGGGTCTTCTCTGTGGGTTTGGGCTCCCTTGATGAAGGTTTTTAGAGCTTCTCTGAAGTTGCCCGACTCAATCTGGGTGTAGCCCAGTTCAACTGCGTCATCCAAAGTTTTAAAGAGCTCTGCTATCATCTCCCCTGTTCTTTTTTTCTTTCTGTCTGCCATATTTTTCTATGTGCATGATAATTAATGGGTTGGGTTGTGTCATTATTTTTTTCAGAAAATGTTTTAAATAATCCCATTACTTGGGTGGCATTTGGGAAGTTTTGTGTAACTATTTAGACATGGTTTTATATAATTTTACCTTCATGTAACAATAAAATTATTTTTTTATTGCCCCTTGGGAAGTTTTTTTTAAGCTATTTTTTAAATAAAATAAACCTTGAAAGATCTTTTCTTTACCGACTTTTTGCTGAAAAGTTTTTTATTTGTAAATAGGCGAATTTTAATTCTTGGGCACTTGCAGCTGTTTCAAGCACTGTCATTGAGTACCCATTGTCAGGAGAAAATTAATGAGACTTGGAAAACCTGTAAAGGAGGGGCTGTATAACCCGGCCTATGAACATGATTCCTGTGGAATAGGATTTGTTGCCAACATAGGGGGGGAGAAATCCTTTGATATTGTAAAAAGGGGATTGGAGGTTCTGGAAAGAATGCATCACCGTGGAGCTGAAGGCTCTGACAATAAAACCGGTGATGGTTCGGGAATTCTGTTACAGATCCCCCATGATTTTTACAGTGAGGAAATGGGCGGATTACCCCGTCCCGGAGACTATGGTACGGGCTTTCTATTTCTACCTCCCCAAAGAGGAGAGGCTGCGGTTTTTATTGAGGAGTTCGAAGGGCTCATCAAAGGAGAGGGGCTTGAGCTAATTGGTTGGAGAGACGTGCCCGTTGACAATGGCGATATTGGAGACATTGCCAAAAGGTCAGAGCCCCTGATTAAACAGGTCTTTATTAAAAAGCCTCAAGGGGAACACATTGACTTTGAAATTAAACTATTTGTACTTAGAAAGTATGCCGAGCGTATAATGCGGGAATCCGATTTCCCGGGCAAGGATAGCTTTTACATTCCCTCCCTTTCTTCCAAGACCATTGTCTATAAGGGGATGCTCACGCCGGGGCAGGTTAAGGGTTTTTTCAGTGACCTGCGCGATGAAAGGGTGCGGAGTGCCATTGCACTTGTCCACTCTCGATTCAGTACCAACACATTCCCGTCATGGGACCTTGCGCAGCCCTTTAGAATCCTTGCCCACAATGGAGAGATCAATACGGTAAAGGGGAACAGGTTCTGGATGCAGGCCAGAGAGTCGGATTTTTATTCTGAAATTCTTGGAGATGACTTATCAAAGGTCTTGCCCGTAATTGAACCGGGCAAGAGTGACTCCGCCTCCTTTGACAATGCTCTGGAACTTCTTGTTGCCGCAGGGAGGTCCTTGCCCCATGCCCTCATGATGATGATTCCTGAATCCTGGAATGATAAAAATCCCATACCCCCTGAGTTGAAAAAATTCTATGAATTTCATTCCACATTTATGGAACCCTGGGATGGCCCTGCATCCATGGTTTTCTGTGACGGAAGGATAATCGGAGGAACCCTTGACAGAAATGGTCTTCGACCCTCTCGATATGTTGTTACCAAGGATGGCCTGATAGTCATGGGCTCCGAGGTGGGGGTTCAGACCTTTGAACCCGAAGAGGTGGAGTATAAAGGTCGCCTCCTGCCGGGGAAAATACTGCTCGTTGACACGGAAGAGGGTCGAATTATTCCCGACGCAGAGGTCAAGGAAAAGATTAGCTCATTGCAACCATATTCTCAGTGGGTTGATGAAAATCGTCTTATTTTGGATGAAATGGAGGCTCCTGAAAATGTTGCTGTGGCAATGGAGGAGGAAAAACTTCTGAAGTTGCAGCATACCTTTGGTTTTAACAGGGAAGATGTGGATTCCATAATAATTCCCATGATTGAAAATGCACAGGAGCCCACGGGGTCAATGGGAACGGATACTCCCCTGGCTGTTCTCTCGGATAAGCCCCAGCCCCTGTTTAACTATTTTAAGCAGGTTTTTGCACAGGTAACTAATCCTGCCATTGATCCCATTCGGGAGGAGATGGTCATGAGTTTGACAAGTTATATTGGACCAAGAAAAAACCTGCTCACTGAGAGTGAAGAGCACTGCCGCATGATCAAGTTTTTCAGTCCTATTTTTCTTAATTCCGAAGTTGAGAAAATCAGACAGAGCAGGCATGACTATGTTAAATCGATTACTTTAGATGCTCTCTTTGACAATAGTAAATCAAAGGGAGTTCTTCGAAGGGCGCTTGATCAACTCTGCAAAGATGCAGAGGAGGCGGTTGACCAGGGAATTAACTTTATTATTCTTTCAGACCGTAATGTGGACAACAACAGGGTTCCCATACCCTCCTTACTCGCCTCTGCGGCAGTGCATCACCATCTCATTAGGGAAAAGAAGAGAACTCGGGTGGGGCTCATAGTTGAAAGTGGCGAACCCAGAGAGGTTATGCACTTTGCCCTGCTCTTTGGATATGGCGCCGATGCAGTCAATCCCTACATGGCATTTGCCACCATTGGAAATTTAAAAGAAAAGGGAAAGGTTTCGGGAGAGCTTTCCCTTGATGAACTTGTTGCCAACTATATTAAGGCAAATAAGAAGGGGCTTTTGAAGGTGCTTTCTAAAATGGGAACTTCAACTCTCAGAAGCTATCGGGCGGCGCAGATTTTTGAAACCGTGGGGCTCTCGGCAGAAACTGTGGAAAGGTATTTCACCGGAACCTGTTCGAGAATTTCCGGTATTGGCACGGATGAGATTGCCCTTGAGGCAATTATTAAGCATGACAGGGGCTTTCGGGAAAATAAAAAGATTTTGGAATCCGAGGGGGTTTATAGCTATCGCCTCAAGGGCGAAAGGCACTCATGGAGTCCCGAGGCAATACACACTTTGCAGTGGGCAACAAGGACCAATGACTATGAGAAGTATAAACGGTTTACTTCCATTATAAACTCTCAGGTTTTGGAACCCCATTCCATCAGGGGGCTCGTTGAGTTTCGTGAAAGGACTCCCATTCCCTTGGAAGAGGTTGAACCCGTTGAGGAAATAATGAAGCGGCTAACCACGGGAGCAATGTCCTTTGGATCAATCAGCAAGGAGGCCCACGAGTCAATAGCCATTGCAATGAATTCGATTCACGGTAGAAGCAACTCCGGCGAGGGTGGGGAAAATCCCGAGAGGTTTAAACCCAATCCCGACGGAACCTCTTCAAGGAGTGCAATAAAACAGGTTGCCTCGGGACGCTTTGGTGTTACAAGTAACTATCTGGCAAATGCAGATGAGATTCAGATAAAGGTTGCCCAGGGAGCTAAACCGGGCGAGGGAGGGCAGCTCCCGGGACATAAGGTGAACAGCATAATCGCCAAGACCCGTTTTTCAACTCCGGGGGTTACTTTGATTTCGCCTCCTCCACACCATGACATATACTCAATTGAAGATTTGGCTCAGCTCATCTATGATTTGAAAAATGCCAATCCAAGGGCTCGAATAAGCGTAAAGCTCGTCTCTGAATCAGGGGTTGGAACAATTGCATCGGGTGTTGCCAAGGCCTATGCCGACAATATTTTGATCAGTGGCTATGACGGAGGAACGGGGGCCAGTCCCCAGAGTTCCATTAAGCATGCAGGTCTGCCATGGGAAATAGGTCTTTCCGAAACCCATCAGACCCTTGTGAAAAATAATCTCCGTGGACGAATCAGGTTGCAGACCGACGGGCGTTTGAAAACCGGTCGAGATGTTGTGGTGGCTGCCATGCTGGGAGCCGAGGAGTTTGGCTTTGGAACAGGGGCTCTTGTTGTTCTGGGCTGTGTCATGATGAGGAAATGTCATCTCAACACCTGTCCCGTTGGAGTTGCCACCCAGGACCCCGAGTTGCGAAAGAGATTTCGAGGCAAGCCCGAGTATCTAATAAATTATTTCAGATTCATGTCTCAGGAGATTCGTGAGATCATGGCTTCTCTGGGTGTGAGAAAGTTCAACGATTTAATCGGTCGAACGGATTATTTGCAAAAAAGAGAGATTGAACACTGGAAGGCCTGTTCTCTCAATGTGGACGATATTTTATACAGACCTGTCGAAGCAGAGAAGTATGCCAACTACTGTGTTTCGGACCAGCTTCATAAGATAAAAGACATCATGGACAGGGAGCTCATTGCAGAGGTTAAACCTTTTCTTCAATCGAAAAGTCCCGTGGATGTTGAACTTCACAGAACCATTGTGAATACCCACAGGTCAGTGGGAGCCATGCTTTCATATGAAGTTTCCCGAGCTCATGGTGAAAAGGGTCTGCCCGAGGATTCCATTCGATGCAATTTCTTCGGTAATGCCGGTCAGAGCTTCGGTGCTTTCCTTGCCAAAGGGGTAACCTTCAGGCTTGAGGGAGATGCCAATGACTACTTTGGCAAGGGGCTTTCCGGGGGTAAACTCATTGTGGTTCCTCCCAAGGGGGCATCGTTTAAGGCAGAGGAAAATATTATTATCGGTAACACCGTTTTATATGGTGCCACTAGCGGAGAGGCCTTTGTTCGCGGCGTTGCCGGTGAGCGATTCTGCGTGAGAAATAGTGGAGCCCTCGCCGTTGTTGAGGGTACCGGCGATCACTGTGCCGAGTACATGACCGGTGGTCGTATTATTGTTTTGGGCAGGGTGGGAAGAAATTTTGCCGCAGGTATGAGTGGCGGTATCGGCTATGTCTTTGATGAAAGGGGGGACTTTGACTTTTTCTGCAACAAAGACATGGTGGAGCTGTCAAAGGTGGATGAGGAAGAGGATTTAACTTTCATAAGGGAGATGCTGGAAAAACATGAGCGATATACTGATAGTCCTGTGGCAGCAAAAATTCTTGCCCAATGGATCGAGTCTTCTTCTAAATTTGTCAAGGTCATGCCGCTGGAGTTTAAGCGGGCACTCAATGAAATGAAGCTTGCCATGGAAGAGGAACAGGGTAAATGGGAAAATGGACATAGTGAAGAGCATCTCAAGGAGGGCTTTTAATGGGAGATCCAAGAGGTTTTTTTAACATAGAAAGAAAGGAGTCGGGTTATAGACCCGTTGAAGAGCGTGTGGGAGACTACAAAGAGGTTGAGGTAAATCTCCCTGTATCGGAGAGAATGGACCAGGCCTCCAGGTGCATGGACTGTGGAGTTCCCTTCTGTCACTGGGGTTGTCCTCTGGGAAATGTTATGCCGGAATGGCAGGACCTTATCTTCAGGGGCGACTGGGAGATGTCATACTATGTGCTGAATGAGACCAACAATTTCCCCGAGTTCACGGGGAGGGTATGTCCTGCCCCATGTGAGTCATCATGTGTTTTGGCAATAAGGAATGAGTCTGTGACCATAAGGGAAAATGAAAAGTCTGTGGCAGAGATGGCTTTTGAACGGGGGTATGTTGTGCCTAACCCGCCTGTTATGCGAACAGGGAAAAAGGTCGCTGTAATTGGAAGCGGACCTGCCGGGCTTGCCTGTGCCGACACTCTCAATCAATATGGTCACAGTGTAACTGTTTTTGAGGCCGCCGATAGGTTGGGAGGCTATCTGCGATATGGCATTCCCGACTTCAAACTGGAAAAAAATATCATTGATAGAAGACTCCATGTTCTCAGGGAGGAGGGAGTTCGGTTTCAGACTTCGGTAAATGTGGGGGTTGATATTTTGGGTGACGAACTCTTGAGGGATTTCGATGCAGTTATGCTTGCCATAGGTGCCCGAAAGCCCCGGGATCTTCCCATAGAGGGCAGGGAACTCAAGGGAGTTCATTTTGCCATGGAGTATCTTGAACAGAAAAATCGCATTGTGGCGGGAGATGTCATACCCGAAAATGATTTGATTTCCGCTTTGAATAAGAAGGTTGTGGTAATAGGAGGAGGAGATACGGGTTCTGACTGTGTGGGAAATTCCAATCGTCAAGGAGCCTCCTCCATAAGACAAATTGAAATTATGCCTCAAAGCCCTTCTGAAAGAAGTGAAGACGAGCCCTGGCCCCTCTTCCCTCGTCTGAATAAACTTTCCAGTTCCCATAAGGAGGGCTGTGAACGGGATTTTCAGATAATGACCAAGAAGTTTGAAGGAGAAGGCGGTCAGCTCAAGAGAATTCATGCCTGTCGCGTTCAGTGGACAAAAAATGAAGATGGCTCAATGAAGATGGAGGAGGTTCCCGGTTCAGACTTTATAATGGAAGCTGACCTTGCGCTTCTTGCCATGGGTTTTGTTCATCCTGTGCATCAGGGAATTCTTGAACAACTGGGTGTTGATTTGGACGGCAGGGGTAATATTTCTGTTGACCAAAACTTCATGACCTCACTTCATGGTGTCTTTGCCGGAGGGGATTCCTCAAGGGGAGCATCTCTTGTGGTTTGGGCAATAAGCGAGGGGCGCAAGGCAGCGGAAGGAATTCACAAATATCTTTCCTGAGCTCTTTGAGTTTTTACCGGTTCTGTGAAACAATTATGTTTTTTTTAAAATAGGCTGGGTTTCTTTCTGTGTTCTTTGAATTTTGGCGGAGTAACTTTTTTATATTTGGAATTGTATAGTCGAAGTTTGTGTCAAAGGCATAAGTGACCGGAGGGGAATTAAACAGGTGTTGTGACACCTGTTTAATTGTACAGGCAAGGTTGGAAACCTTGCCTACCGAAGCCGAAAGGCGGAGCCCCGGAAGGGCACGACGGTTTGCATTTTAACTACATTTGTTTCTGAATAAACTATGGGGTGCAAACCGATATGCCCAAGGACATAATCCCATAATAAAAGATGGAAGGATAAATCGATAAGCCGGCAGCTCTTTAATTTTAAATTTATATTTGGATTTATATAGGAGAAAATCATGTCATTAAAAATAGGAATTGTGGGGCTTCCCAATGTTGGAAAGTCAACTATGTTCAATGCTCTGACCAAGGCGCAGAATGCCGAGGCTGCGAACTATCCCTTTTGTACTATTGAGCCCAATACGGCAGTTGTTACTGTTCCCGATGCGAGGCTTGAAAAGCTGGCTGAAATTGTTAATCCCCAGCGAATTCTCGGGGCCATTGTTGAGTTCACTGATATTGCCGGCTTGGTGAAGGGGGCTTCAAAGGGGGAGGGGCTTGGAAATAAATTTCTTTCCCATATAAGGGAAACTTCCGCCATTGTTCATGTTGTGCGATGTTTTGACGATTCCAATGTGGTCCATGTGGATGGCACCATTAATCCTTTGGGAGATATTGAAGTGATTAACACGGAGCTTTTGCTTGCTGACCTCCAGACAATTGAGAACAGGCTTCATAAAATGGAAAAGCAGGCAAGGGGGGATAAGAAGTTTCAGCCCACTGTTGACCTGGCCAAGAAACTCATGGACCATCTCAATGAAGGCAAGGGGGTTTTCTCGTTTCCTGAAAAGGATAATGATGTTTTTTTTGAGTTGGAAAGGGAAACTCGTTTTCTTACTAATAAAAAGGTAATCTATGCCGCCAATGTGGATGAGGATGGTCTTGGCGAGGATAATGAATATGTTCTTGCTGTTAAGAAATATGCCTTGGAACATGGAAGTGAGGTGGTGAAGATTTGTGCCAAGGTTGAGGAGGAGATGAGTGATATGTCCGATGAGGAGAGGGAGGAATTTCTTCAAGAGCTTGGAGCTTCTCAGGGAAGTGGTCTTGACCAGATTATTCACAGTGGTTACAGGGCCCTTGGTCTCATCAGTTATTTCACCGCAGGAGAGAAGGAGGTCCGTGCATGGACAATCAGCAATGGCTGGAAGGCTCCCAAGGCTGCATCTGCAATACACAATGATTTTGAAAGGGGCTTTATTCGAGCGGAAGTTATTTCATATGATGATTTTATTTCTCATGGAGGCGATGCCGGAGCCAAGGCCGCAGGCAAGATGAGGACTGAGGGCAAGGAATATGTCGTTCATGACGGAGATGTGATGCACTTTTTGTTTAATGTTTAAGCTGTGTATTGAAAAACCCGTGACAGCTGTCACGGGTTTTGGGGAGAGTGTAATATTTTTTGTGTAAATAGCCCTTTTCCCATTTTAAAATTCAATCCTGCCTTCGAAATGGATGGCAAATTGGTTAAGGGCTTTGCCCCA
>PDWJ01004496.1_pt1 | contig 12261 bp, 7 predicted proteins | sample 1430881 | NCBI WGS metagenome assembly PDWJ01 (sample SAMN01162460, study PRJNA174530) | Oral metagenome, whole genome shotgun sequencing project. | biome: Marine environment; feature: Marine mammal; material: Swab sample of the gingival sulcus; isolation source: swab sample of gingival sulcus... | reverse complement strand
TCTGTGAGGGGACGGTCGGGTAACTGGCCGTTCTACCTCGATGTGCGCCAGGCGAAGCCTGGTGCTTCTTACAGGGTGCCCTGCGATAGAGCAGGAAGTTCAGCCTCGTCAGAGGGCGGTGGCCCCCAAAAACTGGACAATGTGGTAAGCTATAAGTCAGACCAAAATTCAGGAGAACCTGACACTGGGAAAAAAAAGCAAAACATACAGTCCACAGTTCAAGGCAAAGGTTGTTTGAGCAGCCATTCAAAGCAACGAAACAATGTCTCAGATCGCCAGCAGATTCGGTGTTCATCCCATCATGGTTTCCAACTGGAAACGACAAATGCTCGAAGGTGCCGCCGACATCTTAATAATACCTACAATGGTCCCTGTATGCCCATCACTCAAACAACGATTTTACAGGTGTAACAGGCACGAATATGCCGTTTGAAGTGCACTCTGAGATTGTCGAGCCCTCTATCGTGCCCGCAGGTAATTAAAGTGGGCCGTCCCTCTATAAAAACTGTGTTCGTTGAAGGTTCTCCCTTGCTGCGGTTCGGGAAAATGGTTTGGGCAACGGGTGGGCCCAGAAGCACCATTTTACGGGCCAACTCTTGAAATATTTTGGGCTGACTTCTTTTGACATCACCGGCCGAAGACACTTATGAAATGGGGGAAAACAAAGAGCAAATCAAGGCGAAAAAGGGAGCAGCTAATTGGGGAATAAAAATGGTTTTAAAACCCTGTGAAGTTAGCCCCAAACCTTGCGTTAGGTTACAGAAAAACGGGTACAGGGCTGGTGTTGGGTGCAAAATAAAAAAAGGGGTCAGGTCAACGTAACCTAACCCCTTGGGATGACTGGCGCGCCAGGGAGGATTCGAACCCCCGACCTACGGATTCGTAGTCCGGCACTCTATCCAGCTGAGCTACTGGCGCAAAAAATTATTAAATAATTATATCAGATCTGGGCGTCATGGGCAAATACTTTTTTCGAGAGACCGCCTTTTTCCCTGCTACAGGTACCATCGCCAGCCTCTACTCGTTCTCTTCCCCACTGTGAACAACAGCATTGCTGAAATCGATTCGGTTTTCTCCGGGATGCATGTCTGAACAGGGAATAATTTCAATTTTTCCGCTATGCTTTTGCTCTAGCTCAACGAGTTCGGCTCTTTTTTTATTGAGCAGGTATTGGGAAATGTCAAGGGGCAATTGGCAGGTAACCTGGTTAATTTTCTTTTTACTGATACCTGTTTGGATGCGTCGTAGGTAAAAGAGCGCCTGCGTCTCAACAGATCGAATAATTCCGCGTCCCTGACAGTGGGGGCAGGGTCTGTAACTTGCCTTTTCAATGGGGGCGCCCATCTTCTGTCGTGATATCTGCATCAACCCGAACCGTGAAATTCTACTGGTATCCGCCTTCGCCTTATCCCGTTTCATACTCTGTCGCACCTGACGTTCAACCTCGCGGACGTGCTTTTTGTTTCGCATATCAATGAAGTCCACCACAATAAGCCCTCCGAGATCGCGTAGGCGGAGCTGGCGGGCTAACTCTGCGGCCGCTTCCATGTTTGCCAGGAAAATGGTTTCCTCAAAATCGGCGTTTTTTGAGGTCCGCCCCGAGTTGACATCAATGGCAACCAGCGCTTCTGTGGGGTTGATGACAATGGATCCGCCCGACGGTAAGGTGACCTGGGGTTTGAAAATGGACTCTATCTGCTCTTCAATATTGTATTGGTTAAAAATGGGTTTTGCGCCTCGGTGCATTTTGATTTTAACCTTGCGCTGCGATGCTGGGAGAAGTCGAATGTAGTTCTTGACACATTCGTTTGAATTAGGTGTGTCCACATGTATTTCGCTGATTTCCGGGGTGTAGTGATCGCGCAGGAAGCGGATTATGGTGTTTTCCTCTTCGTAGACGAGAGCAGGCGCTGGTTGTTCCTGGCCTTTTGTTTTAATTTCGTCCCAGAGCCGAAGCAGGTAGCGAAGGTCTTTTTGGAAGGCCGTCTTGGTGATATCGGCACTGGCAGTGCGAATGATATAGCCGATGCCCTCTGGAATTTTGAAAGAAGCCATCATCTGGCGGAGGTCTGAACGACGCTCTTCTTCCGTAATCTTACGTGAGATACCGGCGCTGTCACTTCCGGGCATGAGTACCAGGAATCTGCCGGGCAAAGAAAGGTAGGTGGTCATGTTCGCCCCTTTGTTGCCCGTCACTTCTTTGACGACCTGGACTAGAACCTCCTGACCTTTTTTGACCATATCTTCTATTTTCAGCTTTTTCCATTGGTGTTGAGCCACCAGCTGCCGGTTGCGCTCACTGATATCATGGCGATAATATTCTGGATGTATTTCGTTAAATGGCAGAAAACCATTTCTCCCTGTACCCATATCCACAAAAGCCGCCTGAAGATTAGGTTCTATGGAAACAATGGTCCCTTTGTAGATGTTGTTTTTTGTTCGCTCTCCGGAGACAGTGGTGACATGAAAGGATTCGAGTTTCCCATCTTCAACCAAGGCAATACGGCATTCTTCCGGTTCTTCGGCGTTGATGAGCAGTTTCTTCAGAACAGGTTTTTCTGTCTGCGCCTGGTCTTCCTTTTCGGATCCCTCCTGGTTTTGTTTGTCTTCGGTTTTTTTCCGGGCCTGTTTTTTGCCTTTTTGGGGTTTTTCTTCTGGTTGTTTATCATTGTCTGGCAGGGGAGCCATAGCTGCTGTATCGGTCAGCTTAGGAGCTGGACTGTTCTCATCTGTAGCCTCTTGGATCGGACGGGAATCGCCATCGGCGCTGTCTGGTTGAGGATCGTTTTGGGGCGTTACAGGGGAGTTGCGGGCTTGAGCCTCGCCTACGTTTTTGCCTGACACGCCTGCAGCGGCTTGCGGGAGTTCTTCTTGCTGCTGTTGCTCTGTACCCCTCAACTCATGGGGGGCATCGGCAGGCTTGAGGGCGACAGGTGGAAGAGTCTCCCTCGAAGGTTGGTCGCGGGAGTCATGTGGTATCGGTTTTGCGGGCTCTGTTGATGCAGCCTCTTTGAGTGTATCACTTTTTTGTTTGGCTTTTTTTATTTCCGGGACAATTGCTTTCCACCATGCCCCGGTGCTTGCCTTGGTGATTGTTTGTTTTTTTTCCGTTGTGTTCTTTTTTTTCTTTTCCGTCATTTGATAACCTTACGAGTATTGATACAAGCAGGACTTCGTGCCCCCCCCTTCTAACGTCCGTGAGAGTCAGGGGATATCCGTTTCAGGTGGTACAGGATGTACAGGTGACAAAGCAACATGGAGTATCAAGTGATTTTACTTGGAGACTGATTGTACGTATTGATAAAACCGGTTGCCTTGATAGTTGTAGGTGCGAATTGTACCCTCTTGTACCAATGGGGCTAGAAGTTGCTTAACTTTATCCGAACTCCCTATGTCGTAGGTTCGACTGATATCTGCAGCAGTACATGGTCTGCGTTGAATCGCGTGGAGTATGCCATCAATGCCGTCCGGCAGTGAGAGTACCTTTATGCTCTCCGGTTCTGGTTCTGCAGGTGCTTCCACCCGGCTGCTCGGTGCCGGGAGATCTACAGGGAGTGCCAACTGTTGTGTGAGGGTGCGTGCTATATGTTGTAAAGCATCACTGGACACCGGACGCGCGGAGGAGGAAGCTGGTGGTCTGAAAACTGTATTAAGCTGCACACGGTCTACACGCATTGCCCCGATTACCTGAGCCAATGCTTTCAGCTCTCCCGGACTATCGTTTATCCCCTTTACAAAAAGGAGTTCCAGCCACAGCTTGCCGGTGAACTGATGAGAAAAGGTGATCAAACCCTCAATTATTTGTTCCACTTTAACATTTTTATGCGCCCGGTCGACGTGCTGAAAGACGGCAGGGGTAACGGCATCCAGCGACGGGATAACGATATCTGCCGGGGTAAAACTTTCCCGGACAGCAGGGGAATGCATGGTGCTGCTGTTTGTCAGAACGATAACCGGTTTGGTCGATACATGCTTAAGATGGGACAGAATAGGTCCAAAGTCGCTGTGCAGGGTCGGTTCACCGCGGGCAGTGAGGGTGCAGACATCTATGTGCTCCTGCAGAGAACCATTCTCAAACGCTGATGATATTTCCTTGAGTATATCTTTGGTGGGAGAGTATTGTTTGCGTTGATGATAGAGAACCTGGGACGCTCCTACTTCACAGTACACACAGTTAAAATTACAGATTTTTGTTGGAAAAAGATCGATACCGAGCGATCGACCTAGTCGTCTGGAAGTGACCGGGCCAAAGATATATTTCATAAAATGGGGACATTGAGCTACAGAGTTGGCAGATTCATCTGACCAAATCCTTGGGACCTGGATGTCTGCCTTTCAACTGGCTGTTTATTAAACTAAATTGAGCGACAGTGCAAGGCAATTCTACGAGTTTTATCTTGACACAACCTTGCCATAAGCGTACATTCCGATAGGTTAGACATGTACGTTCCTTAGATGCTGCTCCATGGGCTGTTCTGATATGGTCGAGCCTGTATAGTGTCAATTTGATAACCAAGACAGAGAGTATCTGTCCAGAAACCCCTTTTGGGGGTTTAGGCTTACCTGCTCTGGATTCAGGACGTACTCAAAATGTTATTTTCAGGTCAGCTACCATAAGCCTATGGTACAAACTTACGAATGCTTCGACAATATTGCCTGCCTGTATGGAACCTGGTACGCGCGGATTTCGAATGTTTTTCAGGCAGACAGTGACAGAAACGCAACCACCTAACGTTATCTTGTTATCAAAAAGGAGCCGATCGAGGTGAAGCAATTTACAATCAGGTCTCCGATCCTCAACCTTCTTCTCGTCTTCGTCGTCGGCATATATTCAGCGGAGGCATATGCTGAAACAGCTGGCGCCTTGCAGTGGGAAATAACTGCGGACAAGCTCACCCGTTATGAAGACCCGCCAAGTATTATAGCTGAAGGCAATGTGGTTTTGGAAAAACGGGAACCGATTACCCGACAGGTAAAGGAAGAGAGCAGTGACTGGTCCGATCTTTTGGGAGCCCCTTCAGAAGGGGAGCCTGCAGAAGCCCAAGAGCAGGATAAAGAGACAACGGTGACCACCACCAAGATCCTGACAACCATCAAGGGCGATTGGATGGTGTACGACGTTGATCTGGGACGGGTGAAGGCCCGGGGCAACCTTCTCATAAATATTGGACCCGATCAGTTAGCTGCCGAGACAGGAGTGGTTGATCTCAATGAGGAAACAGGAACGTTTGAAGAGGCAATCATTATCCGCGAATACAAGGATATGCACATCCAGGGCAAGGTGATCGAAAAGACCGGAGACCTCACCTACCATATTGAAGATGGCTGGATCATAACCTGTAAGCTGAAAGGTAATGAGACACCTCCCTGGAGTTTTGCGGCTGCCGATGCAACGGTGACCGACGGTGGCTACGCTTTTTTAAAGCATGCGACCTTTCGGATCAAAGGTGTGCCTGTTCTGTACACGCCCTATATGATCCTGCCTGCGAAACGACAAAGACAGACAGGCTTCCTGTTCCCGTCTATGTCCTATGCTGACCGTGACGGTTTTGGGGTCGAGCTGCCGTTTTTTCTTAACCTGTCCCCAAGTAGTGACCTGACCCTGTATCCATATTTTATGGAGGAACGCGGTCTGATGTTTGGCGGACAATTCCGGTATATGGTTGGCAGGAACAATAAGGGGATGGTCATGGCCAACTACCTGTCCGATGAACTCAGTGATCCGTCACAGACAGAGTACTATGCGGAGACTGGATATCAGCACACCAATCAATCTCGGTATTGGGTCCGTACCAAGGCGGATCAGGATTTCGGGTTGTGGACATCCCGACTGGACATTGATCTGGTCTCAGATGCGGACTATCTTCGTGAATTTGGTACCGGACAGACAGGGTATGACAGCAGCACAGCATATTTCCAGGAGATGTTCGGGCGAGGATTTGAGAACGAAACCAGTGCATTTCGGACGAATTCGTTTAAAATCCTTCGATCTTTTGACAACGGCAGCTCCCTGGAAGGCGATATTGTCATTGTTGATGATAGTCAACAGTTGGCATCCGAACCATCCAAGCTCTGGAAATTGCCGAATCTGGATTACACGGGGCTGGTCCCTTTGTATGACGGAAGTTCTATTGATTTCTCCTGGGATGCTCAATATGTCAACTACTACCGTGAAGAAGGAGTTGGCGCGCACAGACTTGACTTCCATCCTCAAATTTCCACCTCTCTTCCTGTCAGCCAGTTTTTGGAAACAACGGTGACAGCAGGTATTCGAGATACGCTTTATGCCATTCAGGTGAACGGTGATACTGATGAGAGCGACAATGGTGCAGGGGAGCTGGTCACCTTTGAGGACGGAGACACGGCCAACCGCCTGCTTGCTGATTTTGAGTTAGAAGTTGGCACAACCATGATCGGAGAGTTTGATTCCTTCATGGGCAGCACCACGGCATGGACACATACCTTGAGACCATTTATTTCGTATGAGTTTGTATCAGATGCAGATCAGGATGAGCTGCCCTTCCTGGACAGCACGGACGCCATTAACGAAAAGAGCGTGATCTACTATGGGGTGGATAACTACTTCTCGGTTTTGGGTGGTCAGAGTGGTGCTTCCAGGGAACGTGATTTTGGTTTCTTCAAGGTATACCAGGGATACAGCCTGTTAGAGGAGGACTCCGATAAACCGTTTACGGCCGTATCAGCGGAATTAGGCTATTATCCGTTTCCTAATGTACGCCTGGAATACGATACCGCCATAGATATGTATGACGATGGCTTCTACAAACATACTGTTGAGGCCAGTATTCGAAGCAATAGAGGTGACTCTTTTGCAGCTACCTATAAAAAGGATGATACCTCTGATACGGATTCTATCAGCGCAGATGCCTTGATCGTTTTGCCCTATCATTTCCTTTTTGGGTATGAGTTGGACAGATCCATTGTAGATGAAAAAACGGTGGAGGAAAATATTCGCCTGGTGTATCAGCCGGCGTGCTGGTCTGTTGAGTTTCTGTCCCAACGTACCCCGGATGATCAAACCTATCTGGTAGTGTTCCGACTGGCAAATATCGGTACCCCTTTTGGGGTGCATCTGTTTGATTGACAGAAGGCTCAAGGAATACGAGATGGTTATAGATGTCTTTAACGGAGACGCAGACGGAATCTGTGCTCTGCATCAGTTGCGTTTGGTTCAGCCACGACCTGAGGCACGGCTGGTAACAGGAGTGAAGCGCGATATCCAGCTTCTTAAACTTCTAGCGGCAGAAAAGGTCTCCAACACCCTGATAACAGTACTGGACATTTCTCTGGACAGCAACCGTATTCCCCTTGAACAACTGCTGGACCTTGGCAACACGGTCTTTTATGCAGATCACCACTACAGCGGCGAAATTCCTGCCAATCAGAACCTTGAAACGCATCTCCATCCGGACCCAGAAATATGCACCTCCTTTATCATCAGCCGGTTGATCGGAGATGCGCACCTTCCCTGGGCCATTGCCGGAGCCTTTGGAGATAATCTTGATGAAGTCGCCTTGGTGCGGGCAAGGGAAGCTGGGTTGACAGAGGAGCAGACAGAACAGTTGCGGGAAATCGGTGTATTGCTGAACTACAACGGGTATGGTTTTAGCCTGGACGACCTGCACCTTTCCCCTGATATGGTGTACACAGATGTACACCAGTATACAGATGCCTGTACGTTTTATCGCCAGAGCGTTGTTTTCAAGAAGCTCAGGAACGGATACAAGGGAGATATGGACCTGGCAAACAAGCTGACCGCTGCGGTTGAAACAGACACCGCTCGGATATTTGAACTACCCAACGCGGCCTGGGCACGAAGGATAGTAGGCGTTTTTTCCAACCAGATGGCCAGGGAAAAGCAGGAAAAAGCACATGCTACCATGATACGCAATACCGATGGAAGTTATCGTATCAGTGTTCGGGCGCCACTTTCTAACCGTCAGGGTGCGGATGGTCTGTGCAGGCAGTTCCCAACAGGAGGGGGCAGGGCTGCGGCAGCGGGCGTGAATGCATTGCCTCCAGAGCAGAAAGATCTTTTTATCTCCACCTTGCTGTCTCACTTTTAGTTGCGCCTTGCGAGATTTGATCTTGCAGCTTAAGCTTTGTTGAGAGAGGTGTCATCCTCCTACCTCGCCTGCATTGGCAAGATTCGTCTGATGTCTGCCGGAATCTTTGTGCATCCCAGATAACCAGTATCATGATCAACAGACAGACTGTTTTGGATTACCAAACAGAAAAGTGATAACGAATGCGGATTGAACAGAGGGGAATCCACCGTACCTGCGTTGCGCTTTTTTGGGCAGGGGTGTTTCTTTGCTCGGCGGTGGCTCATGCTGGATCATGGCCGCTGCAAACAGTGCCGCCCGCAGATTGGCCCAAGTTTGCAGATGATCTTAACTATAAGCACTTGATTCATGGACTGAGCGTAAATCAGCGCTACCTGAAAAAGCTGCCTCTGGACAAAAAATTGTCTCTTGGTGATCGTCAGGTCACAGTTGCCGACTTATTGCTGGTGAATGCCCGATTAAAAGATCTCGTTGCCCGGCAACCCGCATCTGCAGATCTTGCTCAGCAGATGCACAACCTGTTTACAGTACACTGTGTCAAACCGACAGGCCGGAATTTGCATGAGAGGAATATCTTGGTGACTTCCTATTATCAACCGGTTTTTGGCGGACGACTCAGGCAGGATGCCACCTTTCGTTATCCCCTGTACCAGATCCCCAATACACTGGCGCAGAGGCAGGACGGCCAAATCGGTCGTCTGGAGCAAGGTACCTTTGTACCTTTCTGGACCCGTGGGGAAATTGAACAGGCCAACAGGTTGGCAGGGCAGGAGCTGGTGTGGCTTCGGGATCCCTTTGATGCCTTTTTGTTGCATATCCAAGGTTCCGGTCTCGTCCGTTTGGCTGATGGCAGCTTACGCAGCCTGCGATATGGACACCGTAACGGCCATCCCTACAGCAGCATAGGAAAATTTATGGTGGACAGCGGTAGGATACGGCTTGAGGAGGCAGGTCTGGATCAGATTCGGCAGTATCTTCATGATCATCCTGAAGAACGGCAACAGATCCTCTCGTACAATAGATCTTATATATTTTTTCGATGGTCAGAGACCATGGAGGCCATTGGTAGTATGGGAGAACCAGTTTCTAGTGGCAGGACTGTCGCGGCGGACAAATCAATTTATCCCCTTGGAACGGTGGGTTTTCTGGCTGCACGTATGCCAAAAATGCGGCATGGAAGGGTGGCAGGCTTTGGGGAAATGCAGCGCTTTGTTTTGGTACAGGATACCGGTTCGGCGATCAAGGGAGCTGCCAGGCTTGATTTTTTCTGGGGCCGGGGGGCGGAAGCGGCCAGCGCTGCTGGCAGGGTCAGGCAGCAGGGGGTGATGTATGTACTTTTGCCCAGGAGCTGAGACCTTTGCCTGTGATAGATACAGTTTCTCAAGGTGCCAGGTATGACTCGCTCCTCCATTGTAACCCTGATAACTGATTTTGGTCTGCAGGAGCCTTATGTGGGACAGCTCAAGGGCGCCTTACTTTCAGTATACAGGGATGCCCGTATTGTGGATCTCACCCATGCTGTTCCTTTGCATGATATTGCAGCCGCATCTGTGACCCTTGCGACAAGTTACAACCATTTCCCCCAGGGAACAGTCCATCTCATCGTTGTTGATCCTGGCGTGGGCAGTGATCGCTCTCTCCTTATGGCGCAGGGAGAGGGGCACCTGTTTGTTTGTCCTGATAACGGTATCCTGTCTCTTCTTCTGGACAGGGGGAACCTGGATAAGGTGTATCAAGTGCGCTATGATAAGCCTTTGGATTGCACCTTCCACGGACGTGATGTCATGGCACCACTGGCAGCACGTCTTGCCCAGGGGACGTCATGCCAGGAGTTGGGGCAGGAGGTGGAATGGACTGAATGTGTCCGCATTCCCACCCGTAAGGTTGTGTACGGGGACAATGGCCTTACAGGTGAGGTGATGCGCATAGATCATTTTGGCAACATCCGTACCTCTCTGCGCTTGGAGGACCTGGATAAGGCGGGTGGACGTCTCCTGGAACTCAGAGTGGGCGGCGTCTCTGTACGTGATATCTGCCGGACCTATAGGGATATCCCACCTGGAAAAACAGCTATGATAAGAGATAGCGACGGCTTTATAGAAATCGCCGCCAACCAGGCCAGCGCGGCGAATCTTCTCCGGATAACCATTGGCGACGAAGTCCTGTGTCGGTATACGGTCCTGTGAACTATTCTCGTGATGGGCAACGATCCAGGTGCCATTGCAGGCGAAAGGAAAATGCGTTCGCATTGCTCATGAACATCTGGCTTATTTGAACAAAGTGAGCTATGCGGACTCATCATTCATCGGACAAAGCCCAATGTAACAACAGGTATGCAGGGCAAAAGAGAACGTTACGACCCTAACGTAGTGAACACCTCCCAGAAATTGGGAAATGATTTCGCCACGCATGCTGCATCGGTGATCGTCACGCCGGGAATTTTCAAGCCGGCAATGGCAAAGCACATGGCCATGCGGTGATCCTCATAGGTGGATATGGTGGCACCGTGCAGATTGGAGCCGCAGGCCTGGCCGTGGATAACCATACGGTCCTCCTCTTCGTTCACTCTGGCTCCCATTTTCCGCAACTCGGTTACCACGCCGGACAGTCTGTCACACTCTTTGATACGTAGATGGGCTATGTTGTTGATAGTGGTTGTACCCTGGGCAAATGCGGCGACAACCGCCAAGGTTGGGACCACATCAGGCATGTCCCCCATGTCCACTTCAATGCCTTCCAGTTGGTCAGGACCATGGACAGTCACCCCTGCCCCTGTCTGGGTCACTTCGCAGCCCATCCTGGCCAGTAGCGGCACGAGGTTAGTGTCCCCCTGCAGCGAGGGAATGGGAACGTTTGCTACGGTGACCCTGCCTCCGGTTACGGCAGCGGCCCCCCAGAAATAGGAGGCACCAGAGGCGTCCCCTTCAACATGATATTGCCGCGCCTGATAGTGGCCTTGTGGAATACGGAAATGGTTTAAGCTGCGTGCGGCTTCAACCCGTATCCCAAAGTCGGCCATCACGGCCAGGGTCATATGGACATAAGGCTGCGAGAGAATTGCGCCCTGCACAAACAGTTCGGCTGGAGATCTGGTGTAGGGAGCAACCAGAAGAAGGGCAGAGAGATATTGGCTGGATTGTCCTGCAGGCAGGGTGGTGGTGTTCCCTGCCAGTCCCTTGGCCTGGATCGTCAAGGGGGGACACCCGTTGTCCGCATCGCTGACGATGTCTGCGCCCCAACCTTTTAAGGCTTCCATGAGCGGCAGGATGGGACGTTTTGCCATCCGTTCATTGCCTGTGATGTGGATAATCCCATATCCAAGGGCAACCAGGGCGGTGAGAAATCGGGTGGCTGTGCCGTTGTTACCCAGGTATATGGGATCTTCGGGGGTAGCGATGCGGCCTCCGAGACCATTAACGTGCCAGGCTTGAGGATTGGAGTCGTCCACGGTAATGCCCATCTGTTGCAAGGCCTGGATGGTATAGGCGGTATCGGCACTGGCAAGCGGACCGTGCAGGACGGAAACTCCTTCAGCGAGAGCAGCGGCAATCAGTGCCCTCTGGGTCAGGCTTTTAGAGCCGGGAACCGTAATGGTGTTGTCTACTGCGTCAACGGGTTGTATGGTGATCATTCTTTTTCCATAAGGTTGTCCGGCAGGTGGTGTCACTCGTCGCTTGACTCATCAAGAAGACCGACAAACTCCCTGCCGAATTGGCGACAGATCTCCTGTTGCTCGTTATCGGGGTTCCAGGTTAATCGCAGTCCATCGTTGACCTGGGCAAATCCGGCCTTTTCCAGCTCCTTGTTTATCAGCTTTACCGCCTCACCGCTCCAGCCATAACTACCAAAGGCGGCGGCCTTTTTGTCTTTGAATTTAAGACCGCGGATCTCTTCAAGGATACCTGCGACACTCACCAGATAGCCATTATTGATCGTAGAAGAGCCTACCAGGATTGCCCTGGATTTAAACACCTCAGTGATCACATCATTCTTATCGCTTTTCGAGAGGTTATAGAGTTTGACCTGTACAGAAGTATCGGTATCCTGGATACCCGCAGCAATTTCTTCGGCCATGATCCGGGTGCTTTGCCACATTGTATCGTAGATGATTGTGATCTGGTTCTCCTGATAGTTGTCCGCCCATTGCAGGTATTTTTCGACAATCTGAGTGGGA
>PDWJ01004495.1_pt1 | contig 12262 bp, 10 predicted proteins | sample 1430881 | NCBI WGS metagenome assembly PDWJ01 (sample SAMN01162460, study PRJNA174530) | Oral metagenome, whole genome shotgun sequencing project. | biome: Marine environment; feature: Marine mammal; material: Swab sample of the gingival sulcus; isolation source: swab sample of gingival sulcus... | reverse complement strand
AAGAAGAACGTGGTCGATAGTGCCCAAGGCCACCCCCGCATCCTCAAGAGCCTGCTTACAGGGTTCCAAACTCCTGGTAACCAGATCCCGGGTGAGGTCCTCGAACTGGGCGCGGGTCACCGTGGCCACGAGATGCTGGGGCCCGTTCTCGTTGCCCGCGAGGAACGGGAGGTTGATGTCTGTCTCCTCTACGGCGCTGAGCTCCATTTTGGCTTTCTCTGCGGCCTCCTTCACGCGCTGCAGGGCCATCTCGTCCTGGGTGATGTCGATTCCCGTGTCGTGAGTAAATTTTTCCAGGAGGTGACGCATAAGCCGGAGATCAAAGTCTTCTCCCCCTAGGAAGGTGTCCCCGTTGGTAGAGCGTACCTGGAACATGCCCATGCTGATCTCCAGGATAGAGATATCAAAGGTGCCACCCCCCAGATCGTAGACGGCAATGACTTCGTCCTTGCCCTCGTTTTGGACCCAGTAGGCGAGTGCCGCCGCCGTAGGTTCGTTGACGATCCGATGCACAGTGAGCCCAGCGATCTTCCCTGCATCACGAGTGGCTTGGCGCTGGGCGTCATCGAAGTAGGCGGGGACGGTGATCACCGCATCGGTCACCTCTTCACCAAGATAGGCCTCAGCTACAGCTTTGAGGTTCTCTAGGATGATGGCAGAGACCTCCGTGGAACTGAGTACCTTGTCACGGATGGAGACACAGGCGTCCCCGTTGCTCCCCCTGACGATCTTGAAGGGGGCGTGCTCCGCCATGGTCTTCACCTCATTGTCGTCGAATTTCCTCCCGATGAGGCGTTTCACAGAGAAAACAGTGTGCTCTGCGTTGGCCACATGGGCACGTTTGGCGAGCTGCCCCACAAGACGCTCTCCCGATTCGGTGAAGCTCACCATGGAGGGGGTGGTACGGCTTCCTTCGCTATTGGGGATGACCACCGGTGTGTCGTCCTGTATGATGGACACACAGGAGTTCGTGGTACCCAAGTCTATTCCAATAAGTTTTCCCATATGGACTCCCCTACAGATTTAACCCTTCAAAACCGCAGGTCTTCAGGCAAGGCCAAGCTTTGTTATGTAATAAATATAAAAAATAGTGTTATTATGGAGGGTAAAGGGGCGTCCAATGCGTCTCCCTCGCAACCCATACGGTGCCCCTTACAGGCACCTTAGCGCGTTCGCGTCCCGAAATTTGCTACGCGAAAGAGTTTGAAAAAAACCATTCGGGCCGTTTTATTCAAGTAAAGGTCATTTCGGTCAACTCCCGATAGGTGTTAGTGCTCCATGCTCAAAGACAGGGGTTTCGGGATGCTGACCACGTGCTCTCCTTGGGGGGTGCGCTATTCGTCTGTAACCGACTCCTCTGGCCCAGGCCCCTTGGAGACCACGACCCGCGCAGGACGGATGAGTATCCCGTCTAATTTGTACCCCTTTTGCCACTGGGAGATCACCGTTCCGCTAGCGTAGAGTGCACTCTCCTCTTGGGCCATGGCCTCGTGGAGAGTGGGATCAAACTGCTCACCCAGGGCGTCAACGGACTCCACTCCCATACGCACAAGGGAGTTCGTGAACTGTTTCATGACCATCTGCACCCCCTCTTTGAGGGAGGCCACGCTGGCGTTGTCCTCTGTGTGGGACAGGGCCATCTCCAGATGGTCCATGACCGGAAGAAACTCCAGGATGGATTCGGTTTTGACCCGATTGAGGGCCATCTCCTGGTTTTTGGTAAAGCGCCGTTTGAGGTTCTCCATGTCTGCGGCCAGCCGGAGCTTCCGGTTGCGCTCCTCAGTGAGCTCTTCGTTGAGGCTGTTGATCTTCTCAAGGAGCTCTTTAATGGCGTCTTTGAGGACAGCCCGGTCCAGCTCTTCGGAGTCGGACGTGGGGTCACTCTCCGCAGGTGGAGCGTCCCCATTGGGACCCTTCGCATCACCTGGGGAGTTGGGGTTGTCTCCCACATCTCCGGGTGACGAGAACTCTCTACCATCCCGATTGGACTCTTCGGGGTCGTCCTGAGGCTCCGCCCTCTCTGCGGGGAGATCCTGCTCTGGCGCACCAGAGGGGCCTGTGGGAGAGGGGCTGCAAGAAGGGGTCTGGTGCTCTTTTTCAAAATCGCTCAACTTTACATCCTTAGGAAAAACATGCAGCTCCCTGGTGACCTCTCCTCCAGTGGGGCTGGGCACCACGGTGCCAGGTAGCTCACCGCTGGCCTCCCGAGGCCCTTGAGCATCACTCTTGTTGTCCTGATCATTCGACATAGCTTCACCTTCCACCTCAGAAAATACGAGCTATTGGGCGCTGAGGCAACATTTTTCCTCACTCGTCTGGCTGGGAGGGGAACGCTCCCTGGCAGAAGATCCCAAATGGTATGGCTGTTGTGCAATGTTGGTATGCTCCCTCGCAGTTTTATGTTGCTGTGTACTAGAGAATTTGCACTATACTACTGGTAAAAACACGGGTACGTGGCGAAAACGCGACCACGAAAGCCCACGACACACACTATCCCACCCTCTGGTAGGAAAACTGAGGGTACACAAGAGAGATCCCCATGCGTCTGCACCCTCTTATCCTGATTGTCGCCCTCCTGCTTGCCTCCTGTGACGACGCCGACAACACCAACAGCACAAACAACGCTACCAGCACCAACAACACGAACAGCACAAATAGCACCAACAGCCCCTCCCCTTGTGAAGATGTCGTCTGTCCTGAGAACAGCCATTGTGTCTGGGATCCCCAAGATGAGGAAACCTCCTGTCCTTGCGACACCGGCTTCTTTGTCGATCTCCAGGGGGAGTGCCACCACGGGGCCTCCCTGGGGCAGCGGGAGCTCTCAGGCCAGACCTTTGTGTATCTCTCGGAGACCCGCTACTACTACCTCTATGTCCCCTCAACCTATAGCCACGATAGGGCTGTCCCCCTCCTGGTGGATCTCCACGGTACCGCCTCTTTCATCCCCGAGGAGGCCTACGGATTGGAGGCGGCCAGGGCTGCCGCTGAGGCCAACGGGTTTCTCCTGCTACGCCCCAGGTCTAGGAGCTCTCAAGAGGGGGAGTACACCATCTACCGCTGGGATCAGAACCCTGGGGACACGGATCGTAACCACCAGTTTCTTACAGCGCTCGTCCAGCACCTCTCCACCCAATACTTCCTCTCCCGGGATCATCTCTACATTATGGGGTTCTCCTCGGGAACAAACCAGACCGCCCGGGCGCTGGCGGATGGGGAGAGCCTCTTCAGGGGATACGGCTTTATCGGTGGCGGCGTCTGGCACACCTCTCCCCTTCAAAACGGAGACAAAAGCTACTATCTGGCCACGGGATACCGAGACTACATGCGCACCCACCACTACACCCTCGTGGAGCGTCTCGAAGAAGCGGGGGCTCTCCCGGGACAGGTTTTTGAGCGGGAGTTTGATGGGGGCCATGAGCTATATGGGTTCTTCTACGAGGAGCTCTTCGCTTTTCTCCACCACGATGCACGACCCGAGGAGGGCACCCTCTCCCCCCCCTGGCAGGAGGTCCCTTTTTCTGAGGAGACCACTCTCCTGGCCCTCGCCGAGACACCAACCGGTGAGATCGTGGCAGGAGGTGCCTCCAACAGCCTCTACCTTCGGGAGAGTGACGGCAGCTGGAGCCCACTCCCCATTGGGGGTACTTCAGCTTTCCCGGGCAGGGCGGTGACCGATCTCTGTTTCACTCGTGACGGCACTGGGGTGGCCATAGGGGAGGGGCAGTTGATTCGGTCACGAGATGGGGGCCACACCTGGACCCATGAACCCAAAATTACCGAGACCGACACGCCCATTTTCGGGTACCAGCACCTGAACGGCCTCACCTGTGACGGGAGTCGTGTCATTGCCACGGGATACTGGCAGGGGGCCTACAGTGATGATGGGGGAGCCACGTGGCAGGACCAGCCCTTCCCCACGGAGTATGGCTACCGAGCACAGGGGGCGGAGCTCACCTCCTCGGACTGGGGAACGGTTGTGGGCACGGGATACTGGTCCTATATCGGTGTCTCCACGGACGGTGTGGCCTTCTCCTCGGCTGCTCCCCCCTCTGGTGCCACCGCGGACTGGTACTATGACGCCTCCCCCGCGGGTCAAGACCGCTGGGTGGTTGTGGGGGATTTTGGCACTATCCTCATCTCCGAGGATGATGGGGAGAACTGGAGTTGCGCCAGGTGTGAGGGGGGAGAGAACCTCTACGCCGTAACCTTCCGAGGAGAGAGGGGTATCGCTGTAGGCCAGCACTGCGCTGTGTGGGTGACCCAGGATGGAGGGGTGACCTGGACCGACCACTCCTGCGGTTTGGATCGTGTCCTCGGAGCGGCCCACTGGATCAATGACAACGAGGTGCTGGTAGCGGGCCAGGGGGGGACCCTCCTTACGCTGGACCTCCGCGATCTCCCCTAATCGGCAGGAGACCTCTGAACAGGACGAGGGGGAGACCTCAGAGAGGGGGCGGTCTTGGACGGCCCCACTTGGAGCAGCTCCCTATTTTTTGCGTAGCGGTTTTCGGGACGCGAACTCGGTAGTCTCTTCCCATTGCGCACCCCAAGCCAGGGTCCTCCTTTTCCCTAGCTTGTTCCCGTCCCGAAATTCGCTACGCGAAAGATTTTTGAAAAAATCTGATTCGGGCCGTCCTTGATTTTATAGGTCATTTCGGTCCGCATCCCGACAGGTGTCAGTTGTATACACTAAAAAACGGGACTTTCGGTATGCGGACTAGCTTTGTACTGTGTCCCAGCGCGGTGACACTGCTATGGGTGGATCCCTTGCTGTTCGTAGGGGGAGATCCTTGGGACTCCTTGTCCCATTTTGGGGAGATCTCCTCCCCGTTTGCGTGCTTCTCGAACCCTATCTGTGTACTTCCTGGAACAGTGGAGGGAGAATCTTGTGACAAGAAGTTCACATATTGCGAGGAACTGGTGGGGATTCTGTAGAGATAGTCGCTTTAAGAGGGGGAGTTTTTTTATCTATTCTTATGTAAAACAATGGGTTATATTTTTCTCTTCACAACTGGAGAGAGAGTTGCAAGACTATGGACATAAGTTGGAGGTTCGCCATGAAAACCGCGCTCACGCTCTTGGCCGCTCTTGCGCTCGTTACGCTCCCTCATCAAGCGGGCGCGCAGATTATTATCTTCCATGCTGGGTGTGGCCCCCAGGATTCCTGTTCGCAGCCCAGACCGGTCTCCCCACGCTACGGGAGCGTGACGCCCCGTCGCTACGTGACCCCTGCGCAGGCAACCACTGTGGTCCCACCGCCAAGGGCACTGCGTGCGCCCATCCTTCCTCTGCGCAACATTGGGTTCCACATCATCTACGGCACTGGCACTACCGATCAAGACTCCTTTGATGGAGGGGGTCTTGGCCTCTCCTACATGATGGGGCGCTCCTGGGGGCTGGAGGCCACCGTGGAGGGGTATAACGGAGGCAGTGATTCTTACGGTGAGCCTTCCTACTCCCTTAAAAGGCTGGGTATTGCCGCTCTGTGGTTCCCCGGTGGAGTACACCAAAACGGGTTCAGTTTTTACGCCAAAGGGGGCCTCCTCTATCAGAATTTGGAGTACTTCGAAGGGGGGTTTGACGAGCTCTCCTCCACGACTCTTCAGGCGGGTGTAGGTCTACAGTTGCGCTTCTTAGACGGGTTATTTAGCCTCGGAGTTGAGGCGCTTTTCGTTGGTCCCATGGAAGAGAGTGATGACGAGTACTCTTGTGAGCCTCTCTCTAGCAGTTTTGCCATTCGTCTCACTTCGGGCATCCACTTCTAGCCTCCTCTCCCTTCCCAGCTCCTCTTTCGGGGGGAGTTGCCCCCTCCGGCCCTGCGCTGCTCCATGCAGTGCTTTTTGCCCTCTCAGCGCTGCGCCCCGTGGAGCTCCTCCCCCGGTAGTCTCTTCCCATTGCACACCCAAAGCCAGGGTCCTCCTTTTCCCTAGTTTTGTACTGCGTCCCAGTGCGGCGACACTGCTATGGGTGACTCCCTTGCTGTTCGTAGGGGGAGATCCTTGGGACTCCTTGTCCCATTTAGGGGAGATCTCCTCCCCGCTTGCGGGCTTGTCGAACCCTATCTGTGTACTTCCTGGAACAGTGGAGGGAGAATCTTGTAACAAGAAGTTCACATATTGCGAGGAACAGGTGGGGATTCTGTAGAGAAAGGCGTTTTGGGAGGGGTGAGTTTGTCACCTATCCTTATGTAAAATAATGGGTTATATTTTTCTCTTCACAACTGGAGAGAGAGTTGCAAAACTACGAACATAAGTTGGAGGTTCGCCATGAAAACCGCGCTCACGCTCTTGGCCGCTCTTGCGCTCTTTATGCTCCCTCATCAAACGGGCGCGCAGGTCACTGTTTTCCAGCCCGGGTGTGGCCCCAAGGATTCCTGTTCGCAGCCCAAACCGGTCTCCCCACGTTACAGGAGCGTGACGCCCCGTCGCTACGTGACCCCTGCGCAGGAAGCCACCGTGGTCCCACCGCCAAGGGTACTGCGTAAATCCACCCTTCCCCTGCGCAACATTGGGTTTCACATTATCTTCAGCGAAGGCGATACCGATCGACACAATTTTCATGGAGTGGGTCTTGGCCTCTCCTACATGATGGGGCACCACTGGGGTCTGGAGGCCGCCGCGGAGCGGTATTACGGAGTTCATGATTGGCACAGTGGACTTACCTTCTACCTTGAGAGGCTGGGCATTACCGCTCTGTGGTTCCCCAGTGGAGTACGCCAAAATGGGTTCAGTTATTACGCCAAAGCGGGCCTCATGTACCAGGATGTAGGTTTCCATGACATCGAATACTCCTCCACGACGGGCCAGGTGGGTGCAGGTATACAGTTGCGTTTCTTTGACGGGTTGTTTGGCATAGGGGTTGAGGCGGTTTTCGTTGGCCCCATAGAGGAGAGTGAGGACCAGGACTCTGATGATTATGGAGCTCATTTCTTTTTTAGCAGTCTTACCGTTCGTCTCACTTCGGGCGTCTACTTCTAGCCTCCTCTCCCTTCCCAGCTCCTCTTCCGGGGGGAGTTGCCCCCTCCGGCCCCTTTCCTTTTCTTGAAAAACGGCGTACCCTTTCATGGCAGGAGTACCGCCATGGACACGGAAACCCTTCTACAGAAACTCTCCCACGACTCGTGGCACCTCTCCCCTTTCATGGAGTCGCTCCTTGCGGATCCCACCCTGGGAGAGGTGCTCTGCACCGCGCTGAAGCAGGCGATAGTGAGGTGGCGTTGCGGGGGAGAAGAGCGCTCCCCTTTTCCCTTGATCCACCTGCTCTTTTTGCTTCGAGAGCACGCCCACACAGAGGCGTTTCCTCTCCTTTTGAATCTGCTCTCCCTTCCCGAAGAGGAGCGAGGAGAGCCCCTCAATGGGCTCTTTTTAGATGCGGGGGGGGTGCTCTTAGCGGGCCTCTATGCCCCCTGTCATGATGCGGCGGCAAAGGCCTTTATTTGTGATAGGACTCTCCCTTTTTGGGCCCGCGTTGTGGTGGTCTCCCTATGGGTGAACGGGGTGGTCCTGGGCCGCGTACCACGAGAGGCCGCGTTGGCGGTCTATGCAGAGCTCTTAGAGTGGGTGGCACACCACGACCCTGCGCTGCTCCATGCAGTGCTTTTTGCCCTCTCAGCGCTGCGCCCCGTGGAGCTCCTCCCCCGTGTGAAAGAGCTCCTCGACAGGGGGATAATGGTTGAGCCCTACTCCTTAGAGGAGTTCAAAACGACACTCCAGTTCCCCTCTCTCTCTGCTGAAACCGTCCACACGCATCCCCTTGGAGACACCTACAGCACCCTCCTTGAGCCCATAGAGGTGTGGTACACCTACCTCTCCAACACTCGCTGTGCGAAGGAGTCCCACGGACAGGTGCTAGAGCAGGAGTACCCCTCCATAGACCAGAGTGAGCCCCGGACCATGTTTTTTGACACGGAGGTGGGGCGCCATCGTGGCTGTCCCTCTTGTGGTGCTCCGCTCTTTTTCGTCCCAAACCAGTATCTCATGGGGCTGGGAGAAAAGAGACCCGCGGAGTACCACGTGGTGGGCCCCGAGGGAGGCCTCTACTGCCTTGAGTGCCCCACGGTTGTTCTGGAGGCCCACCTGTTTGACGAGGTGGCCGACGACCTCACGGGGAGACCAGGGAGCCCCTACGAGATTTTTGGGATCTTTTGCAGCGAGGTGGCCACGCAGGAGGGGGCGTTCCACGGAGAGGAGGCTGCGGTGCTCCCTGTGATCCCCTTCAAGGCGCCCACGCAATAACGCCTTTTTGGGCTCTGTTGGATCCCCCCATCTCTCCTCCACATCAGCATAGGCGGGAAAAACAGCGAGTGTAGAGCACTGGGAAACCCAAGAGGTAGGGGGGTGGTCGAAGTGGGTGAGGTGGGGATGAAGAGGGGAAGAAAAGGGAGTTGTAATACCTTTGAGGAGAAGCGGAGAGCACTCTCGTTGTAAGACAAGGCTAACATCAACTGATTGATTTAAAAGGAAAAATTAAAATTTTTCTCTTGACACAGGGAGAAAAATGGGTAGATATAGGGGTGCGTGACGAACACAAACCACCTGTCCGCCCCATCATCTGGGTTCCTGCTCTACTGGGGCCCTTTTGGGCGGAACAACGAAGGAGAAATGACCATGACCATCTCTATCAACGAAGAATGCATCAGCTGTGGCGCCTGCGAGCCCGAGTGTCCCGTCCAAGCCATCTCCGAGGGCGAGGGCAAATATGTGATCGATCAGGGGACCTGCACCGAGTGTGAGGCCTGCATCGACGTCTGCCCCACCCAGGCCATCATCAAAAAGTAGGCACATCCCGTGACAGCTAAGGGCGAGGGTAACTCCTCGCCTTTTTTTTGCCGAGAAATGGGGGGTTTCGAACAAAGAGCGGGAGCGTCATGCCGAGAACGTGACGAGAACAGAAGCGGGCAGTGGGTAACGCCGCTCTGGGCTTTTTTGACACGGTTTTGAGCGTTGTCCCACAAGCCGCGCACAGCGACAACGATACGTACGCCCAGCAGCCCCTGGGAAGATGACGCTGGCCAGCTCGTTGTCCCCAAAAGGGCATTAACAGCGGCAACGATACCCCTGGCGTTTGGTGGTCAGATTAGAGGTGACCACGACTGTTTCAGGAGGCGCTGCGCCCACTCCCGCTCGTCGCTCAAGAGCTGGATCTTTCGCTTCTGGTCTCCTGTCTGGGTGATCTCCACTGTGAGTGCACGGGGGGGGATCTCCTCGGGAAAGCGGTCCCACCACTCCACAGCAGCGATGTTGTCGCTACGGAGAATCTCGTAGTACCCGATCTCAAAAAGCTCGTCCTGCTCCTCAAGGCGGTAGAGATCCAGATGGAAAAAGGTGCCCTGAAAAGAGGCTGTTTTGGCTTCGTACTGGTTAATAAAGGTGAAGGTGGGACTGGTGACGTAGGTCTCTTCGCCCACACCTAGGCCCAGGGCCAACCCCTGGGCGAAGTGGGTCTTTCCCGCCCCCAGGGTGCCCTTAAGAGAGAGCAGGTCCCCGCCCCGAAGGAGTGTTGCCAGGTTCATGGCGAAGCGCTGCGTCTGCTCTGGCGAGGTGGAAAGAAGGTGCAAGATAGGGAGGGAGCTAGACATCTTTTTTCCCAAAAAGGAGGTTGTAGGCCTTGATGGAGGGGCGAGTACGGTAGACCCAGATCCCTAGCATAAAGGTAAAAAGAGAGATGATCTGCGATGTGGAGAGAAAGAGTAGTGACCCACGGGGATCGTTGCGAAGGAACTCCACCAAAAAGCGCTGCAGGGAGTAGGTCACCAAAAAGAAGGCGAAGACCTCCCCATCAAACCGTTTGCGCTTGCGCACGAAGAAGTAGGCCACCAGGAAGATGAGGAGGGAGGCTAGGGCGTGGTAGAGCTGGGCTGGGTGGACGTGCAAGGAGAAGCGGCTCCCTTGGTGTATGAGACCCGCCTTGAGGTGGTTTTCATAGGGACCCACGCCCCGGGGATACCGGATGCTCAAAAAGAGGGAGGTGGGCTTGCCGTAGCAGCAGCCGTTGAGGGTACAGCCAATGGAGCGTGTGAGGGCCAGCCCAAGCGGGAGGATATATCCAAAAAGATCAGCAATCTTCCATGGAGGGAGTTGAAAGTGGCGCATATACCAGAAGGCGAAGAGGAGGGCAAAAATGAACCCGCCATAGAAGACGAGTCCTCCGCGCCACACCTTAAAGAGACTGAGGCAATCGCGAGGGGGGTAGCAGGTGTTGTTCTCCTGGTTGCACAAGAACCCGTTTCCGCACTCGTCGTTGGAGATGCAGTGGTGGACCTGGGGTCCCCCAGGCCCCACGGGAACGTGCACCTTCTTTGGGGCTGTACAAAGGTGCACATAGTCCTTGAACTGGCCGTCGAAGAGCACATGAGCTACCCGCGCTCCAAAAAGGGAGAAGAGGACGATGAGGATCCCCATGTCGTAGAGACGAAGGGGGGAGATCTTGAGACGCCGTCCTGCACGCTCTAGCAAAAAGAGTCCCACGACAAAAGCGATAGCGAGCCCAGTGAAGTAGGCCGGGAAACTGATTTCCCCCAGGAGGGGAAGGGAGAATTTCCAGAGAACGGTTTTCATTTTGGCTTCCTATTGGTACCCACTCGCTTTATAGTTGCCCCCATGAGACGGCACAGGACTATGGAAACAGACTATCTCGTCATCGGCTCGGGGCTCTCGGGGCTCTACTTCTCCGCCAAGGCCGCAGAGCACGGCCAGGTGACCATAGTGACCAAGTGCGGGATCAAGGACGCTACCACATCCCTCGCCCAGGCGGGAGTGGCGGCGGTGATGGGCAGCGACGATTCCATAGAGCAGCACGCGCAGGATACCATAAAGACGGGAGCGGGTCTGTGCAACGAAAAAATCGTCACCATAGCCGTGGAGGAGGGCCCCGATCGGGTGAGGGATCTCTACAATAATTTTGGTGTTCCCTTCACTCTGGACAACCGCGGTGGATTCGACATGGGGCTTGAGGGGGGGCACACCAGAAGGCGGGTTCTGCGGGTGGACGACTTCACGGGACGATCCCTTATGGACCATCTGGTGGAGTATGTGGTAGCACACCCCAACATACGGATCTTAGAGCACCACATGGCTGTGGATCTCCTCTCCATGGGCAAATATGGGGGGACAAACGCCTGCTTCGGGGCCTTCGTGCTCGATCGTATGGAAAACCGCATCGACACCATTCTTGCCCGTGCCACTATTCTTGCCTCTGGGGGTGCGGGGAAGGTCTACCTCTACACCTCCAACCCGGACACCGCTGTGGGAGACGGTGTCGCCATGGCCTATCGTTTGGGAGCTGAGGTGAGCAACATGGAGTTCTTCCAGTTCCACCCAACCATCCTTTTCCACCCAAAAGCCAAGTCCTTTCTCATTTCCGAGGCTGTTAGGGGGGAGGGAGCGATTCTCAGGCGAGCGGACGGGACCCCCTTTATGTCTCGCTACGATCCTCGCGCGGAGTTGGCCCCCCGAGATGTGGTCGCCCGCGCCATCGATGCGGAGATGAAGCTCTCTGGGGACGATTCGGTCTACCTGGACATCACCCACCGCAAGCGCGACTTCATTGAGAGACGGTTCCCCAATATCCACAAGGCGTGCCTGGGGTTTGGGGTTGATATGGCAAAGGAGCCCATCCCAGTGGTCCCCGCGGCCCACTACTCCTGTGGGGGGATCCAGACCGACGAGTGGGGGCAGACCACCATCCCCAACCTCTTTGCTGTTGGAGAGGTAGCGCACACGGGACTCCATGGAGCTTGCCGCATGGCATCGAACTCTCTTCTTGAGGCCCTGGTCTTCTCGTATCGGGCCGCAGAGAAAGTTCGAAACTGTGTTCTCACTCGGCCCAAAACCGTGGAGCCGTGGCGGTCGGGATCGGCGGTCTCCTCAGACGAAGGGGTTGTGGTGGCGCACAACTGGGACGAGATCCGGCGCACCATGTGGAACTACGTGGGGATCGTGCGCTCCGATCGCCGGCTCACCCGGGCCAAGACCCGCATCAACCTTATCAGCGAGGAGATCCACACCTACTATCTGGACTTTCTGGTCACGTCAGAGCTTTTAGAACTGCGCAACCTCGCCCTCGTGGCGGATCTGATCATTTTTAGTGCCCAGAGGCGTCTGGAGAGCCGTGGCCTCCACTACAATATCGACTACCCGGAGCCCTCCCCATTCTACAGTCAACCCACCCTCCTGCGGCGTGGACAGGGCCCCCACCACAAACCCTCAAGGTTCTGAGTGAGGCCCACTATGCGAACACGGTATTTGGGCTTTTTGGCCCTCCT
>PDWJ01020372.1_pt1 | contig 12263 bp, 15 predicted proteins | sample 1430881 | NCBI WGS metagenome assembly PDWJ01 (sample SAMN01162460, study PRJNA174530) | Oral metagenome, whole genome shotgun sequencing project. | biome: Marine environment; feature: Marine mammal; material: Swab sample of the gingival sulcus; isolation source: swab sample of gingival sulcus... | reverse complement strand
GCAATGTATTTGCCGTGACGAGGGGATTTCATCATCACCGATTGTCACAATCCCGTCACTTTCACCTGCAAAATATCCGTCCCCGGCATTGGTTCCTGTGAAGTAATGATAATATTCGCTAATAATCATAATAACCAGTAATCCGTTGGAATGTAAATAGTTTCATGGCCGCCTGATGAGTTTCTTATTTGCATAAAATTTCGCCCGTTGATATTAATATTGTCGTTAATTTGCTCAGGCATATCCATCTCACCCATAAAAAAAGGGTATTGCCCTAGGATTTGTCCTAAATTATTAGCGTATCTAACATAAGCGGGCATTAAAAATTGTTCGGCGTTGTCAATGTTTGCTTTTCGAACAGATGCCGAAGTTATAGTAGTATTTTTGCCACCAGCATTGCTATCAAAAGTGCATTCTGCTGTTTTAGTCCATACTCCTTGTGCTAAATTGGTATTATTGTACAACCTTTTAAACATTATAACGGTGTAAAACTATAAGTGCTCCTTGCGTCCCATGTGCTGGGTGTGTTCCAAGCATCACCGGTATCAACATCGGTCATTGAGTAATAAGCACCCAGTGTGCCACCGTAAGCTAAGTTATTATTCATTCGATATGAATGCGGGCTTTGCGGATTTGTTGAGCGAAAAACCGCCTTGTCATTGTCTTCAAACGGCATTTCCCATCCCGGTTGCGGTGTTGTTGAGCCGTAACCGTTGATTAAACAGCCCTTGTATATTGTTTTAATCTCGCCCGGCAGCCCGGTTAACTGTGGCGCATCTGTGTCTTCGCTGCTAAAGACTTTTACGGGCATTTGGGTTGGATTTTGAATACTCATAATTACTCCTCGATTGTATTTCCTCGGATTGTCATTGTTGCGCCGTCAACGTCCGGATAAACATCATTACTTTGCTGTACGGCTCTGATAATCCAGTCGCCTATTAATGCGCTGTATGTATTGAATCTAAACACATTACCCACTTGTGCCCCACCAGCGCCCCATGCTCCGGCACGTAAAATAAAATAATATCCGCCGGCGGGGTTAGCCGGCATTAAATCAGTAGTCGTATCACCAAACGCAACTAAACCTAAGAACTCTTCGTACAATTCAAACGTGCTTGATGACTTAAAGATAATCGCCCAGCGAGCCTTTATTGCACCCTTGTCTGTAAGCTCAATGGGAAAGTCTTTAGTATTAAGTTGAGCTAGTATCGGGTCGCCAATGCGCTGATTTGACCACTCATTGGTCCATATTTTCTGTGAAAAAGGCTTTGTTGCACGTACTTGCAAATCACCGGCATTGTTTGCGCTGCTCACATAAGTGTTAAGTGGATTATAATCACGTATAAGTCCCTTTGTCAGCGATAACGTTCCGTCAATATCGACTTGTGATATTTGTTTGTTCTCTTCTTTAGCATACTTTGCAAATAGCGGCATCTCATAATCACTCAAATCCAGCGGGTCTTTAAATGTGATTGTACCTGTGGCCAAATCGTAATCGTATTTTTCAGCAAGGACATGTTTGTTGTTTTTATCCATTAAACACATCATATCCAAGCCGGTTTCGTTTAATTGTACGACTTGGCCGGGGTTAAATGCAGTGCCGAGGTCTTGCTTAAACCTTGAACCTACCACTATCATATCGCCGGGGCGGAAGATTGTTACACGTCCATCAAGCGGCAGCCGCGTTGTCTCTATGCCGAGCAAATCGCTATTAAGCGGCACTGTCGTATAAGCTGTGGCGTTATATTTAAGGCCGTCAACAAACACTTGCTTGGGCTTCCAGATATTACCGTCCGCATCAACCAAGGCAGCATCATACCAAGGTTCCGCCTCGTTTCCAGCAGCAACGACTTTTTCGCCAAAAAACACCGTCACAAGTCCTGTTTGAACGTCGATAAAACCCTTTAAAGCCGGATCTGTTAGCTTGCCGTCAGCATCGGATACAACACTAAAGTCCGTGTCGTCTAGTGTTGTGCCCAAAAGCTGAAACGATTGCGGCACAATCGGGATAGCAGGCAACCTGAAACATACTTGTGATACAACGTTCTTATCCATGGTTGTAAGCAAAGATATCAGCTTAAAGTTTGCAGCTACACCCGGCACCCACGCCGTTATAATTACCTTTCCTGTGCGGTAGTTGATATTGCCGGCGTTTATGCCTTGGCCAGTTGCGATATTTAGCTTATAAAATAACCGCCCAGCGTTTTCGTAATAAATTTCACCTCCCAGCTCAAAAGATACCGATCCGGGCACAATTATTTCGTTAAATCGCGGCGTCAAATCAAGTTCTAAATACTGCGCGGTGTGTGTTTCAGTCGTAGGAGTGTTTGTATTATCGGCGACAAAAAGTATATTGCCATCGCCGGGTGTCAGCTCGCCCGGCGTTGCTTCAGGTATTGTCGGTCTTGCAATACCTGATTCAATTATCATTTCACTCGGATATCCCATAATTTATCTCCTAAAATGCATGCAATGGTAAGCGCGGCGCATCATGCAGACTTATCATTTTAATCAAGTCATTTCGCACTGCTAGCTCGCCACCCGTGTAATCCACGCCGCCGACGTTATAAGTTTTTACGCCGTCGCCGTCGTCTCTATCTGTTACTAAATTGCCCGCGCCATCGTCCCTGACTTCAACCGTGCCGCTGTTGTAGTAATCATCTGTCACATAAATAGCTGCGTTAACCGTGTGCGGTTTGATGTTTGTATAGCCTGTATCGTACTTTGTCTCGGTTGCTGTTGTCGTCGGTGTTTTCGTCTCTTCGGTCTTAACACCCGCCATGAAACTCACTTCGTATTCAGCACCCATCGGCGGCAAAATATCATGTTCTAAAACGAGCTTAGGCGGCAGATAAAATGCTTTACCCGACAGTCCTGTGTAGCTCTATTAATACAGCTAGATTCAGTTGCCCACGTCAGCAGTATCGCACTCCCAGCATCCGGCAAGGCGCCTAAATTAGCCGTGACTGTGTTAATGTTATACATTACAGCACCCGAGCCATAGTCGGCACTGTAGCCCGATAACAAACCACTGCCGTTGTCTCGCAAGTCATACCAGCGCCCTTGCGACATATAACTTAGCACTAGGCTTCCGGGACTTGGCGGCGGGTCAATTGTCAGCGTGTAGTTAAACGCTTGGTTAGTCTCATCAATAATAATCATCGCCGAGTCAGAAACTTTTGAGGGCGAGCCTGCAGGCCTAAACTTGATTGTTTTTAGTCCATTATAGCTTGGCGCATCACCTGATAATGTTGCTTCGCCCCGGCCGTAATTTACTGTACCGACGCTTGTACCTGCGGCAAGTAATGTCCCGTTGCTGTCAGTTAAAGTCTCACCGCCTGCAGTTATTTCCAAGCTTCCGGGCGTAATCGGCATACCGGTGTAAAAAGTTATGCCCGCGCTAAACGGTTGGTTTGTTTCATAAGTTATAATGCCGTCGCTTGCAGTTTTTGCAGCATCAAAATACCCTGACGTAACCCCGCCGGCATCGACATTGATAAGCGGTGTTTCTGCGCGTGTCGTTGGAATTATTTTTTCAAAGATATCTTCTACTTTAATACTGCGATCATCTTGATTGGCTTGCACTGCTAACTTCTTGCAGCCAAAAAAACGGGCAGCATCAGTAACGGACACTTCTTTAATTATGCAAACAACATCGCGATGAAACCGGCTTGGATAAGCAAGCCCGATAAATTCAGATTTTAGCGGTTGCGATATCTCCATTGTCACAACAAGCTTTTCAAAGTCCTCATTGTTTTCTCTGAATGTCCTGACTTCACTAGTGACTTTAGTAATTTGAATGTACTGTTCGGCAACCGGATAACCCGTTTCGTTTTGGTCAAGGCAATATGCCTCGCCAACTTTCGGTAACGGCTCGCCAACGGTTTGATACGCAAGGATTACGTTACTGTTTTGCGATTGTGTACCCAGCAACGTCATACGAGATTGTATCGATTTTGTCGTATATGAGGCTACGTGTGAGGCCGCTTCGGCTCTTAACTCGCCGTATCTATGAGCAGCCATCAACAAATAAGACACTCCCGGGTCGGCAGGCGGTGTTGCAATGATTGTATTAGCCCCTAACAACGGTTCGTCATCGTCTCTATCGACACCGGCATAGATAAGTCTCATGTCAAACCCGCCGAGCGTTCTGTCAACGTCTGACACGGGATTAAACAGTTCGTTAACTTCCCCCGTCAGCGGCGTGCCAACGCGCAAACCTCCGCCGTCGTCAGTGTCTGTAAGCCTTTCCGAGGGGAAAAACTTTAAATCTTGTTGCTTTATTTTTGTTGCCATTTATATCACCATTAAGTTAATGCTTCCTGTGTACTGGTCGGTTATCAATTCGGGCGTGCGATAAAGCACCGGTTCGCAGTCTATTGCTTTATCATGCGTTCTGAACGTTGTCATAAACTCTCTGCCGTCGTAGTGCGTGAGCCGCATATGTAACTTTGCCTCAGCTGACCATGCTTGTAGTTTTTCGTAATCTCCCCGCTGTAACCACACCCATTCGCCAGCCAAAGTAATAGGCCGTCCGGATTGCTTTGTTGACTGTTGTAAAATCACCGAGCCACCCAAGGTATAGACCGGCGTAGACTGTGCTAAATCAGACCACTCAAATTCATCAATCCAGTGTAAATCCTGCGGCAGCTCTATACTGTCGCCATTGTTTATGTTTTCTAGTGTCCAATTCGCCATTAATAACCCCTCGCTTTCGCCTCACGTTCAATGTCATCCATAAATGTATTTAAGGTAAATTTAACCGTCTTATCCCGTTCCTTTTCCAATAAACTCATAAATTTATTAGCCAATTCGTCAGTATTAACTTTCACCGGTGGCAACTCGCCAAGGTTAAAGTCATTGGCCACGATACTGTTTGAACTGCTATCCGATGATGCTTTTCCGGGCTGTTTGTTATCAGATTTTTTACGACGTTCAATCGTTTCTTTTTCACGTTCGGCTTGGGCTTTTTTGTCTTCTTCATACTGCCTTTTTTTCTCGCTATAGATTTGTCGCTGTAGCTCAATAGCGCGCTCATACTGCGATATCTCTGCAGTATTTTGTCGTTCACGGGCTTTGGCGAGTTTTTCTTCAAGCTCGGCAAGTTTGCGTTTTTGCTCAAGTTCTTGTGCAACACTATCGTCGCCTTTTAATCGCGCCAATTCAGCATCTAAATCCTCCGCGGTTTTACGGGCTTCATCGGCTAAGTCTTGAATTTTTTGTTTGGCTTTATCGATTGTTGCGTTGAGCTTATTTAGCGTTGCGTTATCTAGTCGTGCAATACCTTATCTTCACGCATTCCGCTGTTTGAAAAGCCAACGTCCATAAAAGTGTTCATGGCTTTCACATATTTTTCAGACAAATCATTTAAGTGCGACATCTGTTCTGCAGTTTTGCCGGTTGTCTCATATAACTTGTCATAGACAACGTTTTGCTCTTCAGCCGCAGCAGCGTTACTTTTTGTCGCTTCGGTGTTTTCTTTGACTTCTTTTGTGGCTTGCTTGGTTGCTTGGCTTTGTTTTTTTACCGCTTCAGTGGCTTCTGCATAAGATTTGTTAGCTTCACTTATCCCGCCTGTGCTGTTATACAATTCAACCATGCGGGTCTGAGCTTCTTTGATTTTCTCGGCGTATTGTTCAGCTGATATTTTCCCTTGGTCAAAAGCAACTTTAGCCTCGCGCTGAAATGCCACCAGCTGTTCTATTGATGTTGCCTTGGAGATAGCATCACCTAGTTTCGTAAACGTATCATTAAGGCTGTTTATTTTGGCTTTAGTGGCATCTATTGCACTATCAATCTGCTTCATTTTTGCAGCATATTGAGCCGCATCAATATTTTCTGTATCAAAGGCCTTTTGAGTTTCTTCTCTAAGCGACTCAAGCTGCTGGATAAATGCCTTTAAACCCTCGGGGGATTTGATTTTTTCGATTGCGGCGAATAAATAACGGTCAACGGCTTCGCCGGCTTCTTTCGAGCTTGTAGTGGTTTTGTTAATATAATCAATAGCAGTACCAAAGCCATCGATAATTTTTTGTTCACTGTCAGTAATGCCTGTGGCTAATTCGTCAAGCGAAAGCCCAACCGCCTCAAAGGCTTCACGGGTTTTTGTTGGTGTTTCGTCAAGCGTTTTGTTTAAATCATGAATAGCACCAGTGACGTATTGATAATAATCACTTTCGGTTTCTCCGAGTTTTTCTAGTTCAGCTTTGCGCTGCTGCATTAATGCAAGGTTTTTTTCGGCGATTTGGTTTTGTTGCTCGGCGTAGGCTTTGGCTTTTTCAACGCGTGCGGCTTCGGCTTCGGCGTTGGCCTTTTGCATTTGTGCTAATTCTCGCTCAGCATCTAGCAGCTTGTTTTTTTCTTCTGATAGCTTTGCTATTTTTTCAACATTACTATCCCATATAGGCAATAAATCAGCGGCGAAGTCGACTACACCGGTGCCGGCGTCTGACAACGCCTGTATTTCGGCATCAATCTCTGCTATAGCATCTTTAACGGGCTTTAAAGCCTCGCCATCAAGGTTTATTTCTATGCCTTCTGCGGCTTTGTTTTGCAGTTCAATTAAGGTGTCCGTCGCTTTAGCTACAGATTTTTCCCACGCTTCGGTTTTTGGCGTTAATAAATCAAGCACAGTAGCAATAGCTGTTAAACCAAATATAATCGGGTGCGCTTTTAGAACATTTAACGCTTTGCTGAGGAAATTAGTTGCTATGGCATATCCGCGAGTCGCTGCCGTCGCCGTGGTTAGCCCTGTAGTGGCAGCGGCGGCGCTGGCTGCTGTACCAGCCAATGACGTGTTTACTAAAGGCATGGTGACGCCTAACAATTTAGCCGCACTGTTTGCCCCTAACATGCCTATTTTTAGGGCGGCAATAGACATAGCTAGCTGCGTTACCAGTGGATGGGATTCAGCAAATTTATTTACTGCATTAGCCATTCCACCAACAGCCTCGGCAGTCTCACCAATTACAGGCAACAAAGAATCGCCTAAGGTGCTGGACAAGCTACTGACCGCTTCTTTGGCTTGCGCCATCTTTTTTTCAGAGGTATCCATTGCGGCGCCAAATTCATCATTTAACGCCCCGGCTGTCTTAGTTTTATCGGCCACCAACTCTAACGCTTTTGCGAGGGAATCTGAGCCCTCGACGAGCAGGGAAATATCATCTGCGTATTCAGCACCAAATAACTCTGCTAACGCCACCGCGCGCGCTTGTCTGTCCATGTCACCAAGTTTGCTGATAAAATCAGTGATGGCTTTTTGTGGATTGGCTTGAATATTTTCCGCCATTTGTTCAGCAGAATAACCGACTTTTCCTAATGCACTTTGGAATTTCTCGCCTTGCGCTTCGGCAGTCTGTAGTTTTAGCAACAGGGCGTTGATAGCAGTTGCCGCAACTTCGGGCGGCTTGCCTAACGCGATCATTGCATCAGCAAGGGCGGCGGCTTGTTCAGCGGCTAACCCAAATTGTTTGGCGTTGCCGCCAATACGCAGCATAGCGGCGGTAATTTCGCTTTCTTTGGCAGCCGTATTATTCCCTAATGTATTAATGGCATCGCCCAATTCTCGCACTTGGTCAAGCGGCAAACCCCATACGTTAGCCATTTTGGCGGCAGCATTTCCTGCTTCCTCTGACGTCATACCGAATGCTACAGCCATTTCACCGGCTAATTTAGTAAACTTCGGCAAGTCATTAAAGGCGACACCCAACTGACCGCCCATTGCAGCAATACCGGCGGTTTCCTCGGAAGTCATACCTAATTCATAAGCCAATTGTTTAATCGTGCCGGCAAGTTCATCCATCTGCTCAGGCGTGCCGTCAACAACCTTTTTAACCCCAGTCATCGCCGTTTCAAATTGCATTGCTTCACGTGCAATTAACGTAAATGCTGCGCCTGCACCGGCAAACTTGGCTAATTCACCGCGCACATCGGCGATTGTTGGCTTGGTTTTGCGTAACTGGTCTTCCAGCTCCATTACTTTTTTAGTATGCAGCTGATTGGCTTGTGCTAATTCTTTTGATGACAACTTGCCGCTTTTTTTCAGCAAGTTATAGGCTTTTGCTGTGTCTTCTAATTCCTTTTTTATCTTGTCTTGGTCAACAATACCCAGTTTGATTTTAGCGTCACCAAGGGCTTTTAATTCTTTGGCTTCATTAGTTAATTTATCTAGCCGTTTTGTCGCTTTATCGGCTTGTTGTGCTAGTTTTCGTTCATGTTCTGCCAGCTTATCAGACGCTATCCCCGCTTTTTCCATAGCGGAGGCAGTTTCAGCAAGTTGGTTATTTAACGACTTTTGCTTTTCTTTTAATCGCTCAAGCCGTTTTGTTTGATTTGTGTAATTACCACCGGAACCTTTACTAACTTGCTCACTCTTTTTAGCCGTTTCACTAAGCTGTTGATTGACTTCTTCTAACTCTTTGCTTAAATGCTTAAAATTATTAACGAGCCCTTGTTCTTGCTCAATTCTATTAAACGTCTGGGCAAGTTCCCGGCCTTCTTTTGATAAATTTCCAACATCTACGCCGGCCTGCTTAATCTTATCGGCCATCTTATCAATGGCGGCTATGCCTGATACACCGGCCTGGATTTGCAAACCGACTTTTAATTGCTTATTACTCATTAAATAAACCCGTATTATTATCTATTTAAATAGATAATAATACGGGTTTATAAATAAGTCGCGTTGAGTGGGTTCAGCTACAGAAAGCCCTGCAAATGCAAGGCTTTTGACTACTTAACGCTTAATTCACTCTTTCTCGGCAATTATTCGGCAGTAATCAGCGGTTTTCATTACCGCTTTGGATAAGTGCGAAATTAATACAAGATTTAATCCTGTGATAAACCCGCCAATTATAACGCCTGCGCCAACAGCTAAACCAGCTTTCCCGCTGCCAAATAGGATTATGCCACCAACCAACAATGCCAATATTGCAACGCCATAACCGATAAATCCTGTAATTTTAGCAACTGATAACCCGTTAGCATATTGAGTTTCTTCAATATCTACGGCAAGCGCATCAAACCGATAGCCGCAGTATTTACAAACGCTTGCTTTAATATTTACTTTTTCTAAACATTGAGCACAACGCTTTTCGCTTAATTGCAAAGGCGGTTTAATATCCTTTTTGCCATGTTCATAAGCTTTGCCGCATTTGTCGCAACGTCTTAGCTCGCCTCGTTCAGCCTCATTTTCATGTTTACAATGTGGGCATTTCATCTTCATAACAGCACCTTATTTAATAAAACCGATAATACGTCGCTACTGCTTTGATTGACTCTAAAGATAGTGAGATAGACTTGTCGGCAAGCGTTTGCTTAAAGCTTAACCACGTTGAATTTTCGCGTATTTTGTCTAAAAACTCATGCCCCTGCCACGTCAGGTTTTCGACAATACAAAAAATATCGTCTCGCTGGGTTTTGCATTTACCCGTGACCAGCCCCGCATCAATCAACAGTGCCATGTGATAGCTGATTTCGGCATTGTCATAACCGGTCACATCCCCGGGACGCAATAACTCCCTGTATGTTGGCAATGCTTCAGTAGCAAGTAGTATGTCTCTGATTAAATTCCAGTCTCTTTTCATCGTATTTATACTTTTTTCTTATTATACACTAAGGCTCGCTTTCAAAACGTGCGACAAATGATTTTATATATCGTCTATTTAAAGTCATATCTTGCGGCGCTCCGCACATAACTTTCTTTGATAAATTATCATTCTGAAATGTTCTATCAGCAGAAAAGACAGTAGTGCCATCAAAAAATTGTTCTTCGGGCAGTCCTACGCATCTTGGGCATTCAGGCGGATAATTAAAAATAGGAACCCACCAGTTATTAGGAATGACTAATAATTTAAAATCTACTTTAATCCAACCCGAATTATCAGGATTTATTAATATAAAATTCCGAAAAGCATAGTTTTCATCTGACGTATTGCCAGCGCCCGGAACCACTAAAGTTTTATCAGGTATTAACGGATAGATTGTTGCATCAGCAGCTTTTTGGTTAAGCTCAAGCAAGGCATTACCTTGCTTGTTTGAGCAATACAAATCAAAGCCGTCGCCAATGCGATGCAAATAAACACAATCAGGCTCTATAGCAGAGCCAGTAGGTAGATTGCCGACGTGCTTTATCGCTTTAAAGTCCGCCATATTACCAGCCGTTGGTTGTCCATTGTGTTTTTACAGCTGAGCCGCCGTATGTGATATTCCCTTGCGCGTCCTCGCTAATTTTATCCAGCTGAGTTTTATTAGCGTGTGTGTGACGCTTAGTAACTGCATCGTCAATATCGGACGCCGTGGCAGTGGGCTTATCAATGATATTTGCCCAGTTAAGTACTAAATCCATGCTTTCGGTTTCAGATGTTTTAACCCAATCTGACGCCGTGGCATCCCATAAGTACCTAGCACCGCCTGCATTGACGGTTGTATCGGCGGACGCATCTTTGACGTAAACTTCACCACTTGGTGATGCGATAGCGTCACGGGCGGCAATATCATCAACGACAACTAAACTTCCTGTAGCGGCAATTTGACTAGCGATATTAGCGTTAATCTCGCCCCATGTTGGCGTATGTGCGGTAACAGCTCCAGTGTGGTCAACAATATACACCTCGCAGTAATTAGCCGGCGCGCCCACGGGCGGCGTGGTTGGCTTGATAAAATAAACACCACCTGCTTCCCATGTTCCCGGGATGGCGGTTTCTTGGTAAAAATCAATTTTCATTTTTGGTTAGCTCCAGTTTGTTGTATGCCATGACGGTAATTCGTCACTTAGTTTTTGATTAATGTTATCAATCTGTTGCTGATAGCTTTGTGCCGGTGCGCTGACCGGATTAAATGTTACGTGTGCGACGGTGTGTATAACCTCGTCTGCGCCGTTTTGATGCTGCACAACATAATGCCCTTGTCGTGTGACCGTAATCGGCTCAGGTGGCTTGCTGTCAATAATGATGTTAGGCATGGACAGTTACCCCCGGCGATACGATTATCGTGCCGGCAATGACTTGTTGTGTCCAACTTGACCGAGTTGCCAACAGATTAAAAAACAGCACGCCCACCGGCAAGGCTTCTGTCTGAGTTTCATCCAAGGTGATTTGCAGCGTTTCAGCATCAATAATCGATAGCGTAGGCGCGACAATAACAGGCTTATCTGTGCCTTGCTCAGTCTTAAACTGACAGTCTAACTCATAGTCATACCAGTCCTGCGGTACGGGCGTACCTGTGTCATCCTCAATCGTCCAACTTAGGTGCGCTGCCCAGTCTGCCCCGCGAATTATCTCCGGCAGCTTTAGATTTGCCACGTTTAACCTCCTTTGCTGCGCCATGTCTAATTAACCAATCGGCAGTATCTTGGTTTACTTTAACAACATCCCCAACAGCCTTTTTGCCATCGGGGAATATTGCAGGTTTGAGCAATTTGACACTAAGCATCAGCATACTCGCCATATACCACATACGGTACTTTCTCGGCTTCCATGATTGACGCTGTGCCCTTCATCGTTGCCGAGTTATAGTTCTCTGTATCAAGCCAGTTGATACCGCCATCGGCTGATAAAGTGACATTGCCGGCATGGACTTCAAAGTTTTTATTATTCACAAGATTTTTTAGATCAAGTTTTACTTCACCCTTAAATGACGAAACTGACTGGGCTTTAATCAAATAACCCTCTTTATCAAGCGTGCTGTATGACACTTTGACCGTGTCGTCTTTGTTCACAGTGCCGCCTGATTTAACCATGACAAAGCCAAGGCGCGGATTTACCTCAACTAAAGAGGCATCGACAACCACGTCCGAAGCGTCCTTAACAACCACTGTTGCCTCGTCAATATTGCGCTTACCCAGCGGAATAAAGCGGTTAAGCTCAGTAATTACAACCTCTTGGTCAACGACAACTTCACTGGTTTGGGCAGTGTCCGACGTCTCACCCATTACTGCCATGGCTAGGTTGATCTTCCTAAACGTATCGAAGTTTAGCGAAATCGTTGCTTTACCCGGCTTATTCACCGAATCCAAAGCGTTGCCGGATGTGTCTCGCTCATGGCTAATGCGGTCTTTGCTTTCGCCGCCGTCCGATACAATACTTAACTCGGTAACGTTGCCAATATTTACATATTCTGACGTGCCGCTTGCTTTAAAATAGCAGTCGCCTTCGAGCAACAAACCGTCATCTTTTTCAATTCTACTCATTATTTAATCTCCTATCGCCACCAGGGCGGTAAATCTAGTTGGGAAAAAAGCAAAGCCATCGCGGTAGCTGATGGGT
>PDWJ01004493.1_pt1 | contig 12265 bp, 12 predicted proteins | sample 1430881 | NCBI WGS metagenome assembly PDWJ01 (sample SAMN01162460, study PRJNA174530) | Oral metagenome, whole genome shotgun sequencing project. | biome: Marine environment; feature: Marine mammal; material: Swab sample of the gingival sulcus; isolation source: swab sample of gingival sulcus... | reverse complement strand
CGCGCCCATCGCTCCCTTGCCGTCCCCGCGCACCGCGCTGCACCGCACGCGGGCCTTCAAGCGACGTCAGCGCAAGGGAAAGAGCCCACCGAACGCGCCACCCGGCAAGCCCGGCCACCCGCCGACCAAGTGGGCGAGCCCGATACCGACACCGAGCAACACCATCTGACACCTGGCGATGCCCCCTGCCCGGAAACGACTCCGGCAGGGGGCATCGTCATGCGCTGAGCGATCGACACGACAGATCAGTAGTACCCCCCGCTGCTAGAAGCCATCTCGGTCGCTGGCAAGGGCATAGACCACAGAAACACCCAGCCAGAATCGCTCTGACCAGTAGTTTCGTGAACCTGGGGGCAGTTCTTTTGTGAACTACTCGTAGTGGGTAGTTCACACAACGCCATGACCTGTTGGGATGACTGGCCTCCGGTGTTCGCCTGTACGTAAGCACGCCGGGGTCTTGTACAGGCATCGCCCGCGTACCGCGAATCGTCCACCACACGTCAGGAGTCAGGGGCTTCGACGCCAATGGAAGTTGCGCCCCAGCCTCGCGGCCGACGCCGAGAGGCAACCGGATCGTCGGCAGTTGAGCCTCGGTCGCGCTTGAACTAATGGAGGCAGTTCCTCCCCACAGAGGTCGTCCAAGTTGATCTCCAGCGCCCTGCACATCGCCACGATAGTGAAGTACCCAGGCTCAACCACAGGGCCGTTCTCGATCTTCTGAAGTGTTGACACCGAGACGCCGGAAAGTGCGGCCAACTCCTCGCGCGTCAGCCCCCTGGCCTCTCGAACCCGCCGAAGAGTCGCCCCGAGCAAACGGCAGTCATCGCGATGGTCGCTCGTACGTCGCGACTTCCTGCCACCCGGCATAACTGGATACTAGTGGGGACACGACGGTAAAGATTGATCGGTTGAAACGGTCGCCTACGCTGATATTGTGAACGTGGCCCTTACCAGCCCTGCCGCGCCGTCGGTGCGCGCGCCAAGTGACATGTCCGCTAGCGAACCGCGCCACCGACTCAACACCGTGTGCCCGTACTTCACGATGTTCCCGCTCGACTTCCCGATGCAGCGGCTCGCGAGAGCCAAGCGGTCGCAGTGGGTGCTCGACCCGTTCTGTGGGCGAGGGACCACCCTGTTCGCCGCTCGGCTGCTTGGCCTCCCATCGGTAGGCATCGACTCCAACCCGGTAGCGGCAGCCATCGCGGCAGCGAAGGTTGCGGATGTGGACATCGCCTCCGTCGAGGCCCTCGTGGTCCGGTTGTTGGACGCTGGTGATCCGGCCACTGACGTACCCACCGGTCCCTTCTGGGAGACCTGCTATCACCCTCAGACCCTGGTGGACCTGTGCGTCCTCCGCGACGGCCTTGCCGCACGGCCAGCGAGCGACGCCGCAGCGACCGTGCTGCGCGTCGTGATTCTGGGCATCCTCCACGGCCCCCTCCGCAAAGGCGCCCCGACGTACCTGTCAAACCAGATGCCTCGCACCTACGCCACGAAACCCGATGCGGCAGTGCGCTATTGGCGTACGCGTGGGCAGGAGCCGCCGTACGTCAACGTGCGCTCCACGGTGCTCCGGCGCATCCAGTACGCGCTCGCCGACGTGCCTTCGGCTCAGTGCGGCGCCGTCCATCACGGTGAGGCGTCAGAAGTGCTGGGGCGACTCCGCCACAAGTTCGACTGGGTGGTGACCAGTCCTCCCTATTACCGGATGTACACCTACTTGCCAGACCAGTGGCTGCGGAACTGGTTCCTCGGCGGTCCCGCCGCTGTGGACTACAGCGTAGAGGGTCAGGTAAGCCATTCCAGCGAGGATGACTTCGTGACGGACTTGGCCAAGGTGTGGGCTGCCACCGCCAAGAGGTGCAACGACGGCGCTCACCTCGTGGTCCGTTTCGGCGCCCTACCAAGCGTGAAGAGCACATCTCCCGAGAGCCTGCTGTTCAGCTCCCTGGAGGAAGCCGATGCGGGCTGGAAGGTAACGCGGGTCCGCGATGCTGGCCAGCCGACCGTGAAGTCCCGCCAGGCAGTCCAAATGGGCAACCAGGCCGGGACCTACGCCCAGGAGATCGACCTGTTGGCTGTGCTTCGGCGGACAGATAGAGTCACAGGCGAGGGATAACGTCACCACTATGTTTGACGAGGAACGCTGGCAACTCGCGGTCGCGAAGGTCCAGGACGGCGTGGATCGCAACATGGGCCTATTCGCTGAGGCCCAAGCCCAGGCAGACAAGATCAAGCCAGGCGCGCGCGTGATCCGGCCATTCCAGGCCACGGTCAACTCAGTCGTCGCGGCTGACGGGGGGCACGCCCCCATCGACGCCTTTCCCTTCATGTCCCTCGGAGCCGTCCGAGTGGTCGACTCCTCGGGCGAGGAGTTGTTCTTCGATGTCATCGGCCCACGCGATGACACAAACGACCTGTCCCAACGGCACCTTGACGAGAAGACCCCCCTCGGCAGGCTCATGGAGGACCTCGGGAATACCGTAGACGCTGGGCCGGTATCCAAGAACCATCGGAAGGGCCGCAAGGGCCCGATCCGCCTCGGCGAACTGTCTCCCATGATTCCAGTCCCCCTGACATCAGGCATCACGCCCAAGAAGCCTCCGTCCAGCGGCTGGATGACCGTGTATCGGGACCTGTGCGAGTGGGCCGCCATCTACGACCTCATTTGCTACCGGGACCCAGCAGAGCGCATGAGCGTCATCCTCCGCGACGGCCTGCTCCGGTCGAAAATCTTCGCCCACGACTACTTCACCGTGATGGGCGGTCTCATCCGAGATCGAGTAGCAGATCTAAAGTCACGGCGCAAACGAGACGTGTTCCTCGTTGGGATCGCCAAGTCCTCCGAGGTACACACCCGCTACGCCCTCGCCATGACTCTCCAAAACGTCTTCCCACCCGGACAGCCCTACTTCGCCCCCATACCCATGGAGTTGCAGGAAGCCGTCTACCAGTGGCCGGAGTACATCCGGCTACCCGAGACCGTGGACAAGGCGCACGGGGCCTCATCTCCGAGCCTGGAGGACCCCAAGTTCAACATCGGCGCCATGCACTTCGCTCGCTTCGGTGGGGAGCACGACGACCCCGTGTGGACGTTGGACACGCTGCATTGGCAGAGCGACCGAGCCGACGAAATTCTGGGGTGCCTGCTCCGGGACACGAAGCAGTCCTACCCGATCCCTACCTACCCCCAGACGCTCATCGACGCAGACGCGGGGGCCCAGATCAGCAAGATGGACACCGAACTCCTGCGAGACGCCTTCCTCGACAGCGTGGGCAAGTCGGTCTCCCCTGAACAACGCCGCGTGCTGGACTCGCAGGTGCTCGCGGTCGACTACGCCAGCCGGAGGTACAGCGGGTGACCCTTTTCAACGAACGTGACATCGTGGGGACCTTCTACGGGTTCAAGTCCGGCGGCGTCACGCCCACCGCTGACCTGCTGTTCATGCACAGCCCCGACTACCCCTCCAAGCCCATCATCGGTATGCCCGTGCTCGTGCGCCTCGACCACGACAACGAGGCCCTGCTTGTTCGGATCACCAATGTCACCCCCGGAGGGAGCCTGGCCACTGACCTCGGGACGGACTACGTGATGAGGAACATCCGGACCTCCGAGTACACAATCCCCGAGAACATCCGCCAGACCAAGTTGATCTACAGGGTCCAGGGTCGGCCCCTCGGAGTCCTACGCATGGACGACTCAGGTGTGCACTTCATGCCCACTCATCGCCGCGTCGCTCCACTCGGATCGCCCGTGACGTTCGCTCGGAACGGGGTCTTCCAGGCCGTGATGAACGCCGACGACAAGACCGTTGGAGTGCCCATCGGGCATGCCGCTTTGGGGGAGTTCGTCTGGGGTGACAAGAAGGACAGCCTCGGAGACCCGCGCAACGGGTGGATCGAGGAACAGCGCCCGATCACGCAACCGAGGTTCGACATCCACCAACTCGTGGCACGTCGCACCTTCGTGCTTGCGAAGGCTGGATACGGCAAGTCCAACCTCGTGAAGTTGCTCTTTGCCGAGTTGTATCGCGACGGAGTACCCACGACGACGCGCCGCGACGGGTCAGCGGTCCCAGTCGGAACTCTCATCGGTGACCTGGACGGCGAGTACTTCTGGCCCAGCGCCGACAACCCCGGCTTCGTGGACATCGAGCACCTCCGTGAGCACCTGGTCATCTTCACCGATCGTCAGCCACCCAGCGATGCGCACGGGTCCTTCGTCGCGGGTGGACTGAAACTCGATGTGCGAGAGGTACTTCCCGGGCGCGTCATCCCCCTGGTGCTCCCGAAGGGACGCCTGGTCCAGCAGAACGTCTCGATCCTCATGGACCTGGAGGAAGACCACTGGCGAGAACTGGTTGACCTGACGCAAGACGCTGCGGCGTTCGATGACGTGCTGCCGGACTTCCAACGTATCCTGCGCCAGCGGCAAGGAACGGGCGACCTCATCTGCGAAGGGGCCTACCGCAACGTCAAACAAGTCCTGAACGCCCTGCACGACGAGCGATCGTCCCTCCTCAGCGACGCCGTGTCGGCACTGCGAGCCGGGAAACTCGTCATCCTCGACCTGTCCCTCTTCCGAGCCCGCGCACAGGCTCTGCTGGGCATCGTGTTGAGCCGGGTCTTCGAGCACAACATGAGGGTGTCGACCGCTTTGAACGGGCAGACGATCCCCGTCATCGCGGTCATCGAAGAAGCCCAGAACGTGTTGGACGGCAAGGAGACGGAGGTCAACCGACCGTTCATCGAGTTCACCAAAGAGGGCCGGAAGTTCTACTGCGGCATCATGGGCATCACTCAGCAGCCCGGGAGCATCGACTCGGAGATCATCTCGCAGAGCGACAACTTCTTCGCCTTCCATCTGCTGTCCGAAGTGGACCTCAACACGCTGCGCAAGGCCAACCCCCACTTCAGCGACGACATCCTCTCGTCACTTCTCAACGAACCCCTGGTCGGCTCCGGCTACTTCTTCTCCCTCCACAGCGAAAAGCAGTACCCCATCCCCTTCCGACCGTTCGACTTCGGGCAGAGGTACCCGGACCGATTGGCAACCGGCCCGGCGCTGCCGTCCTACTCGACTGACCTCCGGCAGGCAGCAGAACAGCGTGCTCGCGACGCGGACCCGGAAGCCGAACATGCAGTCCAGGCAGCCGCACAGAAACTGGGCCGCGATCAGGGCTTCCTGTCCAAGTGCCGTGCAGGAGAGCAGCGCCCGGCCCGCGTTCAACACGTCATCCGTGGTTTCGCCCCCGATCACAAGAAGCGGCAGGACGACCCTAACGCCGAAGAAGGCAACGACGTATTCAAGCAGCCGAGCATGAAGTGGGCCGACAAACTCGTGGACCGAACCATCTGCGCAATCTTCGGCGCCCAGGGCGTCGGGTGGGTCTACGAGGGTGGGCACCTGTTCCGTGGGAAGAACGCGATCAGGTGCCTGGCTGATCCGCTTCCGGCCAGTCACGGAATGCCGGAGTCGGACGACGAGCCCCCGTGGGGGGCCGACGACCCACCGTTCTAGGGAGACTGTCGGTAGTAGGTGCCAGTCTCAGACCACGAGCGACTACATCTACCGCAACCTCACCTCGGCGGTGAAGGACAAGGACTCCCCACTGCGCCAGTACCTGAACCGGCGCTTCCCGAACACCCGACCGCTCCAGACCACTTACCGCGAGCAGTGCGACACGCTACTGGTCGACGGCGGCGACGCCAACGCAGGCACAGTCGGCGCAGCCTTCGGCTTCATGGTCCGCTTCGCCCTCGACGCCGAGCAGGCGTTCCTCGACAAGCCACCGTTGCTGGCTGCTGTCGTTGAGGTTGTCGAGTCGGCCCACAGCGCCGTCGCCGGTCCCGAGGACGAGGACCTACGTGCCAGGGCCTCGTGGGCTCTGGTTCTGTGCACCGAGGTGTACCGGGTCGGGATCATGCCCGGCTCCCCACTCGTCCCCTCCTCCATGGTCGACAGTTCAATGCTTCGGCGTTGCTGTCCCTCGCTCCCGAGGGTCCCATGCGCCAACAACTGCGTGACCACTACAAGGTGGCCTGAGAGCGGCTGCTGCCAACGATCGTTCCCGCCGAGCGTCTACATCTCGGCCCGACCTTCGACGGCTCGACCCTTTGCCTGGCAGACGCCGATCTCGTCGACGGCGGGCGGCTGCTCGACGTCAAGATCCACTTGGGCTCCAAGAACGCGAAGACCGGAGCCGGCGCTGACAGGCTGGACCTCACAGACCTCTATCAGGTGCTCGCGTACGTCCTGTTCGATCGCTCGGACGCCGATGCCATCCGGTCGCTGAGCATCTACTCGGGAAAGCACGGCGCCCTGGTGACCTGGCCGTTGGCTGAGTCCCTGGAAACGATGGCTGGGAGCTCCGTCGACGTGGCCGCAGAGCGCGAAGTGATCTAGCGGTTGCTCGGTGGATAGCCAACTTGACGCCGCCGGTCGGGGTGACGCGTTGGCCACAAGTACCGCTCCTCCCCGGATGACTCATGTCAAGGTGCCCGCGAAGGGTGAGTCGAGGGTGAAAGTCTGGAGAAGACGGGCCTTTCCCCTTAGATCACAATCTAGTCGTAGATGTGAATCAAGTATGCCCGTGCGCCGGGTTTAGCGTTCTCGATCCAATCGTCGGCGGACTCCGAGTATGACCAATAGCGGTTCAACTGACCAGGTGTGTGCTGAGAAACGAGCGGGAAGCCATCACCGTTGAACTTCGTCACCATTGCCAGATGGTCGATTCTACCGTCTGCTCCGGGTCGCCCACTTGCACTCTCCCAATCGTAAGCGATCACGTCCCCCAGTTCGGCGCCAGCTGCTGTGTTGTCGCTCCACCGAATCTCTCGCCGCTCAGCGGTCCCTGAAGTTGTCATGTAGTTCACGAAGGCGTCCGCATTGATGGCGGCCACCGTGACGCCCGGGTAGAGTCGCCGAGAGCCCCACTTGGATCGGTCGGACGAGTCGTTCGACCACTCATCGGTCTCCGGCAAGCCACCCCCATCCCAGAGTGAGAGCGACACAAAGTACGTGCAGTCGCCCCCGGGAATGAAACTCGGCGTAAGCGCCCAGTGCTGGGCGTTGCTCGCGGCACCGTAGCGGAAGTAGCCAGTTCGACGGCTGTCAGCTTCAGACTCACCGCACCGTGGGATGCCCGGCGTGTATCCGTCCACTCCAGTATTGATGAACGCGTTGGGCAGGTAGGTGCCGTTCGTTAGGCGCTCCCACACAGTTGAGGCGCCGGAGCCATTGTCAACGGGAGAGCCCTCAAGCTCGCATTCGATATGAACCAGTGTGCCGTCTGGGATCGCGCGCGCGGCGCGGTCAGAGGACATGCTGGGGCTCGTTCTTGGGTAGATCCCGATCTGGGTCCATGCTACTCGGTAGTCGTGAGACTCAGCAGATGCCCCGGGCGCCGTAAAGGCGAGCACCACCGCCGCCGTAGCGATTGCTGCCATGAGACGTCGTAAGATCATACCGCACTCCCCTTCAGTGCGGCCGTCCGCCATGCCAAAACGCCAACTCAGCGAACAGCCATCCAGCATGAACGCCCATCAATAGGGCGCCAGCAGCGCGAAGGCAATGATTTCTGGGCTGTTATCACTGTCCCATGCTGCGCTTCCCTGGCGCAAGCCAGTCTCACCAAACGGGCTCATGCCAAAGCAGGTGCAGTCAGGGTCTGAATCCGCCGGCGTTGAGCACCACGAGGGCGGCGTGTGGAAGAACCGGGTGCAAGGCAACCACCGCGCGAGCAACACCTTCGAGACGAAGGCCGACGCCCAGGCCAGGGGCGGGACATGACCAGAGGCCGAGGCACCGAGCACATCGTCAAGAAGATGGACGGCACCATCGGAGAGCGGAACTCCTACGGCAACGACCGACGCCCGCCGAAGGGCTGACCGGTACTGAACCCCGCTGGGTGTTGCGGCGGAGTTCAGTACCCCAAACGCTGGCAACTCACCCGGCCTGTGACCGCCCCTGACAGCAGTCCCTCGCACCGGCGTCTCGCGACCTCAGATCTTGTGGCCTGGCGCGCCACCGTACGAGGCAAGGACAGAATCGCGGTCCCGCGCGATGCGGTCGGCCATCTGCTTGATGGCCCGTCGAAGCCACCGGTCCGCTGGGCTGTCCTCGGTGTAGTCGGCTTCCGCGATGCTGTTCACCCGTCCTTGCTCTTCGAGTTGTGCGGCGCTGTCGTAGTTGGCGTCCCCGGGAACATAGACGCCGAGGGTCTTACCGCCCTTGCTGTTGACCAACGAGAAACTTGGCACGTCGCTGGGCCCGTCCGCAATGTAGATCATGTTCTGCATGGGCACCCGCCGATCGCCCTCGGGCACAAGGGTGTTGACCTCGACGGTCTCGTTCTTGTTCACGCCCTTGTTGATCTCGAAGATCGCCCGGGTCTTGCTCGTGTTGTCGATGGTGTACCCGATCTGAGCGACCACCGCCGTACCGAAGACCCCTGAGTGCTCTTGGAAGCCGGGTGGCGCAGCCTCCGGAAGGAGTTCGCACGCCCAGATACCGTCGACCGAATGGGCGAGACCAGACCCCTCGATCATCGGGCGCAGTCCGGTGGACACCACGTAGTGCTCCACCGAGATGTCGTGCTTGACATAGGGGTCGTCCTTGACGATCTCGCGGGTGCGGTCGAAGAACTCCGGGAGACCGGGCGCGAGTTCGAGCCGGGCCCCCAAAGCACGCAACTTGGCGTTGGTCAGGTCCTTGAAGATGCCCTCGCGGACGTAGGTCAAGATGTGGTTCAGGTAGATCGTGTCCTTGCCCACCTGAGATGGGCCGCCAGGGCACATGGGGTCTGCGTAGTAGTCCTTCAGGGAGTTGACCTCGGCCCAGAACTTCTTGGCGTCAACGTCGAACTCATCGAAGAGAGGGTCCTGCATGTAGCCGCGTGTCAGCGTCTTGTCGAAGTCCCAGATTAAAGCGATGATGCTCTGGGTGTAGAGCGGTGGCGGCATGGACTACGCGATCTCGACTCCGCCAAACGCCACGTGGTCCCCTTGGAGCCACCATCCCTGGAGTTTGAAGCCGTGGTCGCAGAGGCGCTCGTGTGCGGTGCCCATCAGAGCAAGGGGAACCAGAGCGCACAGCTGCCACTCGTCGGCTACCTCGACTGCGGCGAGGACATCCCAGACATCCGGGTCGTCACACTCCACGACGTACTCGACGCGGCGTGAGGTTGGTGCTGCCAACGAAGTGAGCCGGGCGTGGCCATTGACAGGGGTCTCCCGCAGCGCCACCCGCTCACCATGGACTTCCCAAGCTCTCTTGGCGGCAGCAACTACCCTCTCGGAAACCTGTTCGAGAACTTGGTCGCTTGTCTGGACTGGCGTAGGTGTCATGGGCCGGTTGTCTCCTTCAGCTCCGGTTTGGTCCACGCTACCGCGAACGACACTGAGGTTGGGAAGAGTCGCATCGGGGATGATCAATGTGTCACTTGAAAGCGGCACATCACGTTGGCTATCCACCGAGCAACCCCCAGACCACCTCGCGCTCCGCGGCCACGTCGATGGAGTCCCCCGCCATCGACTCCAGTGCTTCGAAGAGCGGCCACGTGACGAGTGCCCCGTAGCGGGCCGAGTAGATGCCCAGCGACCGTAGTGCGTACGCGTCCGAGCGGTCGAACAGTGCGTACGCCAGAACCTGGTATAGGTCGATGAGCGACAGGCCGTCCGAGCGTACACCCGTCCTCTTGTTGGGTGTTCCCAGGTGGGTCTTGATGTCGAGCAGTCGTCCGTCATGGATGAGGTCGGCGTCGGCGGGGCACAGGGTGGAGCCGTCGAAGGTAGGCCCCAAGTCGAGACGAGTGGCCGGGAGGATGGTGGGGAGCAACCGCTCCTCGGCCACCTTGTGAAGTTCTCGCAGTTGCCGGATGGCTCCCCCGGGTGCGAGGGCTAACAGGGCACGGGCTGTGAACTCCCGCTGCTGGAGCAAGACCGCGAGAGGTGACCCCGGTAGGACACCCCCGACTCGGCAAACTTCCGTGCAAAGCGCCAGCGCCCACGAAGCCCTTGCGAGCACGTCCGCGTCGTCAGCACCGGTCATCGAGGTGTGCGCCGCCTCCACAACCTGGACAACAGCGAGCAGCAACGGCGGCTTGTCAAGAAACGCCTGGACTGCCACGACCGGCTTGTGGTCAGGGTCCAGGGTGAACCTGATCATGAAGTCGAAGGCCGCTCCAAGCGTTCCGGGTACCGCGTCGCCACCGTCAACGAGCAGCGGACCGCACTCCTGTCTGTAGGCAGCCTGGAGAGGGCGGGTGTTCGGGAAGCGTCGGTCCAGGTACTGCCGCAGAGGGGAATCCTTGTCCTTTACCGCCGAGGTGAGGTTCCGGTAGTGGTATGCGCTCATGACCTCAGGCTTGCACCGACCACCGACACTTGGCCTCTGAGCGGGTCCGCGGGCGGGCCGAAAGTCCGACCGGGAAACGTGGTGATCCCTGAGTTCTGAGTGGTCGCCCGCGGCCCGCGTGTCTGGTCGAGTGGTGTCATTGTCCGGGAACGTGGAGCCAGCTTTCAGCGATCAGGGCGTGGACTCTTGCTCAGAGAATGCTTGGGCCGACCTCGACCTTGCTGACCCGGGCGAACTGACGGTGGTGATCGAGTCGACCAGGAACGCGTGGATCGTGGTCGCGCGGAGGGGTTCCGCCGACGCGGCGCCCGGGTCGTGATGGTCCCGACCACCCTGTCCGCGGACCTGCGCACGTGCTACTCGCAAACAGGCGGCGGACCAGTAGTAGTAGTAGTAGGTGGTGGTGGTGGGTGGATGCTGCACAAACCGGGCCTGGAGGCTTACCACGCGGACGACCTGTGGAACAGGGCAACCAGCGCGCGAGCAGCACCTTCGACACGAAGGCGGACGCTCAAGCCAAGGGCTGCGACATGTCCCGACATCAACGAGTCGAGCACATCGACAAGAGGATGGACAGCATCATCGGGGAGCGGAACTCTTAAGGGAACGGCCCCCTCCCATGGGCTAGCAACAACTAGCCCTTGGGCGTACGCAGCACCGCACTCGTGGTCGTCGTGGCGTGGCCTTCCTGCGTCGCACCCACATGCTAAACGAGATCGGTGATCTGGCCCCAGTCAATGCCCGACATCCGGCGATGGATACGGACGGCCTCGGCCTCGGTGAAACCTGCAACGGCGTCGGCGGCAGCTCGCACCGAGTCAGCGTGATCTTCCCATTCCTCACGTCGGTCGCGGGGAAGAAGGCGTTTTGCGTCGTTGGCGTACCAGTTGATCAAGTCGAGGGCCCCTACGCGATCTCAACGTCGAAGTCCAGCACCCACTGTGGATAGGCTACTCGCGTCCCAAGCTCATCGCGTTCGCGGCTTACTTGATCAAGTTGCCTGTCAGCGCGGGCTTGTTGGGGTCCCAGAAGACGGCCACCTGGTTCTCCAGGATGCCAATGGGCGCACGAGTGCCATTGGGCAGCGGCTCAGTGAACACTTGGCCGTTTGGGTCAACGTGTACAAGGACCGTCTGGGAGCCCCCAGCGCTGGCGGTGCCGTACGCCCTCCCGTCATCTGCAACAGCGGTGAACGTGACGGTCTTCTCGTTGGTACCCCCACCGAAACAGGTTGCATTGCCTGCGCCGTCGAGACGCATGGGACCATGCACACTCCACCGTCTTTCAGGACTCGTAACGAACTGGTGTCGACCAGATGACTTGCAGGAAGGCTGGCTCAGGACCTTCCCAGACTTCGCGTCAAGCACCTGGAATTGCACCTGCGATGGGTCCATGGACGTCCGACCTGGGGCGACCCAGCGGCCCACGACGAGGCTGTTCGCGTCGCCCGCCACGATCGTGGCAATCGTGAAGGCGCTGGATGGCGCGGCTGATACGGAGGTCCACCCCGACCCCGCGAAACCAGCGGGCGATGACGAGGAATCAATCCCAATCGCCGTATCCCAGATCGTCAGGGTATTGGCACCAACCGTTGCACCGCCGTCGGTCGCTAGGACCTGCCCGCCTACGGTGGTCGTGGAGGGCAGCGTGTTGGTCTCGCCGTCTGGCATGACTGCTGTCACGGAGCCGTCCGGGAGAGTGAAGGCAAGGCCGACTCCCGATGGCGTGGGCGAATCGTTGTGGCTGCCAGGAAGCGTCACCTGCTTGACCACGGCACCACTCTCAACACTGAGCAACGTCACGCGAACCTCGTAGCCGTCCTGGCTCAACCCACTACCGGACTGTTTCCCGCCATCCACAACCCCAACTGTGGTTGGGCTGACCACGCGCAAGAAGGGATAGTCGTGC
>PDWJ01016196.1_pt1 | contig 12267 bp, 15 predicted proteins | sample 1430881 | NCBI WGS metagenome assembly PDWJ01 (sample SAMN01162460, study PRJNA174530) | Oral metagenome, whole genome shotgun sequencing project. | biome: Marine environment; feature: Marine mammal; material: Swab sample of the gingival sulcus; isolation source: swab sample of gingival sulcus... | reverse complement strand
AGACCGAGGCTTAGCAAACGGGTCTTTGACCCGTATCCGTGCTTTCAGCACTTGACTTAAACCCACCGGCTTTAAGCCGGTGGTCGTTTAGTCTCCTTTGTTATCTTTGAATCGGGGTTTACCGTTATCGTCAAAATAGGTCTGTCTACATTCAGGGAAGCCGGAGCATCCCCACCAGTAATTTTTCTTGCCTCCTTTGCCTTTTTTCTTTGATTCCCGTTTGACAAGCGGTTTGCCGCAGGTTCCGCACTTGTGTTCTGATAATTCTATTTCTTTTTTTGGCGTTAAATCCGGTTTGCCGTTTTTATCGTTGAGGAATACAGGTTAGACTCCTGAATGGCCTCCAGGCGGTCATTTTGTGGTAATTTTTGTTCAATTTGAAGCTCAGTTTCGGAAACTGTTTCCGGCTGATCCGGCTTAGGTGTTTTGACCGGCTTTGGTTCTCGTAATTCTCTGAATTTAGTGATTACAGGATGAGCAAGAAAATAATACACGGTCTGCGTCCAGCCGTTGATTTCTTCTTTGACGGCAGTAATCAGCTCGGCTTCCTTGAGGATCTTGATGTGTCTTTCAATGGTTCGATAGCATACATTTGTCCGGCTGGCTAATGTTCCCATATTCACAAATGTATGGCCCTTACCGACCGCACATCTAATCATAGCTTTAAATGTATTTTGTACGCCTGCCGGTGCCGGCATTTTTCCTCCGTTTATTGTTATTTTGGGGAACCATAGGTCCAGATCATTCGCATAACCATGCGATATAAAACTGTAATTCATATTTTCCTTTCGGGCCGAAAAAAAGAAAATACTATACCTGTAAGCTTGACAAACTCTATTGTTTGAGTTAACTTCTTAACATGTAATTCATATTAAGAAGCCCAAGGCTTCTGGGAGATCCTTAATGGTGCCAGCCATTAAGGATTTTCTTTTTTTGGGCGGCTTATTAGCTTAAGATTGACCCTCCGCTAATTTATTTAAGGTTAACTATAACCCTTTCTTTTCCACCCCTCTTCCCCCACCTACAAGGTCTGATAATATATATTATGTAAACTTTTAAATTATCAGAATGTAATATTGAAATCTGTCCTGCCCGTGTTATATTATTTTTTAAATCATACAGTATCAACCCATTTAACTGAAATAAAAAAAGGAGACGTGAGACAATGAATACAAACCTTTCTTATCAACAAACCGGGGTTATGACCCGGGTCAATGCGTTTATCAGAAGCACTTACAACTGGATGGCCATCGGTCTTTTCGCCACCGGTCTGACCTCATATTTTGTGTCTGAAAGTCCTGCCATGATGCAGGCCGTATATGGTAACCCCATCATGCCTTGGGTATTGTTCATCGGTCTTATTGTGTTGTGCGGATTTATCAGTGCGCGGATTCAAAAGATGCAGGCAAGCACGGCCACAGGTCTTTATGTGGGGCTTACCGTCCTTTACGGCATCTGCCTGGCTCCAATCTTTATGGTTTATACCCAGGCTTCTATTGCCTCCACTTTTTTTATCTGCGCTGCAACTTTTGGTACTGCAAGTATTTACGGTATGGTAACAAAAAAAGATCTCACTGGTATGGGGCAGTTTCTAATGATGGGGCTTATCGGTATAATTATTGCTATGGTTGTAAATATATTTGTTCAAAGTTCAGCCATGCAGACCATTATTTCCATGGTTGCGGTTCTGCTGTTCACAGGTCTAACCGCCTATGATACCCAGAAACTTAAATCCATGGCCGTTACCCTTCCCATGGATGCAACGGGGGCCATGGTCCGCAAAGGTGCAATTCTTGGCGCTTTAAGTCTTTACCTTGATTTTATGGGACTATTTGTTCATCTGCTCAGTCTGCTTGGCGTAGCAAGAGATTAATAAATAAAAAACCCTGGAACAAAAATTTTATGTTCCGGGGTTTTTTATTTTGACCATGGGCCTTATAAGCCTGCACTACCTGAGAGCTTGTTTGGTAATTGACGAATCGGCTGAAATCTCATGAAAATGAGATTTCGTTTTGATCCCCTAATTACCAAACAAGCTCTGATACAACCCTCCTGTGCTCTACAATGATACCGGTTATAAACTTTTTCTTACAGCCTGGCAGATTGTTTCACAGCATTGACGGGTCAAGGCCTGTTCAGGGCCTTCAACCATCACCCTGACCAACGGCTGGGTACCCGAATACCGCACAAGCACCCTGCCCTGGCTGCCAAGCTGTGATTCAACCGCTTTAATTGCATCTGAAATCATGGGTACTTTCATAAAATCGGGTCTGGATGCGTCCACTTCAACATTGATCAGGACCTGGGGATAGACGGTCATAACACGGGCTAGTTGGGATAAGGGCCTTTGAGTTTCCAGCAATACCTCTATAAGCTTTAGTGCCGATAAGATACCGTCGCCTGTAGTATGTTCATCCAGAAAAATTATGTGTCCGGAATCTTCTCCGCCGATCACTGCACCGGTTTCTTTCATTCGCTCCAGCACTTTTCTGTCCCCTACCCCGGTTATTTCGTGCTTAATCCCTAATTTCGCCATGGCATGGCCAAATCCCACATTACTCATGACCGTGCTTACAACACTATTATTGTCAAGCTTTCCAACCTGTTTGGCAAATTTCGACAAAATCGCCAGCAAGGTATCGCCGGTAATCTGCTGCCCTGTTTCATCCACGGCAATCAAACGATCAGCATCGCCATCAAATGCAAGACCTGCGTCGGCATTAACTTTTTTGACATGATCGCTTAAATCTTTTGTGTGCTGGGAGCCGCAATCTTCATTTATATTTGTTCCGTCTGGCTGGTTGTGGATAAAACTTACATCAAAAATGTCAGGGGTGAATATGTCCAGGACACAAAAACTGGCAGCGCCATGGGCCGCATCAATAACCAGTTTGAGTTTTTTTCCCTTTTTTTGAAAATCAAATTTTTTAAGCAGAAACTGGGTGTACCTGGTCGTGGCATCATTGACAGACCTAATAGTCCCAATTTTTGAAGACAGCTCAATGGGCGGACCAAGGATTGTTTTCTCAAGATTCGCCTCCTGATCATTGGACAGTTTGATGCCGCCCTTTTGAAAGATTTTTATTCCATTATCATAATAGGGATTATGGGACGCGGAAATCATGATGCCGGCCCCGCAGGATTCAATGGCACCGCTCAGATACGCCACACCGGGGGTGGGAATAACACCAGCTGTCATCACATCAACACCGGTACAAGCAATCCCTGCAGCAAGCGCAGATTCAAGCATTTGGCCTGAAACCCGGGTATCCCGGCCAATGATTACACACCTGTTGGAAGACTGTTGGGTTAAAATCCCTATCGCCTGGCCTGTTTTCATGGTCAGATCAATTGTCATGGGATAGGTGTTTGCCCTGCCCCGTATACCGTCGGTTCCAAATAACTGTCCCATTGAAATGGTTTCCTGCTGTTGTTAAATTAAGTGCCTGACCAAAAACCTGGAAATTTTTTTCGACAGGCTGTTACGGAATAGATAATTTTTTCAAGTTCAAGGCGGATTAGAATTTTGATCCAACGCCGTAATCGGTAGAAATTATGGTTTTCGTTCGGCACATATTATACTTCCAATCCAAACGCATCAACAATCCGGTCTTCAATCCCCTTGAGCCATGCTGACCCTATGATAGAAACTGATTCGTCAAGGCCCTGAATAATATCCACGTAATTCATTTTGTTATGACTACTTTGACTGTCAATGTACTCTATAAATTGTTCCCCATCCGGTTCAGGTTTTTTAATATCATTCTCAGCCTGATCAAATATTGATGAGGCCTGGGACAGTTTTTCCAGAACCGTGTCATGGGCGGCAACAGCCTGACTGCCCTGCTCTTTTCCCCTTTGAAGCAGAATTTTCTTTGATGCTTTAAGCTTGTCTCCAAAGGCATTCAGCCGTTTTATCCGTTCCTGAATGCAGATATCAATATTCTCCTGCAATCCTGAAACAAGGGCCTGGGACATCCCGTCCCAGGTGAAAAGCGTACGAATAAAATGATACCATGTTTTTAACGCATAAAGACCTGAAATATAATAGATATTTTCAGCTAAAATCCTGTCGGGCCGGGTGTAGATACCAGGATGCCATTGAACGGACGCACTTCTCATTGTCCCCCCCATGATCAACCTGTTGCACCGCAGTTCGCTGTTCCGGATAATAGACCCTGCTGCACTGATACATCCAAAGGCGATTCTGACCGGTCCCACAAGTCCGCCCTGCCCCCCAAGGAACACAGGCCGTTGGTTAAGCATCACACCCTGATGGACGTTGCCTATCATGGAAGCCGTTGCTTTGTCCTGGTTCGGAGTGTAATTAAAATGGATAAATGATGATCCCACCTCTGAATGATCCTTTCGGCTTGTACCTCCGGCCATGAGACAATCGCAGAAATTGATCAGACTGCCAAGGGTGACAAAGGGAAAAAGAATGGTCTGTTTGAGTCCCACGGTGTGGGCGGCATTGGCCTGTTCCTCAAGAATACAGCCTTTTCGTACATGCCCACCCGAACCAAAAACATTGCCCCCCATGAACACGGTATCCTGGAAATATCCGCCGTGCAGCTTCGTACCTGGCCCCAAAAGACAGTTTTCAATTGTCACCGGCGCTTCGTAACCAAGAAGCTCAAGATCAATGTCGTCACTGATAAACACGGTGGATGGATTTGGGATATCCACCCCTTTTTTTAGCAGGATCTCAATATTATCTAAATTCATGATTCGGGGAGCTGAGGGGCCGGGCGTTTTAACCCAAAAAGCTCCAATAAAAAAACAAAATTTTCTTGAACTACAGGCCTTTCAAAACGCCGCGCAGTACGCCCGGTCCCTCTCGAGCGTTTTGTTAGCCACAATTAGGAACTACCAAATTTAGCCGAAAATGACAAAACATGAAGCAATAAAATAGAGTGCATATCTGTCAAAATGAAATTTTGTCATAGATTGACTTTTTATCAAATTTTTGTGGAAATTACTTCTTAGCCACTTTTAAAATTACCGGTAAATTTTCTGAGCCAATTTCGGTAATGATATATTCTTCATTATTGCGTTTTTCTATATAATTATTTTCCAAAAGAGTCCTAAACGTTTGCATGACCATCTCTTTGGTTGCGTTATTTGATCTAGATTCATCATAAATTTCAGAAACTCGAAGGGTAGTACCCTTTTTTGTGCTTTTGATTGCAGCAATGACTTGGTGATACATTGATCCACTGGTTTTAAATTTCCCAACTACTATACTCATAATTCCTGGTAAATATAATTTCAATTTTTCCGTTAAGTCCACCATTGAGCTATATTGTATATGGTCGTAGCCAAGCAAATCTGATGGAAGTTTTTTTCCGTCCTCAACTATTATAATATGTGGCTTTTTCTTAGCCATGGCGTATCCATATTCGATAAATGTATTTGGATGGCTTTGACTTGACAATTCGAAAATACATAATACTGACATATCGATTGCTGCCGTAATCTTATCAAGAATATGGCCTTGCCCTAAGGTGTTGTCACCGAACCAAAGTTCGAAAGCTTCATAATTATTATCAAATGCTTTTTCGATAGCAGGTCTAAGATCGTCGATACTCTTTCTATCAAACACATGCCCAACAAAACATTTTAAACGACTCATTTGCAACTCCTCTCTATTAATTTACTTAGACTTAAAATATGCAGATTTTTACTGTACCATGTATTGGCTAACGTCCGCCGGATTCAACTATTTAGATGGATTGATGAATTATTGTCAAGTGTTTCAAAGATAGAACCTAAAAAATGCAAAAGAGCTACACTCAAATAAATCTACCGCTGAAGCCCATAAGCATTCAGGTATGCATGGCAGAAGACGTACCGGGCGAAGCGGCAACATTCTATCAGTAGCGGCCACCGGACTGATTCCAGCAAAAAGAATTATTTCATCACAATAGAGGGAGGATAATAAATCGCGCAGGCATCATCGGATTCCCAGGCCAGAACCCTGGAAACCACGACGTTTTCATCCAGATTTTTGTCCAGGTATGTCTGGACCTTTTCTGCGATATAAACGGCAATACGTTCGGACGTGGGTTGTTTGTTTTCAAAGGCAGGCAGTTCATTTAAAAATTGGTGGTCCAGTTCCCCGTCCACAACAGCCCGGACCGCCCGTTTGATATCCCCGAAATCGGCCAGCACCCCCGCATCGTTTAGTTGATCGCCCTTGACATATACTTCCACCTGCCAGTTGTGGCCGTGCAGGTTCTCACATTTCCGGCCCACCATGGCAAGCTGGTGCGCCCCGGCAAACCGGGTTTTGACCTTTAGTTCAAACATAGCCCCATCCAGATTACAGGTTCTTAAATAAATTTTTCAGCTTGTTTGATATTTTATTTGCATCAAGTCTATCAAACTCTTCAAGCAAATCCTTTTGTTTCTGGCTCAGTTTGGTAGGTGTTTTGACGATCACTTTGATAATCTGATCACCTCTGCGGCCGTTTCTCAAAGAGGCGATCCCCTCTCCTTTAAACTGGAAAGAGTCTCCATACTGGGTGCCGGCTGGAAGCGTCAATTTCTTTTCTCCCACCAGCGTGGGTACGGTAATCTCAGCACCAAGAGCGGCCTGGATAAAAGAGACATCAATGGCGCAGATAATATCCGTTCTCTCCCGTTGAAAAAACTTGTGGGGTTTGACATTGATGACCACATAAAGATCTCCTGACGGGCCGTTGGGTGTGCTGGAGGCCTCGCCTTCTCCGGTAAGACGCAGCTTTGAGCCCACATCCACACCGGCAGGAATTTTAACCTGAACTTTACGGTTGATTTCCATAAGGCCGCCCCCCCGGCATTTGGGACAGGGGTGGGGAATAATTGTCCCCCTGCCCTTACAGTATGGACAGGTTGTTTTAACTTTGAAAAAACCCTGGCTTTGGACATACTGCCCTGTGCCCCGGCAATGGGAGCAGGTTTCTGCAGAGGAACCGGGTGCGGCACCGGACCCGTTGCACTCGTCACAGGTTTCCCGTTTTGGTATGGAGATGGTTTTTTCCGTACCAAAGGCAGCCTCCATAAAATCAATGGTCATGTCATAACGCAGATCTGATCCCCGCCGGGTCCGGTTGCTGGCACGCCCGCCGCCGAAACCAAAAAAATCTTCAAAAATATCCCCGAAACTTGAAAAAATATCCTCAAATCCGCTGGGACCGGAATGGCCTGCGCCTTCAAGACCCTGGTGACCGAACTGATCGTAAATCTGGCGTTTTCTGTCGTTGGACAGGACTTCATATGCTTCAGATGCTTCTTTGAACTTAGTTTCAGCCTCTTTGTTATCCGGATTTTTGTCCGGATGATATTTAATGGCAAGTTTTCTGTAAGCCTTTTTCAGCGCAGTTTTATCTGCATCCCGGTTGACCCCAAGGGTTTCATAATAATCTGGTTTTTCACTCATCTTAGTGCCCGATAGTGCTTTAGGTTATTTATATTATATTTGTGTTTCATCCGGTTGTATGATAGCTTCCAAATCTGCTTTATTAAAAATAAATAATTTAAAATAACTCAGATTCCAAAGTTGTCAACGATGAACCACGAACTGGATTTTATCAAAGAGATGTTTGACAAAATTGCGCCCAAATATGATTTTTTAAACCGGCTGCTCAGCATGCGCCAGGATGTGTACTGGCGCAAGGAAATGGTCAAGGCCGCAAAACTGGAATCCGGTGCTGCGGTATTAGATGCGGCCTGCGGGACCTGTGATGTGGGTCTTGAAGTCAGCCGCAGTCTCAAGGGCCGGACATCCATTACCGGGCTGGATTTTTCCTTTGGCATGTTGGCGCTTGGCAAAAGAAAACTGAACTGCGCTCAAGGCCGGGCCATTTCACTTGTCAATGGTGATGCCTTGAATATGCCCGTAAAAAACCAACAGTTTGACGCCGGTTTCATCGCCTTTGGCATCCGTAATATCATGAACCGCACCGGGGCAATGAAAGAATTTTACCGCACCCTGAAACCGGGCGGCAGAATTATCATCCTGGAGTTGACCACCCCCCAAAAGGGATTAATGCGAAAGCTTTACCTTTTGTACTTTCAAAAAATATTGCCGTTAATCGGCTCTTTTTTTTCAAAACACGGCAGCGCATACGCGTATCTGCCTGAATCCGTATTAAAATTTCCTGATCCCGTATCCTTTGCACACCAGATGAAAGGTGCAGGATTCAAGGAGGTCCGGTTCAAGGAGATGACCTTGGGTATTGTCACGTTATTTGCAGGAACAAAAATTTAGAAATGAAAAATTTTCTTTTAAATACCATTGCAGGCCGGGTTCTTATGACTGGTTTTGTGCTTACTGCACTGTTTTTTACCTTTGTTATTATTGGTATGATCCAGGGCGAGCCGGGTGCAAAGATCGCTTTTGTCGTGTTCATTACCCACTGTGTGGGCAGCCGTGCCGGAGGTATCGGTCTTTGCCTGCTTAATGATTTTGATCCTGTTTCCACAATTGCCTTAAATTTTTACCAGGAAATCCTGATTGTCTGTTATACCTATGCCGGCTTTGTCCTAAGCAGCAGTGGTATATTCAAAGCAAACTGGATCAGAAGATACATGGACAAACTCAAAGAAAAGGCTGAGGAAAAAAAAGAGGGAATAGAACGCTGGGGCTGGATCGGCATATTTGTCTTTGTGATGGCACCTTTGCCTGTTACAGGTCCTGTAGTCGGTACCATCATCGGCTATATGCTTAGAATGCGCCTATTCAAAAACTTCAGTGCGGCAGGTCTTGGCACCCTGACAGCCAATGTGGCCTGGTGCTATGGATTTGATTTCCTTGAGCACCGGTTTGCAATGCTCCAATATGTTTTTGCCGCCATCTGTGTAATCATCATCATTCCTTACCTGAAATCATTGAAAAAATTTTTTGATTCCCTGCACCGGGAAAGTGATGAATAGAATGATCAATCCCTGATCTTCTCTTTCAGTGTCCGGATAATCCTGGAACAGACTTGGTTGGCATCGGCCACAATGGCCACATCCGCAATCTTCATCATGGTGGCATTTAGGTATTTATCCTTTTTTTTGTTTCGCCAACCTGATAGGGTGAATCTGATTGCAAAAAAATATCATTTTTCACCATCATGGAGGCGGCTGCCATGGCATATGAAACTGTTATTTTAGAAAAAACTGAAGATTATGTAGGAATTGTCACCTTAAACCGTCCGGATCAGATGAACACCTTTTCCAGCCGCATGGCTGTGGAACTGGACCGGGCTTTTGCCGAATTTGACCAGGATCCCAGAGTCAGGGTGATCCTTTTAAAAGGATCGGGACGGGCCTTTTGTGCCGGCATTAAATGGAAGCCCCCCTTGTGGGGATCTCCCATCTCAAGACCCCGGTCATTGCCCAGCTTCAGGGCGTGGCCGCCGCCAACGGCATGGGGCTTGCCGCTGTAGCGGATTTGGTGATTGCCGCCGCCAACATTAAAATGGGACTCACTGCCATCAATGTGGGACTGAACTGCGTGGGACCGGTCCTGCCCGTTGCCCGGTGCGTGGGGCGTAAAAAAGCGTTGGAACTGCTGCTCTACGGCAATCTGATCAAGGCACAGGAGGCCTTGACCTGGGATTGATCAACCGCATTGTTCCAAAGGATGAACTGGACACCGCAGCCTATGACTAGGCCAAAGAACTGGCCGTCAAAAGCCCCATCGCCGTGCAAATCGCCAAGACCGCTTTTTACGGCGCCGAAGACATGCCCTACGACAAGCAGTTTGCCTGTATGAACGACGCCTTTGCCCGCCTGTGCACCACCGAAGACGCCAAAGAAGGCGTCAACGCATTTTTCGAAAAGCGTCAACCCCAGTGGAAGGAAAGATAAACATGTTCTTGTTTTCTCCAAAGGACACATATAACCAATATGCGTCCATTGGCGTGCCTTGATGGTGACTTAAAATCCGGCGTATCTGTGGCAGATTTAATTCTGATCATGGGCCTAAACGAAAATCAAAGAGATGCTTGTGTTACATTTAATTAAAACCCTGCTGCGCAGCGGCTTAAAATACCGGGGGATTGTGCTGGTCAGCGCCTACATGGGCCTGCTGTTATTGTCCAGCATCCTCATCACCCTGGCAGAACCCGACGGCACCCCGCTGACCCAGCTTGACCAGGCTCTGTGGTGGAGCATTGTCACCTCCACCACAGTCGGCTATGGGGATCTGTATCCCGCCACCCAGACCGGCAAGGTGATCGCCGTCATCCTCCCCATGTTCATGGGCATTGGACTTGGGGCGGCATTTATCACCCATGTGGCATCCTGCCTCATTGAAAGGAGAGACAAAAAAATGCACGGGGAATCACCCTACACCGGCGCCAACCACATTGTCCTGGTCGGCCACACCGAAGAAACAGAATATCTGGCCCGACAGATTCGGGAAGACCAAACCTACGCCAGCCAAGACATCATCCTCCTGGCAGATCTGCCCCGCCACCCCATGCCCGAGGAACCCAACCTGTTTTTCATCAAGGGCAGACCCGACACCATCTCAGCCCTGAACCGGGCCAATATCTCCAAAGCCAGTCAGATCGTTGTCCACACCGGAAGCGACGAAACAAGCCTGTTCGCCTTGATCAACACTCTGAAACTCAAGCCCGACACCTGTGAGGTCACAGTGCGCTGTCTTTCCAGCCAGAGCCTGGAAACCTTTTCGTCGGTACCGGGAAAATTTGAAGTGATCATGCAGATGACTGCGGAAATGATGGTTCAGGCCATGCAGGACAAGGTCCACCTGCCCCTGCAGATCCTGCTGAAAAACGACGAAAGCCAGGAAATCTATTACGTCAGTGTCTCAAACATCGCCCCCGGCCAGACCTGGTGGTCCCTGCACACCTATCTGAAGAAAACATACCAATACCTGAGCTTTGCGCTGCGCCTTGCCGACGGCACCATCCAGGTCAACCCTGGGGCGGATCAGCCCGTGGATGAAGGTTGCGGCATCTGGCTCATGGCCGACAAACGTCCCGTGAACATCCAGTGGCCCAGTTAGAGCTTGTTTGGTAATCAGGGGATCGAAGCGAAATTTCATGAAAATGAGAACCAATTTTCATGGGATTGCAGCCGATTGGTCATTACCAAACAAGCTCTTAGACTCATGATCAGATTTAATTCTGACCATGGGCCTTAAGCCATTAATCGGGTTTGGTGAGGATGGCTTCAATGCAGCCGATGGCGCGGGTTGAAAAATTTTTTTCCAGGTTGGGGCCAAAGTGGTCCGCCATGGGGCCAAAGATCAGACCGGTGTTCACCGGGGGAATGCCATTTTTTTTGCGGATGGTGTTAACCCTGTTCCACCAATCTGCGGCGTTTTGGGTTTCATCTGAGAAATGGATCTGGTTGAATCCGGTTTCCTCCAATTGGGTGTTAAACAATTCCCATGTGGGGACAAAAGAGGTGGCAGGGGTTGATCCCCAGGGCACAGGCATCAGGGGATCGGGGCCGGGGCCGTCGGTGATTTCGTGGAGGATGAGTGTACCGCCGGGCTTGAGGACCCGATGAAATTGCGCCAGGGCTTTGGGTTTGTCTTCAATGTTCATGAGGATATGCTGACAGATTACGGCATCGAAATGACGGTCGCTAAAGGGCATATTCAGAACTGAGCCCAGGTGGAAGTCAATGGTGTGGTCTTTATCCATGTTGCACCATTGGGTCAGCGTCCGGGCCGTGCGGATAAAGTCTGGAGTGATATCGATGCCGGTGACCTGGAGATGAAAGTGCTGTGCCAGAAGGCGGGTGGTGCCCCCAATGCCGCAGCCGGCATCAAGGATGGTCTGCGTCTCAGTGAGGCCGGCCTTTTTTATCAGGTCGATGGTGGCCTTTGGACCGCCGGTGTGGAGCTGGTCCACCGCAGCCAGATCCCTGGTTGTGACATCTTCCAGGGATTTTCCGGCGGTTTTAAGACCTGTTCGGATGGCGTCAGCCAGGTTTGGACAGGCGTAGTGATCTTGAACCCTGTCTTCAATGGGGAATGGGGTGTTCATACGTTTTTTAGTTCCTCCAGATCTTCGAATATCTAAATATAAAATAAAGGCGGGTGGCCGGCCGGTATTTCTGTCCGGTATGCTTAAAACGGAATATCATCAAAATAGATCTCCGGCAAGCAGTTTCCCTGGTATCAATTTCATGTTTGGTTAGCGCCGTTTTGTTCATGCTTACATTCAGCACCCTGCCGGTGCAAATGCTTGTCATTTTATTTTCATTTAAAATCAATATGTTAAATTGAATTTGTATATACCTTAATATGTTGAA
>PDWJ01005957.1_pt1 | contig 12270 bp, 8 predicted proteins | sample 1430881 | NCBI WGS metagenome assembly PDWJ01 (sample SAMN01162460, study PRJNA174530) | Oral metagenome, whole genome shotgun sequencing project. | biome: Marine environment; feature: Marine mammal; material: Swab sample of the gingival sulcus; isolation source: swab sample of gingival sulcus... | reverse complement strand
TTTGTGCACGCCGGCGTTGCTCATTGCTGAACGTAAGAGCAGGCCAGGGCCGCCTCTACCACGACCGGCCGCCTCGAGTCCCAATCAAGTCTGGGGCGCCTGCGGGGCCCGGCCGCGCGGGACCGGGTCGCCCGCACGCGGCGCGTCGGCGCGCCGTCCCCAAGATCGCGCTCGCGGTTGCGGCGCGGGGTGTCGAAGGACCGACCAGCACGCAACCCCGCTCGTGCGCCCGCGGCCATCAGCGCGCCCGGCTCACCCCTTGGGCCCTTTTTGGCGCGCGCGCCGGAAGAGCAGGTCTTCGAGGACGGTGTGCTCGTCGAGGTCGCGCTCGATGGTGGCGAGGAGCTCGAAGAGCCGTGGGATCTGAGGAGGTGCGTCGCTGGGCACGCGGTAGGAGCGGGTGGCCTCGCGGACGCGGCCGACCAGCTCGAGGGCGAGATCGTGCTCGTGGGCCATCACCTGCAGCGGCACGGCCATGAAGCCCGAGCCCGAGCGCACCATGGGGAACGTGATCTTCTCCTCTTTGCGCATGTGGCCGACGAGCTCGACGTGCAGGGCGTGGACCGCGTCGAGGACGCCGCGCCAGCGGGCCGGATCCGGCAGCGCCGCGGTCAGGGCCTCGATCTCGTCGAGCTGCGCGTCCAGCGGGCGGTGGTAGCGCTCGATGATGTGAGCGATCAGCGCGTCGTTGGGCTGATCGGCCCAGGCTGCGGTGAGTTCGTCACAGGTCATGCGTGCCTCCGGAGCGCGACCGTAGCACGGGTCGCCGCCGTCGGCTCGCCCACGCGGGCGGTCTCGGGGCCACGTCGGTGAGATCGAGCGAAGCCGCCAGGGTGCGGTGACCTCGGCAGGGGCGGCACGACCGCGCCGGCGACGGGTTCGGCGGGTTGAGCCAAAAGCTGCGTGAATGCAGGCGTCTCAGCGCGAGTCGACGGCGGGGCGAAGGTGTCTCGGGCCGAGACGGTGGGGTCTGAGAGCCCCAGCAGGGGCGCGGCCCGGGACGCGACGTAAGTCATGGTCATCATGGCTGAAGCTAGCCTTCATGCGGCGTCCGATGAGCGCTGGCGCGAGTCTTGCTAGTGGCGTGGGCTAGGAATCGTCATGGAGAGGTGGGCCATGGTCCGCAGCCGGAACGAGGTCATCGAGCGTCAGGACGCCAAGAAGCAGCTGGAGCGCGCCGCGGATCCGCGTCGGCTCCTGCGCCCCCTTGCCTTCGAGGAGCTGCTGCTCAAGGACCGGGGTCGGTTGGACGCGCTGCGCACCGTCGAGGACTGCCGCCGGGCCGCGAGCGCCGCGCGCCTGAGCCTCCGCCGCGGCGAGTACCCTCGCTTCGTGGCCTGGGTCGAGTCGCGCTACGGTACCGCCTTTGCCCGCCGCGCTGGTCTGCCCGTCGGGGCGCCGCGGCTGACCCTGGCGAGCTGAGCGACCCGGCCCTGCGCCTGACGCCCTGGATGGGTGGGAAGTTTTTCCCCACCCCAGCTGACGCTGCCGCCCCTGTCCAGCCGACCACCCGAGCCTTCAGCCCCGCTCCACGAGGCCACTTGCTGGGAGATGGTGCAGCTGATCCGCAGGTTGGCATGTATGCTGCTAACGGATCGGCCGACCTCCGTCCGTCGGTCCCGGGAGCTCACCGTGTCGCAACGCCTGAAACACTTAGCCCTCGTCCTCGCGTTGGCCCTGATGGGCTGCCCGGCGGGCGGCGGACCCTTCGGGCCTGACGCCGACGGCGCCGCGGACATCGACACCGACGCCGACGCCGACGCCGACGATGTGTCGGCCGCGCCGCGATGTTATCCGGAGCCGCCCGCGGACTTCGACGACCACACCGCCCACTGCTTCGAGGTCGAGCAGGACCTGCGCGACTTCGGCGCGAGCGATCGGACGCCGTTTCAGGTCAAGTTCGTCTTCCTCGACTTCGAGGGTGGGTGGTGGCCGCCGGTGGGGCACTTCCTGTCGCCCTCGTTCTACGCGCTGCACGACGAGTGGTATTGGTTTCGTCTGCTGAACGGCGTGCGCATCCCGGGCTTCCCCCAGGCGCCGCTTCAAGGCCACGCTTTCGACGACATCGCCCAGATCTACGCGACGTTCGCGGGGCAATCGCCGCTGCCGGTCGGCCTCAGCTACGACAGCGATCGGCTCTACGCGCGGCGCTTCTATGCCAACGCGGGGATCTACCCGGATGCCCCTCGCTTCTTTGGCATCGGGTCTTTGCTCCACTTCCCGGCCAACCCCGATCGCGTCGTGCCCGAGGCCTTGTGGGCCTTCGAGCTGGAGTACCTCGATCGCGCCGATCCGGGCGTGGTCGCGCGATTCTTTGAGGCCCTCGAGGCGTCGCTGCCGGCCAGCGTCGCCTCCGATCTGCGGTGGCTTACCCGGTCGCGCGCCCAGGAGGCGGTCGCCGCCGAGCTCGCCGCGGGCGGCGGCCCCTACGCCGACCGTGTCCTGACCTACGACGACGTCGTGGTCGACGGCGAGGTCGTCGTCTACAACCCGGGCATCGCGGCCGGCCGGGTGAAGGTGCTGCCGCCNNNNCTTGTCCGAGTGGACCAAGCTCGGGGACTGGGAGTACCGGCGGACCCCGGTCATCTTCCAGGCCGACGGCGGGGCGGTGCGCTGGCACGCCTTCGAGTGCGTCGACCACGACGACGACCCGAGCACGGGCTGCAAGTACGTCGGCTACGACGAGTACCTGGCGCTGGTGGCCCCCCCCGAGCGGACCATCGCGGCTGTCGACGACCTCGCCAGCGCGCCCTACATCATCGATCTCACCGCGGGCGAGCTGGCCGACATGGCCGCGCTGGTCCCCCTCATCGGCGGCAAGAGCGCGGGGATCCAGGCGTTCAATGGCTTTGCGGCGATGACCACCCCCGACGCGCCGGCGGCGCTGACCATTCGCGGGTATCACGAGCACCTCGCGCCGCTGGTGCCCGCCCTGTCGAGCCTCATCGCGGACGAGGGCTTCGACCGCGATCCCCGGGTGCGGCTGTTGGCGCTGGAGGGTGAGGAGGGCTTCCGCGACTTCTACGCGGGCGACGTCCAGAGTTTGACGTGGCTCGACGTCTGGCTCGACGGCCATCAGGACGGCGTCGTCCGGCAGATCGTCGCCCAGGGCGGGGTTGAGCGGATGATCCGCGACCGGCCGCTCGACGCCGCCTATGAGGCCGAGGTGCGCGGCGCGCTGGCCGCCCGTTTCGCGCACCTGTCGCCCAGGCAGGGGCTGCGCTTCCGCTCGTCGGCCACCGCCGAGGACGTCGTCGGCTTCAACGGCGCCGGCCTCTACGACTCCAACACCGGGTTCTTCGACCCGACGCTGCAGCCCGACGGCGGGGACCACAAGAAGACCTTCGCGTGGGCCATCCGCAAGACCTGGGCGAGCTATTGGGGCTTCCCCGCCTTCGAGGAGCGGCGCGTGGCCGGCATCGATCACCTCGAGGGGAACATGGGCGTGCTCGTCCACCCGCGCTTCGACGACGACAAGGAGGACGCCAACGGCGTCATCACCTTCTACCTGTCCGACTGGCTGGCGCCGGCGGCGCGGCGGATGGTCGTCAACGTCCAGGACGGCGCGCTCAGCGTGACGAACCCAGCGGGTGGGCTGGCCCAACCCGAGGTCGATGTGGTGACCCTCGGCCCTGACGGGGCGTGGGTCATCGAGCGGGCCCAGGCGTCGAGCGAGGTGCCCGAGGGCGCCTGGGTCCTCAGCGACGGGGAGCTGGCCACGATGGCCGGCGAGGTGGCGGCCCTCGCGCGGGCGTGGCTGGCCGTGAGCGAGGAGCGGCGCGAGCCGGCCGAGCGCGCCGAGTCCTTGGTGCTCGACCTCGAGCTCAAGCGGATGCTCGCGGGGTGGCCGGCGCTGGCCAACGGGCACTCGCGGCCGGGGAGCCTCGTCTACAAGCAGGTGCGCGTCCTCGACAGCGCCTCGGTCGTGCCGGCGAGCCTGATGACGCCTTGGGAGCCGGGCACCCCGCTGGCTTCGATGTTGCCCCGGGACGTCGCCACCGCCGCGGACCGGATCGTCGCGCTGCGCTGCAGCAACGGGCTCATCGATGTGCGGGCCCTGCGGGTCTGGACGCGGCGCGCGGCCAGGGACACCTTCCCCTTCGATGAGGCGCCCTTGGTCTATCGCGTCTGGCTCCGCTTCAGCAGCGCGCCCCAAGGCTGGCGGTGGCCGGTCGGTCAGGACGTCTACCTCGGACACACCGACCTGGCGTCGGCCACGGTCGCCGCCGACGGCGGCTTCACCTTCGCGCTGACCGAGGCGCGCGCTGCCGAGCTGGGCTTCGACACCCTCGCCTTCGACGGTGAGACCTACGAGATCGCGATCCGGGACGGCGATCGGCGCGTCGCGACCACCCTCGACGGCTGCCTGAGCCGCACGGCGTTTACGAGCCCCGCGGCCTTCCTGGAGGGGATCGTCGCCGAGGCCGACGCCGCCGGCGCGGAACGGTAGGGGGCAGGCCCGACGCCACGGGCGCCGCGCGCCTCAGCGCCCGTGTCCCCCTCGTCGCCCTTGGGTGCGGGGCCCGGCGGCCTTGGCCCTCCAGTCCGGGCGTCGGACGCCTGCAAGCTCGGCGCTGCGGGGGACCGACCGCTACAGGACGCGCCAGCTCGAAGACAGGGGGCCGAAGTCGACGCCGATGCGGCCGAGGAGCGGGAGCTGAAAATAGACGGTGCCTTCGGTGCTCACCGGGACCGTGAGGGAGGTCGAGCGGCCCGCGAGCTGGTCCTCGACGTAGGTCAAGGCGGTCTTCTCGAAGACGGATAGGGCCTGATCGATGCCGAGGGCGAAGGACAGGTCCAGCGAGACGTCGCCGCCTGCCGCGATGGTGGACTTGCGGAGCTCGTCGAGGGCCTGCCCGGTCGCCAGGGCGGCGACTAGGCCCGGGATGCGCCCGATGAAGTCGTCGAGGGAGCGGATGTCGTCGCCTTGGGGCTCGCAGGCGCCCGGCCGCGGCGTCCCGTCGCAGCTCGGGTCGTCGGTGCCGCATAGAGACACGCAGATGGCGCCCAGGGATTCGGCGTCGGCGCCGTCGAAGAGCACCAACGCCAGCAGCACGTCGAGGGCCGGCACGGGGATGTCGTTGGGGTTGTGGATGTTCACCACCACGCCGAACTCGAAGACCAGCGACGACTTGGCCGGTGGCGGCCCCAGGGCCACGGCGCAGCCCAGGGCGACCAAGGCGTCGTCGATGACCTGGGGACAGTAGAAGGCGCCCAGCTCCTCGAGGCCCGGCCCGTGTCGCAGCGCGAGGCCGCCGGCCTCGACCTCGGGCAGCAGCTCGCCGGCCTGGGTCTGCCCGAGCTGTTCGACGAAGGCCTCACAGCCCTCGGCGCCCATGAGCTGGGCGCTCAGCGCCATCGCGGCGAGGGTGAGGGGTAGCAGCGTGCGGCGGCGCATGGCGGGCTCCTTGGTCAGGGCGGTGCGCGCCGGCGGCGCGTTTGAGGGTCGACGGGTGAGGCGGCGCTTCATTCATCACGCCGCCACCTCGTGACGAGGTCTATAGCCGCTTCCAGTCTGGGCCCGGGACGTCTGCGCCGCTGGGCGTGTGGCTCGACAGGATGTAGAGGGCGCGCCGGTTCTTTGGCTCCTCGGTCTCGTCGGGCGTCTCGACGGCCAGGGACTCCTCGCCGAAACCGCAGTAGTAGATGGGGATCTTGAGCCCGTTCGCGCGGAACCACTGGGCGATGGAGCGGGCGCGGCGGTTGGACAGCTCGCGGTTGGAGCCCTTGCTGCCGACGGTGTCGGTGTAGCCGGCGACGTACAGGCGCAGCGTCAGCAGCGTGCCGTGCTTGGCCAGGGCCTGCTTGATGTGGCCCATCGTCGTGTGGAGCTTCGTCTCCTCCTCGGGGCGGATGTTGGCCTTGCCGAAGGCGAACTCGACCTCGTCATGAGGGATCTCGATGGTGAAGGGCGTGATGTGCATGCCGGTGTAGAAGCCGGCCACGTCGGTCACCCTGAGATCCATGCGCAGGATCTTCTCGTCGTGCTCGGACCAGGACAGCGCGATGGGGGTGTCCGATGGGTTGGGGTCGTCGAACTCGTCACTGACCTCTTCGAGGACGTCGCCGCTCTCGCCGATGAGGGTGAGCTCTACCCGCTTGGCGGGGTTGGTCGCCTTGAAGCTCAGCGTGCGCCCATCGAGGTCGACGGTCTCCTTGCTGATGAGGATCTTCAGCTCCCCGACCCGCACGGCCGTGAAGTCGACGGCGAACATGCCCTTGGTCCCGTCCGCCCAGGCCACCTCGATGGAGGCCTTGTACTTGGACTGCCCGGCGCCCTGGCGGAACTGGAAGCGCTTGGTCTTGTTCGCGCGGAGGTTCGTGCGCTTGAGGCGCTGCTTCTTTCCCTGCTCGTCCACCAGGACGATCGTGATCTTCTTTGCGTTCTTCGCCGGGGTCACCATCAGGGCCGGCTTGTCGCGCCCCTTGACCACCGTCTTGAAGTCGATGGACAGGTCGGCCAGGGCAGCGGGGGTGAAGAGGGCGAGGGCGATGAGCGCGACGAGCGGGCGCAGGACGAGGGGATGGCGCATGGCTGAACCTCCTTCACAGGCGAGCCGAGCGGAGCATACAACCCGGCGCGGGTCGAGGCTATTCACCCGCGGCGGCGCGCTCGCGGGTCCTAGGCGTCGAGCGCTCGCGGGCCCTACGCGTCGAGCGCTCGCGGGCCCTACGCGTCGAGCAGGATCTCGCCGTCGAGCAGCTCCTCGACGGTCTCGCGCGGCCGCACCACGTGGAGGCGCTGGCCGTCGACCAGCACCTCGGCGGGTCGAGGCCGGCTGTTGTAGGTCGAGGCCATCACGAAGCCGTAGGCCCCGGCGCTGCGCAGGACCAACAGATCGCCCTCGGCCACGGTCGGCAGCTCCCGGTCGCGGGCGAAGAAGTCGCCGGACTCGCACACGGGGCCGACGACGTCGACGGTGCGGCGCTCCTGGCTGGGCGCGGCGACGGGCTCGATGTGGTGCCAGGCGCTGTACAGGGCCGGCCGGATGGCGTCGTTCATCCCGGCGTCGACCACGACGAACTCGTGCTCGCCGTTGACCTTGGTCAGTAGGCACCGCATCAGGAGCACCCCGGCGTTGCCGGCGATGACCCGGCCCGGCTCGGTGAGGACCGTCAGCGCCCGGTCTCCGACGCGGTCGATGAGCGTCGCGGCGTACTCGGCCGGGGAGGGCGGGGCCTCCTCCTTGTAGGTGATGCCGAGGCCGCCCCCGACGTCGAGGTGTCGGATGATGATGCCCTCGGTGGCGAGGGCGTCGACCAGCTCCAGGGCGCGGTCGATGGCCTCGATGAGCGGCCCCGTGTCTGAAAGCTGGCTGCCGATGTGGAAGTCGAGGCCCACGACGTCGAGGTGGGGCGACGCCGCGGCGCGCCGGTAGAGCGCCAGCGCGTCGCCCCAGGGCACGCCGAATTTGTTCCGCTTGAGGCCGGTCGAGATGTAGGGGTGGGTCTTGGGGTCGACGTCGGGGTTGACCCGCAGGCTCACCGGCGCGGGCGTGCCGACCTGCGCCGCCACCTGGCCGAGCTGGTCGAGCTCGGCGGCGCTCTCGACGTTGAAGCACAGGATGCCGGCCTCGAGGGCGGCGGCCATCTCGGCGCGGGTCTTGCCCACGCCGCTGAAGACCACCCGCGCCGGGTCGCAGCCCGCGCGCAGGACGCGGGCCAGCTCGCCGCCGCTGACGATGTCAAAGCCCGCGCCGAGGCGCGACAAGAGCTGGAGCACGGCGAGGTTGCTACAGGCCTTGACCGCAAAGCAGGTCAGGTGGTCGATGTCGCTCCAGGCGGCGTCGAAGACCGTGAAGTGGCGGGTGAAGGTCGCGCGGCTGTAGACGTAGGTCGGGGTGCCCACGGCTTCGGCGATGTCGCTGAGCGGCACGCCCTCGGCGTACAGCGCTCCGTCGGGGCCGCGCTCGAAGTGGTTCACGCGTCGACCGGGCTGGGCAGGTCACCGCCCTCGCGTAGGGCGCGCTCGATGGCCGAGGGGCCGCCCTCGCTGAGGACGTCCGCGAGGTGCCCAGCCTGGGCGCGCGCGGCGACGGCGGCCTCGCGCACGGCGGCGGGGGCCGGGCCGCCCTCGAGGGTGCGGCGCCCAATGGAGTAGGCGACGTCGAGCTTGTCGACGGCGTCGGGGCCGATGGCCGGGTGGAGCCCGGCGAGGGCGGCGGCGTCGAGGTCCTCGAGGCGCCACCCCTCGTCCAGGCAGCGGGCGACGATCTCACCGACGACGTGGTGCGCTTCGCGGAAGGGCATGCCCGTGTCGACGAGGTAGTCCGCCAGGTCCGTGGCCAGCAGGAAGCCGTCGCGCAGGGCCGAGCGCATCCGATCGGCCCGGGGCGTCATCGCCCGCAGCAGATCCGGGAGGATGCCGGCGCATTGACGCGCCGTGTGGACCGCGTCGAATAGGGGCTCCTTGTCCTCCTGCATGTCCTTGTTGTAGGCGAGCGGCAGCCCCTTCATGATCGTCAGCAGCGCCTGGAGCGAGCCGAAGACGCGGCCGGCCTTGCCGCGCAAGAGCTCCGCGATGTCGGCGTTCTTCTTCTGCGGCATCAGGCTCGAGCCCGTACAGAAGGCGTCGGACAGCTCGACGAAGCCGAACTCCTGGGAGGTCCACAGCACCAGCTCTTCGGCGAGGCGTGAGACGTGGACCATGAAGATGGACAGGGCGCCGAGGGTCTCGAGTGCCGGGTCGCGGTCGCTGACGCCGTCGAGGCTGTTGAATGTGATGGCCGGGAAGGCGAGCTCACGGGCCACCCGCCAGCGGTCGAGCGGCAGCGGGGAGCCGGCCAGGGCGCCGGAGCCCAGCGGCAGCACGGCCGCGCGGCGGCGCGCGTCCACCAGCCGATCGAGGTCCCGCAGGAACATTGCCGCGTAGGCCATGAGGTGGTGGCCAAGGGTGATGGGCTGGGCGCGCTGCAGGTGGGTGTAGCCGGGCATGACGACCTCGGCCCAGCGCTCGCCGAGCTCGATGAGGAGCGTCACCAGCTCGTAGATCTCACCGCCGAGGTCGGTGAGCTGGCGCCGTAGCCACAGCCTGAGGTCGAGGGCGACCTGATCGTTGCGGCTGCGCCCGGTGTGGAGCTTGCCGGCGACGCGCCCGAGGCGGTCGGCCAAGGCGCCTTCGACGTTCATGTGGACGTCCTCGCGGGCCCGCGACCACTCGAAGCGGCCCTGGCGGATGTCGGCCGCGATGTCGGCCAGCCCCGCCTCGATCCGGGCCTGCTCTTCGGGGGTGATGAGGCCCTGGGCGCTCAGCATGCGTGAGTGGGCGATGGAGCCGGCGATGTCCTCGATCGCGAGGCGCTTGTCGAAGTCGACCGACGCGTTCATGGCCTCGACCACGGCGGCGGTAGACTCGCGGAAGCGCCCCCCCCAAGCTCTGGTGTCGCCAGCCATCGGCTAGAACATCATCGTAAGCCGGGACTGGAGCGTGAAGGCGAACTCCGCGTCTCGGTCGTTGGTGTTGTCCACGGGGCGGTAGTTGAAGGCGCCGCCGGGGAATAGCAAGCCCATCTCGAGGTCGAAGCGGAAGCCGCTGGGGTCGTAGAAGTAGGTCCGGATGTCGGCCTCGAAGCCCAGAAAGCCGTCGTCGCCGGGCGTCGCCCGCGGTTCGAGGGCCTGGGCGTAGAGGAGATCGAGGCGGAAGCCGAAGTCCTCGGGGCCCTCGACGAGGTCGTAGGCGACCCACGGCTTGACGTAGATGGCGTTGGTGACCGCGCCGATGACCTCGCGGAACAGGATGAGGTCGATCTGATAGTCGCGGTCGAACTTGAAGCCGGTGATCTTGGTGTTCGGGGAGCCGTCGGCCTCGGCCAGGGTGTGCTTGTCGAGGACGCCGAAGCCGTCGGCGTCGTCGCCGCTGGCGAAGCCCGCGTCGAGGCCGAGGTCGAGGCCGCCATAGTCGTACTGGACCTCGACGGCGCCCGCGAACTGCTGAAGCTCCCGGCTGCCGGTCCCGCCGCCCAGCTCGCTGTCGGCGTTGCCGACCTCACCGATGATACCGACCAGCTCGGCCTCGATCCGCAGGCCGCTGTGGAAGCTGAAGCGCTGCTGGTAGCGGAGCCACAGGTCGGGGATGACGGCCCAGGCGTCGCGGGGGACCAGGCCCAGTGAGGCTCGGGACAGGTCTCCGCCCTCCTTTCGCCAGCGCGCGTAGCTGGCGATGTCGAGGTCGAAGTCCTGCTGGCGGAAGACGCCGTAGACGCCCCAGTCGAAGGCCGGCTCGAAGCGCTCGTGGAGGGCGGCGCGGCGCTCGGCCTTGTCCTTGTCGGACAGGGGGCGCTGGAAGAAGGCCAGGACGTACTGGTTGACGTCGTCGGCCAGGCCGAGGTCCTTGGGCTGGCCGAAGTTGTCGGTGGGGTCGTCGGTGATGGCGCCGCTGTAGACGTAGTCCCAGGCGGCGGTGACGTAGACGTCCCATACCTTCAGGAGCAGCAGCGCCCGGTCGGTGAAGTCGCCGAAGTCGTCGTCGACGTCCTGGCCGCCGTTGGCGAGGATGCCGAGGCCCCAGCTCGAGGCCTGGCGTCCGACGCGGAGCAGGAATGAGGGCTGGAACTCGGCGTAGGCCTCCTTGACCCTGATCGAGTCGGAGAAGCCGTTGACGCCGGCCGAGGGGGGCGCGGCGGTGGTGGCGAAGGCGCTCAGGGGGACGTCGGGGCGGGCGAGGTTGCCCGCGAAGTCGGGCGTCGAGCCCATGACGAGGTTGTCGAGGATGTCGACGGTCGTGTGGATACGCAGGTTGTCGGAGACGTGGAGCGTGGGGCTGTAGCGGAAGCGGAGGTTCGCCGTCGCGATGGCCTTGGCGTCCTCGGTGCCGACCTGGGCGGACACGTCGGCGTCGTCGTTGTTGATGACGTTCTCGGTCAGCGGCGCCGGGATCCCGCTGGTCCCGGTGCCGGACACGCCCGGGATGACCGTGGAGAGGTGCCCGTTGTGGAATAGATCGGCGCGGAAGCGGAAGTAGCCGTGGTGCTCCACCCACGGGTAGCTGCGCTCGCGCTCGGTGAAGCGGTCGCCCCAGCCGCCGAACATGCGCCCTTTGGCCTCGTCCTCCAGGAGCTTGTCGAGCTTGTCGTCGCCGCCGCCGTCGCCGGCGCGCGCGGCGGCGCTCGGGAGAGAGAGCGCCGCGGCGCAGGTGATCAAGAGCGCAGAGCGAAGGAGACGCATGGCATGTTCCCTGCCGGACAAAGAGCCCAGCGACTAGCATCGTGGGACGCTCGCGGTCAAGGTGCCTGGCGCCGCTGGCGCCGCTGGCGCCGCTGGCGGGGCCTGGCGCCGCTGGCGCCGCTGGCGGGGCCTGGCTGCCTGTGTCGTCCGCGCCTGGCGCCGCTGGGCGCGGCGAGCCCTCGGCGTGGGGGCGGAGGTTCTGGGCGCCGGGTCCTTAAGGCGCTGGCGGCGGGTCACGTTGACCGGGGCGCGCAGGGGCCGGGCGGCGCGAGGAGGCGCATGAGGAGCATTAGCGGGATCAGCGGGTTGTCGTCGCTCTTTGGGGCGTCGAGCCTGTCCTCGGGGGCGGCGACCGCGAAGGTCGGCGAGGTCTCGCGCCTGCGCACCGCCCACAACCAGCTCAAGGCGCTCCGCGAGGCGATGGCGACGCTGGGCGTCAAGCTCAACAAGACCACGGCCTCGAAGGGGCAGGCGGCCTCGGTCACCTCGGCGGCCCTTGGCCTCGACGCCACCCTGCCGGACGTCATCACGAGCCGCGAGGAGGTCAACGCCCTGCCCGGCGAGGAGGTCGATCCCTCCAAGCCTTTCTACGGCTTCGCCGGCGACCCGAACTTCGAGCCCGGCTTCGAGGTCGGCGACGGCGCCTTTGCCGTCAACGGCGCCACGGTCCAGGTCTTCACCGACGACACCATCGAGACGGTGCTCGCGCGCATCACCGCGTCATCCGCCGGCGTCGACGCGACCTGGGATGCGGACGCCGAGGCGGTCCGGTTGGCCGCCCGCGGCGAGGGCGGGGTCACCCTTGGCGGCGACAGCTCCGGCTTCCTCGCCGCGGTCAAGCTCGAGGGGGTGTCGAGCAGCCGCTTCACCACGGTCACGGGTTCGGCCACGAGCGTGGAGCGCGATCCGGCTCTGACGCCGACGACCACGCCGATCGCCGGCGCGTCCACGGCCACGGTGACCTTCGGCGGCGACTATACCGGCCCCGTCGACGACACCTTCACCTTCATCGTCCGCCAGGCCGGCGCGGTGGGCGAGAGCGCCAAGACCTTCGTCTTCGACGTCCTTGCCAGCGACGGGAGCACGGCCGACCAGGTCCGGATCCCC
>PDWJ01010555.1_pt1 | contig 12272 bp, 11 predicted proteins | sample 1430881 | NCBI WGS metagenome assembly PDWJ01 (sample SAMN01162460, study PRJNA174530) | Oral metagenome, whole genome shotgun sequencing project. | biome: Marine environment; feature: Marine mammal; material: Swab sample of the gingival sulcus; isolation source: swab sample of gingival sulcus... | reverse complement strand
ACCTATTGTTTTCCCTTTGTACTGGTCATGATTCCTGTAAGCTGGATTGTTACCAATATCAGATTCCGGCCCAAAATCGTGTCCCTGGCTCCTGCAATGGAACATCTCAAGAGGGAAATCGACAAAATGGGCGGCTGGAACCGCCAGCAGATCTGGGCATTGGTCATCTTTATTATCATGGTCTTTGGCTGGTTCACGGAAAAAGCCTTTTACAACATGGGAATTTATCCCATCCGCCTGGGCATCGGTGTTATTGCCGTGGCCGGTGCCATTGCCTATATCATGGCCGGGGTGGTCAACTGGAGGGATTACCAGGAACGGGTGGACTGGGGGGTTGTATGGCTGTATGCCGGTGCCATTATCTTTGGGCGAACCCTGGACAATACCGGGGCTGCCTATTGGCTGGCAAGATCTGTGATTGATTTTCTGTCCAATTTCGGCATGGAATCAGGACTTCCCCTCATGGTCGTAAGCAACGGTCTTACCTCCATTTTAACCAACCTCATGGCAGACGGCCCTGCTGCGGCTTCTGTCGGGCCCATTACCCTGAACATGGCGGGCATGGTGCATCCGGGAACCACATATCTTCCCTTTATGGCAATGGCAACGGCCATTGCATCGTCCTTTGCCTATTGTCTGATTATCGGCACCCCGCCCAATGCCATTGTGTATGCCAGCGGTTATCTGGAACCAAAAGATTATCTTCGGGCCGGCATCCCATTGTTCTTTTTTGCCAATGTGGTTTTGCTTTTGCTGACCGCTGTATTCTGGACGTTCCGGGGATTTACAGGACTTGTGCCTTTCTAGGAATCCCAAATCAACGGCCACGGGCCGATCTGGTCTATCCATGACCAGACTTGACCCACAACAAAGAATGGAAGTATTTAAGTAGCTTATAGATACTTTCATATAAAAAAAGGCCACGGGCCGACTGGAGGGGACATCCTCTAAAAACCAATGCAAACAGGAAAGGAGAATCTGAAATGAAATTATTTTCCGGCATCCATAAAAAGAACGGCACCTGGTATTTTACCAGGAAACAGGAAAGAACCTTCTTTTTTTACATGACAATTATCATGCTGACTGCAGGTCTTGGCAGCAAACTTTTCGGCCTTTAGGAGAATATGATTGTGCAGACCCTGTTTTTTTACTCCCAATCCATGATCGGACTGCTCATTGAACCCAGCCGATTTTTCCAGGAATTTCCTGAAAAAATCAGTCCGGGCCGAGTATTTGGGTTCGCATGTATCTGCTGTGGTTTTTTTACCCTTGCCGGACTTCTCACCGGAGAAGTTTCCATGGGACTTGGGAAAAGGGCCGCCGCTCTTATGGCAGGTTCTTTTGGCACAATGGTCATGGCCGCCATTCTGGGATATCTGACTATGGTCATGCTGGCAGGAAAACGGGTTTCTTTTTTTACCCTTCTGGGAATGTACGTGTTCGCCTTTGGCATCACATTGTTCATTTCCTGGCTGCCGTTTTTGCTCTGGGTTACAGAACCCTGGAAATGGTGGCTGGTGTTTACTGGATACCGCCATACCTGTGCCATGAACAAAAGACAGGCCCTCATGGTGCTGCTGGTTTCCATGGTCGTACAATTTGCGTTCATAGCGGCCCTGTTCCTTGCGCTTGGGAGCAAAATTGCCTGAGTGGTAACGTACGGGCGTAAAAAAGACATTTATCAACCGACACATACATCGGTAACATATTAGGAGATATGATTTATGAAAGAAAAAATCACAATACTCATGGTGGACGATGAGGAGCGGTTCAGGAATACCACCAAAAAAATTCTGGAAAAAAGAGGATTTCAAACCATCCTGGCCGCCAATGGTCAGGAAGCCCTGGAAAAGGTTTCCCAGAACCCGGATGTGGTGATCCTGGATATCAATATGCCCGGTATGAACGGCCATGAAACCCTTTCCCGCATCCGGGAAACCCATCCAGAGACACCGGTAATCATGCTCACGGGACACGGGGCACAGCCTTCTGCGGAAAAAGCCCTGGATCAGGGTGCCTTTGATTATCTGTCCAAACCCTGTGATATGGATTTACTGGCAGAAAAGATTCGGGAGGCATGTTTTCGTACACAACATATTCCCAATAGGGGGGAACGGCCCTTGGAAGCCGTAATGATTCCCATGATGGCCTATACCGTACTCAGGGAAGATCACACCGTGGCCCAGGCCATTGATGCCTTAAAGCAAAGCTGGCACAAAAGTCTTGCCACCAACCAGATCATGGAAACAAGACATCGTTCCATTCTGATCACAGACCAGAAAGACAATATCCAGGGGATTCTTACGGTCAATAATCTGATAGAAGCCATAATGCCCAGGTATCTTCAGGCCCCCAAGCCCTCCCTGGCAGACAGTATTGAATATTCGCCCATGTTCTGGAACGGAATGTTCTGCTCCCAGGTGCAGGAGGTGGGAAAAATGGCCGTGTCAGAGGTCATGTCTCCTTCTCCGCCTACCATTGACATTGGGTCAAACTTGATGGAAACAGCCTTTGTCATGGTCAGCACAGGCCATCGACGATTGATTGTTACCCGGTCAGATACCCCTGTGGGCGTGGTGCGGGAACAGGATTTGTTTTTTGAAATGGAACGGGTGCTGGCCCAATGACAGATTTCTTATAACGGCCACGGGCCGACTGGGAATGTTATCCTCCAGATCAGCCCACAACCAAGAATGAAAGTATTTAAGTAAATTATAGATACTTTCATATAAACGGCCACGGGCCGATCTGGTCTATCCATGACCAGATCGGCCCGCCATATAACGGCCACGGCCGATTGGGTCTGTCAACGACCAGACTCGGCCCACAACCAAGAGTGAAAGTATTTAAGTAGATTATAGCTACTTTCATATAACGGCCACGGGCCGACTGGGAATGCCATTCTCCAGATCAGCCCACAACGAAGAATGAAAGTATTTAAGTAGATTATAGCTACTTTCATATAAAAAAAATAAAATCCTGCCGGGGTTCTTTTCTGCTACTGTTTCGATCATAGTCGAAATAATTGGCATTTTTTCTAATTTTTTCGATCATGATCGAAGCAAATCTTGATTTTTGATTTTTTTCGAGTATAATCGAGGCAATACACGCAGGAGGTGTTTGTCATGGATTATATAAGCCGACCCAAATATACAGAAAGGATAAAAGCATTTGTTGATACGCCTGTAATCAAGGTGTTAAGCGGCATGAGGCGAGTCGGGAAATCTACACTTTTACAAATGATAAAAGATGAGCTTCTGAAACATGTTCCAGAGAAAAATAAAATTTACATTAATTTTGAATCTGCAGATTTTATAAGAATCCATAATTCCCTTGATGTAATTGATTATCTTGCGCCGCTGATAAACAGAGCAAAGGGCAAAATATACTTTTTCTTTGATGAGGTTCAGTTGGTTAGTGAATGGGAAAAAGTCGTAAATGGATTACGAGTTGATCAGGATTGCGATATTTATCTAACCGGTTCAAATTCCACTCTTATTTCTGGCGATCTGGCAACCTTGCTGGCTGGCAGATATATAGAATTCCAAATTCAGCCATTTGGTTTCAGTGAGTTTATTCGGGCATTTGCCCATACAAAGCTGGGCAGACAAGACCTGTTCAACAAATATATCAGGCTTGGCGGAATGCCCTTTTTGAAGTATTTTGATCTTGAAGAATCTCCAAGTCTTACCTATCTGAGGGATGTTTATAATACCGTATTGGTCAAAGACGTATTAGAGTACAACCAGATAAGGGATGTTGATATTTTTCATCGAATATTGACGTATCTGCTGGAAAACATCGGGCATACTTTTTCTGCCAACAGCATTAAAAAGTATTTCAAAAGCGAGAACAGAAAAGTTTCTGTGGATACCATTCTGAATTATCTGGAATACTGTCGCAATGCGTTTCTGATAAAAAGAGTCAGAAGATACGATTCCCTGGGTAAAAAAATATTAAAAGCAGATGAAAAGTATTATGTAACAGATCATGGATTCAGAGGCGCCAGGGGGTTTTCAAACACCAAAGACATTGAAAGAGTTCTGGAAAACATGGTTTGCATAGAGCTGATCTCAAGGGGGTATGAGGTCAAAACAGGAAAGATACATGATAAAGAGATTGATTTTATTGCTGAAAAATCCGGCGAAATCTCCTATTATCAGGTGTCTTATCTTATGGAAAGTGAGAAAACCCGGCAAAGGGAATTCGGGGGGTACAAAAGGATAAAAGACAATTATTCCAAATATGTCCTTTCCATGGATCAAATGGACTTTAGCCAGGACGGGATCATTCATAAAAATATGATTGATTTTTTATTGGAGGAATAATTTTTCACAGCCTCTACTCCTGGGAACCGCCAGACACGTGAGTTTCCATACGGATATTGTACTTATTGAGTTTGGCGTGCAGGGTGGGCCGGGAAAGATCCAGCAGCTTGGCTGCCTGGGAGCGGTTGCCGTTGGTCATCTTCAGGGTTTCGGCAATCACGATTCGGGAAATCATATCCACAAAATCCTCAAAGGTACGGTTCGCAGAAGGATCAAGCAGTTCCTTTCGTATCCATTCCCTGACAGCGTTCACGCCCTGGGCGGAGCTGTCCTGGGAGCATCCGGGCTCCTGGTCCATGAGTTGTACCAAATCTGATCTTCCCAGGGGCGCTCCTCTGTTAAATATCAGGGCCTTGTGGACAAGATTGGCAAGTTCCCGGATATTGCCCGGCCAGGAATATGCCTTCATTATTTCCAGGCCCTGGGGCAGGATTCCGGGGTTTTCCATGGAAAGGGCCTTGGCATATTTCCGAAGATAAAAAGCCACCAGCAAATCAATGTCCTGTTTTCTGTCCCGTAAAGGCGGCAGGTCAATGGTAACCACCTTGAGACGAAAATACAAATCTTCCCGGAACTCCCCTTGCTCAATGGCCGTTTCCAGGTTCTTGTTGGTGGCGGCAATGATGCGTACATCCACGGGAATGGTCTGGCTGCCCCCCAGTCTTTCTATGGTGCGCTCCTGAAGAAGCCGCAAAATTTTGGCCTGGATACCCAGGGGCATATCTCCGATTTCATCCAGAAAAACCGTTCCATTGTTTGCCTGCTCGATTTTCCCAATGTGGCGATGGGCAGCTCCGGTAAACGCACCTTTTTCATAGCCGAACAACTCGCTTTCCAGCAGATTTTCCGGGATGGCCACACAATTGATGACCATAAAAGGATTGTTACTTCGGTTGCCGTGCTGATAAATGGCCCTGGCCGTCAATTCCTTTCCGGTTCCAGATTCTCCCCGGATCAGCACCGTGGCATCTGTCTGGGCCACCCTGCCAATGCCTTTATATACTTTTTGCATGAGCCGGCTTTGCCCAATGATGGCATCTTCGGTTTCAAGGTCAGGATCAGGGTCCATTGCCACAGGAGAGCGCATGAAACGTCCGGTTTCCAATGCCTGGCCGATCAGGGTAAGCATTTCGGGAATTTCAAAGGGTTTGAGAACATAGTCAAAGGCCCCCATTTTGGTCGCTTCAATGGCGGTTTCCGTGGTGCCAAATGCAGTAACAATGATGACAGGCAGTTTCGGGCTGAGTTCCTTTATGGCCTGAAAGGTCTCCATGCCGGAAATTCCAGGCAGGCGCATGTCCAGAATCACAAGATCCAGAGGCTCTTTGCCCAGAACTTCAATTCCTGCCTCGCCGGAGGCTGCGCCTGTAACGGAAAATCCTTCTTCCCTGAGCAGCTTGCAAAAGCTCTGGCGCAGAAGATCGTCATCGTCAATAACCAGAATGTTACTCATCCCATAATCCTTGGTTTTGTTTCTAAAAACCCCTTGTGTTCACTGATAATATTCAGGGCAATACTCAGGCCCAGGCCAGTTCCCTGTTCCTTGGTGGTAAAAAAAGGATCAAAAATATGTTCCTGGATATGTGCGGGAATCCCCGGCCCATTGTCTGAAATCTGAATCCGGCTGACACAGGACTTGCCATCTGCCTGTTCCTCTTCCCGGATGGTAATGCTGCCTCCTTTTTCCATGGCCTCACAGGCATTGATAATAATATTGACAAGCACTTCCTTGAATTGCTCCTGGTCAATGGAAGAGGCCGGAAGAGTGTTTTTTCTGTCTATGGTCACACATACCTTATAGGACAAAAGCCTCTGGGACAAAAGATGCAGGGCACTATCCACCACAAGAGAAGGACTCATGGTTCGGGGGGCAAGTCTTGGAGGACGGGCAAATTCAAGGAAATTTTCCAGAATCCTGTTGATCTGGTTGATTTCTGTGGAAATTACCTTAAGGTCATCTTTCTGGGACTCGGAAAGCTGTGCCATGCGCTCCAGGGAGAACAGGCGCATCTTTACCGATGTTAAAGGATTTCTGATACTGTGGGCAGTACCTGCTGCCAGCCGTCCCACCACGGCCAATTTTTCTGATTGCAGCAGGGAATTTTGGCTCTGCCGGAGTTTTTCATGGGTTTGCTCGGCTGTTTTAATCAGGCCCATGACGCTTTTTTCCAGGGCAGCCACTTCATTGGAGGAAGAAGACTTGTCCTGATCCTGGTCTGCCTGGGCTGTCAGCTTTCGGATGGGGTCCAGAATATCCCTGGAAAAGATAAAATTTACCAGAAGACTCAAGGTAATTACCGTCAATGCCGCTGCCAGGGCCATGTATCGAAGCTGGTTGGCCTGTCGGCGGCTGTCTTCCAGGGCAGAATTGATTTTTGTTTTATGGGCTTTTTTGAATTGCTCGCATAAATCCAGAATCGTAAAAAAATTACTTCTGGCCTGCTGGTGCAGAGGCAGACCTTTTTCCAGTTTTCCTTCCCTGTATAGCTGGACAACCTGCTGTTTTGTCCGGGCCTCCTGTTCATATTCCCTGGCAATTTTTTCAATGGCAGCTTTTTCCCAGGGTTCTGAGGCCAGTTTTCGGACGTTTTCAAAATGGTTATCAAAAAGTTTCTGATGGTGCATGAGCTGATCCAGCCAATGGGGATCCTTGTCCAGCAGATAATAGGACAAAAATCCTTTCTGGTTGGAAAGGGCAGTTTCCAGGGCCTGGGAAGAATGAAAAATGGCAACATCCTTGTTGACAATATCCCTGAACAAGGTCTCGATGCGGAAGGTGTACCACACCATAATCACGGCCCCCACCAGGGTAATGCCCAAAAGGATGCTGTTTACCAGAAACACCCTGGTCTTGAGACTCAGGTCAAAATGCTGGGGCCAAAGGGACATGGAGGTTATACATCCCCGCTTCTTCTGAGCAGGGAACGCACTTCGGCCTTGCGGATTCGGTCCTCCTGCTCTTCTTTCTTTTTCCTGGCCTGTTCCAGTTTTTCGTTGATATCCTTGTGGTCGGCAGGTTTCATCAGATAGTCAAAGGCCCCCAGTTTCATGCCTTCCACAGCCGTTTCCGTGGAGCCGTGCCCCGTGAGCATAATCACTTCTACAATGGGAAAACGATTTTTGATTTCCTTTAAGGTTTCAATACCGTCCATTCCAGGCATACGAATATCCAGAATGACCACGTCAATTTCTTTTTCCGAAAGGACATCAAGGGCCTCCTGGCCGCTGGATGCCGTGCTGACCTTTTCTCCCTGCTGTTCAAGACGAAGGGCAAACATTTCAACAAAATCTGCTTCATCATCAACAATCAGGACACGGGTTGGAATTTTTACCATAGTATGCTCTTTCTCCTTTATTCTGATGGCACATCACAGATGTATTATCAAAACTCATCCGTCAAAACAATACACCTGCGCTACAAGAAACAATGGGGAATTTCCCCAACTACTATTTACGTAATCAAATTCTATGCCAAGGCAACGACTATCTTCAGATCTCCCCAGGACTTCTTCCTTATTTGTCATGCCCGGCTGATCCTGCTTTTTTTTATCAGAACCTTCTTCTGGCAGCACCTGGCCAGGGAGAGTCAGTTATTTTTTGTCATTGTAAATTTTTTTGACACCTCCAAGTATATAGCCTTGCCTGTTTGTGGAGAAATATATTTTATTTCAGCATATTATGATAGTTCTATCTTCATGGGCTGCTGGCACGGGTTTTGATTGTTATGTTGCCATAAATAATGGAGACCCATCTTTCATCCAAAAAAGGAAACAGAACCAGATGACACAAACGCATCCCAAGGGCAGGCAGGAATTTTATCATTCCCTGGCCAGAAAAATTACATTGACCATTGTGGTAGTATCCTTTCTGCCTCTCATGGCGACTACGGGAATTTTGTTTTATCGTTTCAATCAGACCTATACGGCAAAAATCCACGATCATATATTTGAGCTGGCCCAGAAACACACCCAGAATATTGACACCTTTTTATGGGAGCGTCTGTCCAATATCCAGTATCTGGCTTCCCTGTACTCCAAAAAACAGGATAATGACGACCAATTTCTCAAAGAGCATCTGCAATGGCTGCAAACCAATTACAATGGGGTGTTCACAGATCTTGGCATTGTGGATGAAACCGGAAGACAACTTGCCTATGAAGGGCCTTTTCAACTGGCCAATGCCGATTATTCCCAGGCCCCCTGGTTTCAGGCGGCCAAAACCAGGCCCTATTATATTAGTGATGTCATCATTGGATTACGGGGACATCCCCATTTTACCGTGGCCGTAAAAATACAATCAGGAGACAAATTTCTGCTTTTACGCTCCACCATCAATTTTACGGCCTTTAATTTTCTGGTGGAAAATATTCTTATCGGCCGCACGGGCATTGCCTTTATTATCAACAGCGCAGGAGATCTGCAAACCAAACGCCAGGTCAATTTCAACCCTTCCATTCTCCTTGAGCTTGCCGGGCAGGATGGAGACCAGAAAAGTGCCCAATCCCCCCAGACAAGGATATTTGAAAAAAAGAAAGACTCTGACAATAAAACCTATTTATGCGTAACTTCCAGATTGACCAATATTGACTGGTATCTGGTTTTTCGTCAGGATATCAAGGATGTGTTTTCGGATTTGCGAAAGGCCCAGATTATGACCCTGGCCATTTTTCTGCTTGGCTGTGTGGTGATTTTGATTGTTACCTATACCCTTCCCCAGAAAATCATTGCTCTGCTGGCCAGCGCAGAAAGCAAAAGCGAGGCCATGAACCGCCAGGTGGTGGAAAGCGGAAGGCTTGCCACCATTGGAGAACTGGCAGCAGGAATCGCCCATGAAATCAACAATCCTGTGGCCATCATGATTGAAGAGGCAGGATGGATCAAAGATATTCTGGGAGACGAGGACCCCCATTCCCAGGAAAATCAGAAAGAAGTGCAAAGGGCGTTGGACCAGATTGAGCAACAGGGGATGCGGTGCAAGAAAATTACCTATAAGCTGTTGAGTTTTGCAAGAAAAACCGATGAGCAGGTCAATGATATGCAGATCAATGACTCCATCCGGGAAATCGTTGGTCTTACCTCCCAGATGGCCAAATACCGGAATGTGTCCATTCTCACGGATATGGCCCCGGAAATTCCCTGTGTTCGGATTTCCCAGTCTGAATTTCAGCAGGTGATTTTGAACCTCATTAACAATGCCGTGGATGCTACGGAAAAACAAGGTGCCAGAAAAGGCGGCGGCAAGATCTGTATTTCCACAAAAATTCAGGCAGACCAGCCCGAATATGTAAGCATTGAAGTAACAGACAACGGTTCGGGCATACCCAAGGAAAATCTGGAACGGATTTTTGATCCATTTTTTACCACAAAGGCCGTGGGCAAAGGCACAGGGCTTGGACTTTCCATTTGCTATGGAATCATACGAAAAATGGGAGGACAAATGGATGTTACCAGCCAGCTGGGACAGGGTACGACTTTCTGTATCCGTCTGCCCCTGTCCTGGGAGGAGAACCAGCCGGCAGCCAATGATGAAAGCAATAAAAGATAAGGAGATTCTGAATATGGACAAAGTAACCTTGTTAATGGTGGATGACGAGCAGCCCTTTCTGGATACCCTTGGCAAGCGTCTGGAAAAAAGAGGTCTGACAATTTTTAAGGTGTATTCAGGCAAGGATGCCCTGGCAGAGCTTACACAAAACGATTCGGTGGAGGTGGTAATTCTGGATGTGAAAATGCCGGAGATGGACGGGATTGAAACCCTCATGGCAATCAAGCAGAAATTTCCCCTCATTGAAGTCATCATGCTCACAGGGCACGCCACCGTGGAAAGTGCCATTGACGGCATGAAACTGGGGGCTTTTGATTATCTTATGAAGCCCTGCGACATTGATTCGCTGGTAGAAAAAGTCAGGGATGCAGCCCATAAAAAGCGTGTTCACGATGAAAAAATCATGCAGGCACGACTCAAAGAAATCATGGAAAGAAGGCCCTAGGAAACATCATGGATAAGACACAGGAGCAAATTCATATTCTTCTGGTGGATGATGAAAAAGGGTACGCCAATGTCCTTGCCAACCGCCTGTCCCGGCGTTCCATTGAAACAACAAAGGCCCATGACGGCACCCAGGCGCTGCAGGCCCTGCGAAAAAAGGACTTTGATGTTGTGGTTCTGGATCTGAAAATGGAGGGCATGGACGGACTCCAGGTATTGGAAATTATCAGACGGATGATTCCTGATTTGCCTGTGGTTCTGCTTTCTGGACATGGTTCCAGGGATACGGCAGAAGAGGGCCTTGCAATGGGTGCCTTTGATTTTCTGACCAAACCCTGCCAATTACAGGAACTCATGGACATCATAAAAAAGGCTGCGGCTTCCCGCTCTTTCCAGACCGGGAATCAGGAACACCGGGAGGGGAAAGATCAAGATGACGATTAAGGAGAACAAGTAATGCACAATACAAATGAATGGAAATTGTTGGTTGCCCTGGCTCTGGGGCTGATGGTTTTTTTGCTGCCCAGACCCGAAGGCACCATATTCAAAATCTCAGGAGATTCCCAGGCAAGTCTCTTGTCCGCTGTATCAGAACATTTTTCCCTTCTGGAACAAAATGATGCCAAAAATTTTTACAAGGTTCAGGTCAAAGACCCGGAATCCGCAAAGGCTTCGGCAGGCTGGCTGGCACAGAAAGCACAGGAACTGGGCCTGACATCTGTTCAGGTGGACTACGTAAACGGACTGTCTCCCAAGGCAAAACGATTTTTGGCCATACTCGTTGTATTGGTGTTCTTGTTCGTTGCAGAGCCCATTCCCCTGGAGATTACAGCCGTTCTCATTGGCGCAGCCCTGGTCATGTTTCAAATTACAGACGTAAAAACGGCATGGGCACCATATATGCATCCTGTGGTCATTTTTATCATGTGCTGCCTGATTTTTGCCGTGGCCCTGGACAAGGCAGGTCTGACCAATCGCCTGGGGTATTATATTATTAAAAAGGCTGGAAATTCTGTAACCAGGTTTACCTTTATCATTGCCATTGGTCTGGGCCTTGCCTCTTCTTTTATGCACGATGCCGCTGCCTGCGCCGTGGGCATTGTTACCATGCTTCCCCTTATGCGGGCCGTGGGCATTGAACCCCACACCAACACGGCCAAATTCATGATGCTGTCCCTTCCTTTTGCCTGTTCCTGCGGCGGTATGGGAACACTTGTGGGAGGAGGACGCTGCATGGTTTCCGCAGCCTTTCTGAAAGAATTTACCGGCATTGAGATTACCTTTTTTGACTGGATCATCTATGCCATGCCCGCTGCCCTGATCACGGTTCCCATTGCCGTGTTTGTGGTGTATCTGGTATATCGGCCTGACCCATCCTTCAAACTCCCGGATTTTGACGAAGAGCTTGCTCCCATGAATTCCCAGGAGAAAAAAACCCTGCTCATCATTGCCGCATCCTTTGCCCTGTGGCTTACCAAGGGACTGCACGGAATGGATTATTCTGTTACAGGTATGCTGGGGGTTGCCGCCCTTGTGCTTTTCAAAGTTTTGAGATGGCGGGACATCAACGACAACCTGGAATGGGGAACCGCCCTGTTTATTTTTGGAGGCGGTATCTCCCTGGGACTTGCTATGGGATACTCTGGCGCGGCTGACTATTTTGCCCACCTTTTCTTTCCCCTGGTCCAGGGAAAAGGATGGCTGGCTCTTTTTGTAGGAGTGGGAATTTTCGGTGCTCTGGTTACAAATGCTATGGCCAATGTGGCTGCGGCAGCCCTGATTCTGCCCATTGTTATTCCCATGGCCCAGCTGGAAGGCGTGGATCCCACGATTTTATCCCTGTGCCTGGGAATGGCCACTTCCTTTGCCATGCTCCTGGTCATTGGATGCCCGCCCAATGCCATTGCTTACAGCTACAAGCAGTTCCGGTCATCGGATCTCACAAAGGCAGGGGCT
>PDWJ01006161.1_pt1 | contig 12272 bp, 7 predicted proteins | sample 1430881 | NCBI WGS metagenome assembly PDWJ01 (sample SAMN01162460, study PRJNA174530) | Oral metagenome, whole genome shotgun sequencing project. | biome: Marine environment; feature: Marine mammal; material: Swab sample of the gingival sulcus; isolation source: swab sample of gingival sulcus... | reverse complement strand
TATATCCAACATCTTTAAAAATGAAGGCGAAGAAACATTAATGGCTTTGGAACATTTTGATGAAGAATATATCAAGGCCATCAATTACAAGTTCAAAGCAACAAGAAGTGAAAGCCCCAAAGCGGTACTGCTCATCGATATGGTGGCACACACCGACAGGCAACTGGAGCGGGGAAAAAAGCGTTTCCGGGAACTTCTCACCTCCTATCCAGACACAGAGCTTTTTATCGCCAAAGATGAAGAGGAAGCAAAGCGATTCTGGCAGGACAGGAAACGGCTTGGAGCCATCTCGGCACGCACAAATGCCTTCAAACTCAATGAAGATATTGTCTTACCTCTCAACGCTCTGGCAAAATTTGCAAGTTTCGTCGATGAATACAATCTTGAAGAAGATATCTGCAACAAAGAGCTGTTTATCAAACAGACTGTTGAATATCTGAAAGACGCAGAGCCTATAGCCGATCCAGACTGGCTACAGGCAAAACTGCCCAAGGCACATGATCTCTGTGCTGAAACCTTAAAAAAACTAGAAAAACGGGAGGCAGCATACGGCACCTATGATCGTGAAATCAACAATCTGATGAAGGATCTCCTGGAATTATTCACAGGTTATGAACGCATCAGTGCTGTTATCCAGCAGCTATATACGGATATTCGCAAAAAACAGATTATTATCGCCACACATATGCACGCAGGCGATGGTAATATCCACGTCAACATACCCGTTTTCTCCAATGACCGCGAGATGATGAAGAGAGCGGAAAGTACTGCAGAAACGGTTATGACCAAGGCGATAGAACTCGATGGTGTAGTCAGCGGTGAACATGGTATTGGAATTACCAAACTGAAATTTCTTGAAAAATCGCGCCTGGAGAAACTTAAAAACTATCGCCGGACAGTGGACCCTTCCGGTCTCATGAACCCTGGAATGCTTGAAGATCCTGAAATCATCAACAAGGTGTTCACGCCATCTTTCAAGCTGCTGGCACTGGAAGCAAAGATTCTTCAACATGGCAAACTGGAAGAATTATCAAGCACAATAGCACAATGCATCAGGTGTGGTAAATGTAAACCAGACTGTTGCGTTTTTATCCCGTCAGCCAATGTCTTTTTCCATCCCCGCAACAAAAACCTGGCTATTGCCTCACTCATCGAGGCCATTCTCTACGATATGCAACGCTACCATTTTCCCCGTTATAACCAATTGAAAAACCTTCAGGAAATCGCTGACCACTGTACCATGTGTGGTAAATGTTATTCGCCCTGTCCCGTTAACATCAATACCGCTGAGGTTTCCATACTCGAACGCCAGATCCTTGCAGAAATCGGCTATAAAAAACACCCCCTGGCAACCACACTCTCTCTACACTATCTGAAAAACCGTAAAAAATTGGTAAATACTGTTTTCAGAAAAACCGTACTGGAATTGGGGAGCAGAGGACAGCGTCTTGGTCATAAGCTGCTTATGACAACACCAGATTCCATAAAAAAAAGAAAAAACCCATTGTTCCAGCTGCTGCAAAGCCCTATGGCTCTGCCATCAAAAGAGACAATCAGAGATATCCTTTCCCCCTGTAATTCCGATGAGGTTTTTATTTTCAAACCGGAGCAAAAAAGCACACTCACTGTTTTTTATTTCCCCGGCTGCGGTTCTGAACGTCTTTACGGGCAAATCGCCATGGCATCACTCTATGTGCTTCTCAAATCAGGACACCAGGTGGTTTTCCCCCCACCCTATCTCTGTTGCGGTTTTCCTGCACGGGTAAATGCAAAGGGAAAAATGTATGCTGAACTCTCTTTACGAAATACTATTGTTTTGAGTCAGATACGTGATATGCTGGGTTATCTCACCTTTAACGGTGTGGTAATAAGCTGTGGCACCTGTAAGGAGTCTCTCTCCAAAATGGGAATTGAAGATATTTTTGGCTGTAGAATTGTTGACGTGAATGAATATGTAACATCAGGTAACAAAGAGCTGTTCAAAAACGGTATGACGCCCTGTCTCTACCATGCGCCCTGCCATGACTCATTACAGGGTCAGGGTACAGCACTTCTTCGAGAAGTCGGGCTCACTCCGAAGACCACTGAAAATTGTTGCTCAGAAGCTGGCACCATGGTCTTGTCACGCCCTGATATCTCTTCCTCGATGCGAATGCAAAAGCGAGATAATATCAAAAAACAGATGTCGGACATACAACAGGAAAAAAGTATTCTCTACACCAACTGTCCATCATGTATTTCAGGTCTCTCCAGAAACGGTAATCTGGGAATACAACCAAAACATATTGCAGAAATGCTGGCTGAAACAGCAGGCGGTACGAGATGGAAAGATGAATTGGCATTGTTTATCGAATCAGGTGAAAAGGTAACATTTTAGAGAAATACCAAACAGATAACTGACTATAATACCAGGAGATCTCATTGAAACGGTGTATTTTACATTTGGGGATGCCCAAAACCGCATCCACATCAATCCAAAAAACCTTAATGGACAACAGATTTTTTTTACAAAACCATGGTTGGGAATACCCAGTATTCCATTGTCCAGAGCATGGTCATCAGTTTTTTCTGCACAATGATCCACTGTGTAGAATATTTATGCCCGAGCACCCCTTTCATGTTCTACGTCCAGCTCAGAACAAGGAAATAAACCTCGAAATCCAAAAAAGAGCGTTACGAAAAGCCCTGCTCGAATACACTCGTAAATCAGATAAGATCATTCTCTCTTCAGAGGCTCTTCTTGATCTTAAACCTTTAACCAGAATCCGAAATTTTTTTAAAAAAATAGATTTTGTCGTTGAACCTATTATTTATATAAGATCACCATACTCTTTTCGCGTAAGTTTGTATCAATCACTTCTTCGTTTTTCCCAATTACAACGCTCAGCCATTATTGAGCATCTACAACAACCCATTATCAAGAGAAGATTATCGCATGCCCTTTCTGTTTTTGGTGAAAATACAAAGATATATCCCTTCAACAATCTGATTCAAAACAATACAGAAATCGTAACTCACTTTTTTGGCAATTTTTTACACGAAGATATCGTTGATAAACTAGATATTTCCAGAGAAAACGAATCCCTGTCCAGACATGCCGTTACCCTTTTGGAATATATTGAGGAAAAATCGCCTTTGTACAAGAATAATATACAAAATAAAGACAGGAGCCACGGCGATATCCATCCGCTCTATAGCATCCAGGGAGAAAAATTCGGATTTGACCAAGAAAAAGCAGAATTTTTCAAAGACATTATTGCCCTTGAAAACAACTGGCTCAACAAACAGTTTGGCCAGGAATATTGTGATAATGATTATGGCAAAGATATCCACACCACACCGCTGAGGTGGGAAGAACAGAACATCTCATCCCTTCTCGAAGTTTTCCCTTGCCTAAACACAAAGATTCAGTCTCTTATCATCGACTATATCTCACATTATAGCCGGTTCCCATCTAAGCCGATACATCGGAAAACGGTAAGAGACATGAAAAGAACTGTTTTAAAAAAACGGTTGATCACAGTAGCGCACAAACTGATGAACACTGTAAAATCCTATTTTCTACCAGGGAAAAGATAAGGATAATTTCATTAGAAAGATTTTTTCAAGAGGATTTTTCCAGTCTATTGTTGAATGTGCGGCTATTGACCAAGAAGGAGCAAAAAAACACCTTGATTCAACCTGTTTTCACTATTTTTCGGTAATTTGGGCGGCATAAGCTCATCCAGGACATGCAAATCATATTCGAAGAAATAAAGCTTGGCATCTGTATAGTTCCCCAGTGCCAAAAAAAAGATTCTATTCTGATATTTTTTCAGTATACCACGTCCTTCTATCGAAAAAGGGGCAATTTGTCCACGCAATGACCAATCGTCATTCGGGCCGTTTCGATACAACGCTATATTACCAGCTGCTCCACTGAAATCATCATTAAGAGGCTGTGGTGGAGAGAGATCCCAGACGCCAAAATAGTCACCAGGATTATTGACCAAAAGTCCGACTCCCATCCCCTCGCGTGTTTCTTCATAAGATTTATCAGTAATAATTTTCTTTTTCAAACTGGAACCGCTGAAGGTCATAAGATTTGCGGATGTTCCCAGATTATATGTATTGGCAGCCTCTTCATACCTGTATCTGGAGGCAATGGGAATATTTCCATCGACGACAAGAGAGGTCCAAAACTCTACTTCACGGAGTTTTTTCGAATCATCAATAATACGATGGCTCCATATATCTCCATCAAGAGAAGAGGCATAATGTAACTCATGAAAAATCCCATCAACACGATTTTCCATTCTAGCCGAATCCCAAACCTCTTCACTGTGTTCAGATCCGCCATAGGTGAGATGATACATACCATTTTTATATAGGAAATCAGCGATCCTGAACTTTTCAGTATCCGGTACATCAATGTACTGCTTAATCCAGGTCAGATTATCAATTGTGGTGTGCAAGGTCAGCTTTGAAACCTTACCAGGATATGTTTCCCCCTCACGGATAAAAATCGGATGGTCTTCCTCATCAAGCTGCATACGGGTATGCCAACCACCTGGTGCAACTACAATATCCTGCCCCTTTACGCCATTATCAGAAACAGTGACATAATGGAGATTACGGGGCGGATGAGGAGCATTATCTACGCCAATATAACAGATATGAATGGTATCATCCTGTCCCACCTCCAAAAAAGTTGAAAGATTACGCCCTCTACCATTATTACTGATAGCTATTGGAGGTTGCCAGACACCATCGATCCTGCGAACATATCTGATCTGAGAGGTAGAACAATCTGGCAACGTAGGATTAGAATAGACAATATGTATATTCCCCTTGGAGTCGACATCGAAATCATACGCATATACCCTGCAAGCAAAGGGTTCTTTAGAATCAACAATGACCTTTGACGATAATGCAGGTATTTCTGCAAACATTGTCCCAGTAAACAGGAAAAAAAAAGCAAGAAAAGAAACCCCACCTATCATCCTTTTATTCTGTAAAAATCTCTTTTCCCTCATAATATCACCACTTATAGAAATTCACGTATAAGAGCCAATAACAAAACAGATGGTTACATTCTTCAGTAGACGACAATACTCTACGTGTAGGCATTATACCTGATGGAAGTTCCAGAGTCCAGCGGCCTGTTTATTTACAGTAAATAAAATACGTATCACTGTATCTTTTACAAGAAATACAGCGGTACCGCTCCAGAATACTCTCTGGCATGGAACAGTATTGTTAAAGGAGAAATACGATTTGCTCACCGGTAACAGGGTATTTCCGATGTAAAGCGATCTCGGAATGTTACAGGCAAATTCACTACCACAGATCAAACAGTTCTTTAATCCCTTTTTCGGCAACTGCAGACATTTTCTCAAAGGTCTCCTTGTCAAAAGGTGCCCCTTCCGCTGTTGCTTGTATTTCAATCCAGCGATAATCACCGCTCATTACAAAATTTGCATCAGCCTGGGCATTTGAATCCTCAGTGTAATCGAGATCAAGCAATACGTCACCATCGACAACACCTGCTGAAATAGCCGCAACTGGAAGAATATCAGGCATTTTTTTTATAGCCCCGTCAACCACCAGGCCGCCAATTGCGTTGCGAAGTGCGATGGCAGCACCGGTAATAGATGCAGTACGTGTTCCGCCATCGGCATTGAGCACATCGCAGTCAACCCTGAAGGTGCGCTCGCCAAGTGCAGTGAGATCGACCATCATGCGCAGGCTGCGCCCAATAAGCCTTTGAATTTCATAGGTTCTTCCTGACCGGCCAACGGCAGCCTCGCGTCTGCCTCTAGAAGAAGTGGCACCAGGCAGCATGCCATACTCAGCCGTTATCCATCCCTGCCCCTTTCCTTCCAGAAAGGAGGGTACCCTGTCCTCAACAGAAACCGCGCATACTACATGGGTTGCCCCCATTTTTATTAACACCGAAGCATAGGCATTGGGTTGAAAATTCCTGATTATTTCAATTGGCCTCAACTCATTATTTTTTCTATCATTAAAACGCATGGTATATCCTTTTTATTCTTGTTTGTTGCTCTTTTTTGTAATCACCGCCACTGATCTCCCGGCAGTTCAGACGAGCACAGGTTGCAGCTGCCATTATCAGCACAAACCCTTGCGGAAAAATTACAGTTTTCTCTTATCAATGACTCTATTCCCCTTTCCCTCAAAACGCTCCAGTGTTTTTTCTTCCACCAGTTTGATGTCCACACCTATCCCCAGTTCAGATGCCATCCGTTTTTTTATACCGTTGATCAGGGTGTGCTGCTTTTTCATTTCATCGCAGAACAGCGACTCACCAACCTCAACCATTACGGTCAGTTTATCCTGGTTATTCTCCCGTTCAACAATAAGCTGATAATGCGGTTCTGTTCCTTTAATATCAAAAAGCACCGATTCAACCTGGGTGGGAAAAACATTTACACCTTTTATAATGAGCATATCATCGCTGCGGCCAAGCACTTTATCCATCCGGGTAAATGTCCGGCCACAGGGACATGGCTCAGGAAGAAGGCGGGTAAGATCCCTTGTCCGGTAGCGCACGACCGGAAAGGCTTCCTTGGTAAGCGTGGTTATCACCAGCTCTCCCACCTCTCCGGGCGGCACAGGTTCGAGGGTTTCCGGGTCGAGCACTTCCACCAGAAAATGATCTTCGTTGATATGCTGGCCGTTGCACTCTTCACATTCACCAGCAACTCCCGGCCCCATAACCTCAGAGAGGCCATAGTTATCGGTTGCCCGAATACCCAGCCTGCTGTTTATCTCCTGCCGCATCGACTCTGACCAGGGCTCTGCGCCAAACAGGCCAACACGCAATGACAGACCATTGGGGTTTATCCCCATATCCATCATTACATCCGCCATTTTCAAGGCATAGGAGGGAGTACATACAAGCGCTGTTGATTTGAAATCCTGCATGATCTGGATCTGCCTCTTGGTATTCCCCGCTGAAATGGGGATAACTGAGGCTCCAAGTCGTTCAGCTCCGTAATGGAGGCCAAAACCGCCGGTAAACAACCCGTAGCCAAAGGCTATCTGAATGACATCATCTGCTGTCACACCAGCTCCGCACAGCACCCTGGCGACCAGATTTGACCAGTTCTTGATATCATTACGTGAATACCCGACCACCGTGGCCTGTCCGGTGGTACCCGAGGAAGAGTGAACGCGAACTACCTCACGAAGAGGAATGGCAAACAAACCATATGGATAATTATCACGTAGATCCTGTTTGGTGGTAAACGGCAGCTTTTGCAGGTCCTCGAAAGAATCTATGGACTCATAATCCACCTGTAATTGGTTAAACTTCTTTCTATAAAAAGGCACATGCCTGCCAACACGGAGCAAGGTGGTTTGCAGCCTCTCAAGCTGCAACCGCTCAAGCTCCTTACGTACCATGCACTCTCTTTCTTTTTCCCAGATCATTTTTTTACCCTTACAAGCAATCACACAGCAATAATTTCATAAACCATGCAGCAAAAAGAAAAGACGCTTTCATATACTACAGCGTACTACAATGCGCAAATCTCGTCTCTGGAAAGAATAGTCACACCCTCATCCTGTAATGCCTGCAGCGCCGCAGTTGTATCCTCGAAGCGAAAGATCATCACAGCGTTTTCACCACTTTTATTGACGAAAGCATACATATACTCAATATTAATGGCAGCTCTTTCAATAATTTTCAGTACCGAAGCCAGTCCACCCACCTTGTCAGGTACCTCGACAGCAACAACCTGTGCTCTCCCCACAGTAAAACCATCGGCCTTTAATGCACTCTCGGCAATTTCCACCTTATCAACGATAAGACGGAGTATGCCGAAATCAGCAGTATCAGCAAGAGAAAGCGACCGGATATTGACGCTGTTGTCTGCTAGAATCGAGGTAATCTTAGAAAGACGTCCTGATTTATTTTCCAAAAATATGGCAATCTGTTCTACTGTCATAGCACCTCCTCTCAGATTTTACGTTTATCTATCACTCGCAGAGCCTTTCCTTCACTGCGCTGGATGGTTTTTGGCTCGACAAGTTTAACCTTGGCTGTTACACCAAGTATATCTTTGATATCCTTCTGGATTCTTCTGGCAAGGATCTCCAGTCTTCTAATTTCATCGGAAAAGACTGTATCACTCACCTCAACCAGTACCTGCATAGTATCGAGATTCCCCTGACGTTCAACAACAATCTGGTAATGCGGCTCAACACCTTCAATTCCCATCAGAACATGTTCAATCTGGGATGGGAAGACATTAACCCCTCGGATAATCAGCATATCATCGGTTCTGCCGGTGACTTTTTCCATACGAACCAGAGTCCTTCCACAGGTACAGGTCTCATAATATAATCGTGAGATATCCTTGGTTCTGTAACGGATCAGAGGAAAAGCCTCTTTGGTCAAGGTGGTGAAAACAAGCTCGCCCTCTTCACCTGGCGGCAACACCGCACCTGTTTCAGGATCAATAATTTCCGGTAAAAAATGATCCTCAAAAACATGCATACCACCACTGCTGGTCAGACACTCCATACCAACCCCCGGGCCCATCACCTCGGAGAGTCCATAAATATCCACCGCCTGAATATGCAGTTTCTTCTCCACCTCTTCACGCATATTGTCACTCCAGGGTTCTGCTCCGAAAATCCCTACTTTCAAGGAGAGACTCTCGGGATCAATCCCCATATCTATCATGGCATCTGCAAGATTCAACGCATAGGATGGGGTACAAAGCAATATGGAAGAGCCAAAATCCCGCATTATAGTAATCTGCCGTTTACTGTTGCCTCCTGATGCTGGAATTACGGTGGCTCCAAGTTTTTCAATCCCGTAATGTACACCGAGCCCGCCGGTAAAAAGTCCGTAACCATAGGCGTTGTGAATCATATCACCCTGTGTTGCACCGGCACACACCAACGCCCGGGCCATTACTGTTGCCCATAGTTCAATGTCTTTTTCAGTATACCCGACAACGGTGGGTTTTCCTGTGGTACCTGAAGAGGCATGGACGCGGACAATTTCATCCATGGGAGCAGCAAAAAGCCCAAAGGGGTAGTTATCACGTAAATCATCTTTGGTGGTAAAAGGCAGTTTCCGAAGATCAGCAAGGCTTGTAATATCTTCAGGTTTAACACCGCATCCATCCATTTTTTCTTGATATGGTTTGACCTTATCATACATTCGAGCCACAAGTGTTTTTTCTAACCAGATCCGTTAAGGAGCATCTCATTTACTTTATTTTTGACAAATAAGTGGAAATACAGCCATTATTAAAGTAAAAGAAGATAGTACAAAGTAACTGATAATTATAAATACATGTACCGAGAAGAAATATAACAAGGAGGGAACATGTTTATTGGAAGAATAATGCACAAGGATCTTATTACAGTGTCTCCTTCCGCCAGCATCGAAGAGGCAAGAATCCTGTTAGAGGAACATAAAATTGGCCACCTTCTGGTGGTGGACGAGGAAGGATCGCTGGTGGGGATTCTCTCAGATCGGGACTTAAAACAGTATTGGGCCTCTCCGGCAACGACTCTGTCAGCCTATGAATTAAATTACCTGCTTCAACAGGTGACTGTTGAGATGGTTATGATAAAGGCTGTAATTACCATCACCCCTGAAACCACGACCGAACGGGCAGCATTCATCATGCAGGAAAATGATATAAACGCCCTGCCCGTCGTGGAAGGGCAAAAGCTGGTGGGGATTATTACCAGTACAGATGTCATGGGAGTGGTACTTGAAGCCATTGGAATAAATAATGACAATACCAGAATAAGTGTTCTGATACATGATACAATCGGGGCAATGGCAGATGCCTGTGTAATTCTTCGGGATCAACAGATAGATATCCGCAGTATTTTCTCCTGGCCAGAGAAAAAGCATCCCGGAGTCTTTCAGCTGATAATGAGAATCCGAAAAAAGGATAAGGAAAAAGCCGTTTCAGCTCTTGAAAAAGAGGGATATATTGTAGTATCCGATTATCAGGAAGATATAAAACGCTTTGTAGAGAAATAACCCTCGTTTTGTTCATGAGATATGTCCCGAAAACCAGACACATCATCAACTAAAGACGGCATAGAAAGGCGCATCAATCCCGACAGGAGAAGTAACCCTGACAGACGAAGCCTGCCCGAAAGGCGTGTTGACATTCGTCTTGGCGACAATGCCAAAAAAAAGAAAAAGACACTGAAAACATGGCTCCGCTCCATATCGCATGCGAGACTGGGCGTTGACAGACGTAAAGGTGAGAGAAGAAGTTCCGGAGACAGACGCCAGCAGCTGGTTGACTCAGGAAGAGCTCAACGATCTGCTCTCATAGGGAAGGTTCGGTCATCTCTGGCCGGCATTCAACTCAGCATCAATTGCATCTATCCGTTCCTGGGCCTCCTCCCATCGCTCTTCCCACAAAGCAAGTTTCCGTTTACAGCGATCATACTCCCTTGAGGTCTCGGCCCAGGCATCTTCATTTTGATACAGTGCAGGATCGGCCATTTTCTCCTCGAGTTCTGCCTTTGCCTCTTCAAAAGCCTCTACCTTTTTTTCTGCCTCGGCAAGTTTTTTTCCCCAGTCACCGACCAGCCGGCTTCTCTCCTGCCGTCTTTGCGCCTCCTGCTTCCGTTTCTCTTTTCTGCTGACACCATTATTTTCGCCATTCTTTTCCCGTTTGCTATCAGGGCTTTCAACAGCGTTGTTTTCCAGTTCCTGCCGTTTCAACCAGGAGAGATAGTCAGCAACATTCCCTTCATGAAGCACCGCGCTTCCTTTGCCAACAACCAGCACCTTATTGACAAAACTGTCCAGGAAAAAACGATTATGGGAAACCACCACGATGGTGCCGTCATACTGCGCCATCGCCTCCTGCAACACTTCCTGCGAGCTCATATCCAGATGGTTTGTCGGTTCATCGAGCAGCATGAGATTAGCTGGTGTTGCTATCATCTTTGCCAGGGCCAGCCTGCTCTTTTCTCCGCCTGAAAGCACCGCTACCTTTTTATCAACATCATCACCCCGAAACAAAAATGCACCGAGCAGCGAGCGCATCCGGGTAATGGTCATATCCGCACCGCTGTGGCTCATAGTCTCCAGGCAGCTGTATCCGGGAGCAAGTTCCCTGGCCTGATGCTGGCCAAAATAGCTCAGTGAAACTCCGGCACCATATTTGATTTCCCCCTGATCGTAATCGAGCTGCCCTGCAAGAATACGCAGAAGAGTCGATTTGCCGGCACCGTTCACCCCGACAACCGCTATCTTGTCACCACGCTGTAACTGTATATCAACACCTGAAAAAACCCGACACCCATCATAGGATTTTGCAAGGGCAGCGACACGGAGCACATCTTTCCCGGAATCGGGGGCCGGCGGGAAACTGAAATGGATGTTGCTTTCGTTTTCTGAAAGTTCAATCAGCTCCATTTTATCGAGCTGTTTCAATCTGCTCTGCACCTGTTTAGCCTTGGTTGACTTGGCGCGAAACCTCTCAACAAAACGCATGGTCTGACGAATCTTGGCCTGCTGGTTCTGATAACTGGCCCGTTCAATGTGAAGCCGTTCCTCTTTTTCTGTGACATAGTACGAGTAATTCCCCTTATACTGGGTCAGATTTCCCAGGCTCAGCTCCCAGGTATACTGGGTTACCTTGTCAAGAAAAGCACGATCATGGGAGACGATGACCATTGCCCCCTGATAGTTTTTCAAAAACTCCTCAACCCAGGTGAGCGAATCAAGATCAAGATGGTTTGTCGGTTCATCGAGGAGCAATACCGAAGGGGCAGCGAGCAGCATCTTGGCAAGCATCAGGCGCATAATCCAGCCGCCGGAAAATGAGGATACCGGCTTTTCCATATCCGCAAGCTGAAAACCCAGCCCCAGCAACACCTTTTCAATCTCTGCCCTCATCGAGTAAATGGAGCTGGCATCAAGCATGTGCTGCAGCTGTCCCTGCCGCTGCAGAGTCTTTTGAAACGCCTCTGATCTTTCATCCAAAGAAGCCATCTTCTCGTTGAGTATTTCCAGCTCTTCCTGAGCCTGCAGCAGATCGGCAAAGGCATTTTTGGCATCTTCATAGAGAGGGGTCATCGAGGTGGTACCGCTGCTCTCCTGAGGCAGATAGGCAACGGTGAAATGTTTTGCCCGACTCACCACACCATCATCTGTTTCAACCTCACCAGCCAGTATTTTCAACAAGGTCGATTTTCCAGCGCCGTTTACACCCACCAGTCCTATACGATTGCCGTCATGAATGCGGGCAGATATATTTTTAAACAGATGT
>PDWJ01004491.1_pt1 | contig 12274 bp, 11 predicted proteins | sample 1430881 | NCBI WGS metagenome assembly PDWJ01 (sample SAMN01162460, study PRJNA174530) | Oral metagenome, whole genome shotgun sequencing project. | biome: Marine environment; feature: Marine mammal; material: Swab sample of the gingival sulcus; isolation source: swab sample of gingival sulcus... | reverse complement strand
GATAGTTGGCTACAAAATTACATTATTATCGTATACGTGTCAATCCGTAAAAACACGGATTTTTAGTAGGGGATTTTACGGATATGGCTTCTACGGGATAATGGTTAATGGTTAGTGGTTAATGGTTAGTGGTTAATGGTTAATGGTTAGTGGGTAATGGTTAGTGGTTAATGGTTAATGGGTAATGGTTAATGGTTAGTGGGTAATGGTTAATGGTTAATGGGTAATGGTTAATGGTTAGTGGGTAATGGTTAATGGGTAATGGGTAATGGTTAGTGGTTAATGGTTAGTGGTTAATGGTTAATGGGTAATGGTTAGTGGTTAATGGTTAGTGGTTAATTAGGGCTGTTAAGAAAAATAATTATGACAGTCGGTAACCGGAGCTCAAAGGTTTTTGCAACCTTTGAGGTCTCTACCAATTATCCATTATCAGTTATTAGCTCCATATTTCGGCAAGCAGAGCTCACAGGTTTTGAAACCTTTGAGGTCTCCACCAATTATCAATTATCCATTATCAATTATCAGTTATTAGCTCCATATTTAGGCAAGCAGAGCTCACAGGTTTTGAAACCTTTGAGGTCTCCACCAATTATCAATTATCAGTTATTAGCTCCATATTTCGGCTATCAGACCTCAAAGGTTTTTGAAACCTTTGAGGTCTCCACCAATTATCAATTATCCATTATCAATTATCCATTATCAATTATCAACTCCCAGAAGAACAATATTAAAATCTGTATCAATACTAACTTTGCCGTCTTTAACTTCTACATTTTTATTTGAGTAATAATCTTTTAGTAGAGTTCCGTTTTTAAATATATTTTCAACTGATACTTCTTTTTTGCCTTTTGGCAAATCTAAACCTACAACAACTTTGTCGTTAATATTTTTAGATTCGTAGCTTCGTACAAAATAGTAAGGACTCTCCGATAACATTTTGTGAACTCCTGCGCCTACTGCAACATGAGCATTTCTAAATTGACCTAATTTTTGCCAATGAGTAAGTATCTCTTTTACTTTATGATTGCCTATTTCTTTGTTTTGGTCAATTTCGTCCCAATTCATAAACGAGCGTAAATTAGCATCGCCGTCTGCACCCTCAACCTCTAATAAACGACTACTTTCATCGCCGTAGTAAAGTTGCGATATGCCCGGGCAAAGCAATAATTTAGTTGCAGCCTCAAAAGGTTTCTTTCTTAACTTGTCGAAAGGTTGAGAATCATCGTGTGAGCTTATATAATTCATTACGCTTTTGCCTTGTAATGAGTCATTTAAGCAAGTTGAATAATACGAAAACAATTCTTCGTAAGATTGTTTTTGGGCGGCATCGTATTTAAAACCAAAGTTGATTAAGCTGTTAAAGCCGGCATCGTAATAATTTATGCGCTTGTCAGAAAAATCGTAATAGTAATTAGAGTTGATATTATAACCATACAATTCTCCAACAACATAAAAATCATTATCATCTAACACGGCATCAGGGTTGGCTTTTTTCCAATCGGCAAATGCTATTTGTGCTTCTTTTATTAAATCTTTCCAAATTGATTCTTCTACATGCTTTACAGTGTCAATTCTGTAGCCGTCAATTCCGAATTTGCGAATAAAATCTGTTAACCATTTTATAATATAATTACTTGGCGTTCTGGGCATCAATGTTCTCTTGAAAAAAGCATCTAACTCGGCAACTTCTTGTTCGTATCTACCTTCTTTTTTCCACTTTTTCACCAATGCTTCGGGCAATTCTACATCTTTATTGCTTTCGGTTCTAATATCAGGCAAATTTTTCACCAAAGTACAACTTACAGTAGTTTCGTAATCGGTGTATGTGCAAGCAGGATTTGTTCTTACCCAATCGTCAGACCAAAGCTCATCTTTATCGGTTACGGGACCTGTGTGATTAAGAACTACATCAAGCAATATTCTAATACCGTTCTCATGAGCTGTCTTTACTAATTCTAACATATCGGCTTCTGTTCCGAAATTAGGGTCGATACTTGTCCAGTCCTTAGCCCAATAACCGTGATAACCATAGGTTTTACCTTGTCCTTCATCTACATAGCCGTGAATTTGCTCAACAATGGGAGTAAGCCATATTGCATTTATGCCAAGTTTACGAAAATAGCCCTCTTTGATTTTTTTTGTAATTCCTTTAATGTCGCCTCCAATAAAGTTTCTTAGTTTGGCCGTTGGTTGATTTCTGCCAAAACTTACATCGTTGCTCTTTTCGGCATTGCAAAATCTATCTGTTAATAAAAAATAGACATTTGCATTGTCCCACACGAAATTTTGCTGTTTCTTTTTCATATCTGTTGTCTCTTTTGTTGTTGTATCATTACACGAGATAATGAGAGCTATGCTTATCAGCATTAAAATTTTTTTACTCATAAGGTTTGAGAGTTAAAAGGTAAAAGGTAAAAGGTGAAAGTTAAAAGGTGAAAGTTAAAAAGTTAGATAATTAAATAATTGTCATGTTAAAACAAGACTTTGTTGAATTAGTAATTATTACATTTACTAATTACCACATTATTACATTAATTTTCAAGTTTATTTTTTCTGTCTTCTGCAAAATGCTGTCTATTTCTATAAATGTCAAGAGCCAAATACATTGCTTGACGGAAAGAGTTGGGCGATGCCATGTTTTTGCCTGCTATATCGTAAGCTGTTCCGTGTCCGGGCGATGTTCGTATACAAGGCAAACCTGCTGTGTAATTTACACTGTCATCAAAAGCCAACGATTTAAACGGGCTTAAGCCTTGGTCGTGATACATTGCCAATACAGCATCGAATTTGGTATAATCACGCGAGCCGAAAAATCCATCGGCAGGGTAAGGCCCTAATGCCAATATATTTTCACTTTGAGCCTGCTTAATGGCAGGAATGATTATTTCTTGTTCTTCGCTTCCTATTAAACCGTTATCGCCTGCATGAGGATTAAGACCAAGAACTGCAATTTTAGGCTTTGCTATTCCAAAATCTTCTGTTAATGATTTGTGCAATATGTGTATCTTACTTAAAATAAGTTCTTTAGTAATTGTAGATGCAACCTCTCGTATAGGTATATGTCCTGTTACCACTCCTACTCTAAGCTTACCGCTAATCATTAGCATTAAAACATCTTTAGCACCGAATTTATGCTTTAAATATTCGGTATGTCCGGGAAATGTAAACTTACTTGATTGTATATTATCTTTGTTTATGGGAGCTGTTACAAGAATATCAATTTCGCCGTTTTTCATATCTTCAACCACCCTTTCCAACGCCTTGTAAGATGCTTCTCCTGCCGATTTGGTAGTTTTTCCCAATTCAACTTTTATTGTATCATTATTACAATTAATTATATTAGAACGTTTTGGATTTGATTCTGTCGGGTGTCTTATACTATTCAAACTAAAATTTTCTATTCCAAGCGATTTTCTGTGATAAGCAAACACTTTTGGTGAGCCATACAAAATAGGAATAAAAAAATCATTAATACGTACATCAATTAATGATTTAATAATCACTTCGTAAGAAATGCCATTAATATCTCCGTGGCTTATGCCTAATTTGACTTTGCTTATTTTTTCTTTCTGTTTTTCTTTCATTGATTTATTTTTTTAGTTAGAAGTTGGAAGAGGGAAGTTGGCAGTTTGTTTTCCGACCTTCATCTTTGCTCTTCCATCTTCGGCCTACAAGCTATTACCATTCAAGCAGTACTTTGCCACTTTCGGCTTTTTCCATAATATCGAAGCCTTTTTGGAAATCTTCTGCTTTAAATCTGTGAGTAATCATTGGCGATAAATCCAAGCCCGAACTTAGCATTTGCTCCATCATATACCAAGTTTCAAACATCTCTCTGCCATATATACCTTTCAATTTCAAACCTTTAAAGATTATATCGCTCCAATTTACTTTTGTTGTGTCGGGCAAAATGCCAAGTAATGATATTTTACCGGAGTTATACATGTGTGAAATCATATCATTGAAAGCATGAGGCGAGCCTGAGCATTCCATTCCTATATCAAAACCTCTCATACCCAAGTCTTTGATAACATCGTCAAGCGATTCCTCTAATGGATTTATAACTCTTGTTGCTCCCATTTTCTTTGCTAATTCCATTCTGTAAGGATTGGTTTCGGTTGCTACCACATATCTGGCTCCTGCAAATTTTGCAATAGCAACACACATGCTTCCTATTAGTCCTGCTCCGGTAATTAACACATCTTCTCCGATAAGCGGAAACGATAATGCTGTATGTGTGGCATTACCAAAGGGGTCCATTATTGCTACAAGGTCATCGGGTATTTTGTCGCATATTTTCATTACATTTTCTGCCGGCACATTTACATACTCGGCAAATACTCCGTGACGATTTACACCTATTCCTATCGTATTCTCGCATACATGCTGCCTGCCTCTACGACAGTTTCGGCAATGATTACAAGCAATATGACCTTCGCCCGTAACTCTGTCGCCTATTTTAAAATCTGTAACTCCTCTTCCAAAGTCAGCAACCTCGCCAACATATTCATGACCTATTATCATAGGTACTTTTATGGTTTTCTGCGCCCATGAGTCCCACATATAAATATGCAAGTCGGTTCCGCATATTGCTGTTTTTTTTATCTTGATTAAAACATCATTAACTCCCATTTCGGGCATAGGTACATCTTCCATCCATATACCTTTTTCTGCTTTTGCTTTTACTAATGCTTTCATTTTTAAATATTGTTTATTTGATTATTATAATACTTTGTTCAATTAGTAATTAACAATTAGTAATTACATTTTTAAATAACCATAAAATCAGACAATTACGTAATAAGCAACTGTTTTTGCGGTTAAATTTAAGATAGCCATGCAAAAGTATAAAAAAATAGGAGAAAGAGGATTATTTGGGGAAATATTTTTGTTTATTAAAGAATAAGATATTAAAGTGGCTAAAACTTTGTTAGTAAGTCGATAGTATGACTTTATTGTCTTATTACTAAGCCATTAGCTTTTAACCCTTAGACTTTGGTCTTTAGTCAATGGTGAAAAATATTTACAAAAATTTATGATTGTTTGCTTTTAAATTATGATTTTCAAAGGCTGAAAAGCTAAGAACCCAAAGCTAATAAGCAATAGCTACAGACTCTTTAAGACAAGAAAATACAGTATTTTATTAATGAAAAAGTTTAAATGAGTTCGTTAGGTCAAATTATAATTTACAAGTTTTTCTTCTTTTTTCTTCTTCTTTTTTTGAAAATATTCTTTCAATATTTTTTCTTCTTGTCTTGTAAGTCCCTCTTTTTGGGACCCGATAATTTCAATATTTATAGTTTTTGTTTTCATAACTTTAAGATTTAAAATATTTATCTATCAACTTTAATGCAGATTGCGTTCCTATAATCATGACTCTGCCTCCAATATGAAATGCTCCCAAAGTTCTTTCATAATGTTCTATAAGTTTACTTTTAGATAGAAAGGAAACATTTCCCTCAAAACCTCGTTGAAAAGAAAATTTGCAAGCAAAAGCAACTAAATTACCTGCAACTCCTGCATACATCTTTTTTTTTCCCTTGTTAAAGGGGGCACTTTCCAAAAGGTGCATATAAATATGGTCATATTTAACCTCTAAACACAATAATCCTTGAATAATATTGGGATTATTAACAATGGTTAATTTAAAAACTTCTCTTTCAGGAATTTTATATTCTGCTCTCCAATTAAAAAACCAACCTTTATTTTTTTGAACTAATTTTAAGTCACTTTTAGTAAGTACAGAAATTTCAGTAGCAAAACTATCTCCTGTTATAATATTTTCGATAGAATTAGTTAGCTTATCAACCATGAAATCTAATTCTATGTTTCTCGTTGGTCTCATAAAACAAATATATAAATTAAAATTGAAATTTGCAAATTATTAAGTATTATACTGTGATTTCGATTTATATATTAAAAACCGGTTGGAATACCTAAGGTAGAAGTTAAGACAAACACTTTGCGCGTTTTGTGACAAACTTTGAATTATTGGCGGTTAAAAACTATGTGAGAATATTAAAACCATTTTTACTTTAGTATAAATCAAGGTGCCGCTGTTCATACAAAGCGATTTTTTAGCATAGTCTTTGTTGTATGCAAAAAAAATTGCCTTATAAAAATAAAATCATTACATTCGCCGCTACAAATCAGAAGAGGGAAGATATAAGTTGAGTGGCAATTTTTGATGTAAGCAAAACACCTATCATTAATAAAATAGAATATATGAAACATCCATGAATATAGAAAGATACACAACGGCATTATTATAGTAACGGAAGTCGGAAGATAGAAGACGGAAGTCTTAAAATATGAAATCCGGCACCTAAACTCTCAAAAAAAATCAACAGATGAATAAAGTAATTATAAGCCTATCATTTTTTTTATTTCTCCAAAACGGAATAATTTTTTCAATAAGCAATCAAGTTCCCGTAAATAAAAGTACCGATACAACAGTGGCTGAATATCACGTAAAATCAGCATTAAAACTCCTAACGAGTAATCAAGACAGTGCTCGTCAGCATTTTCGCATTGCACGACATATATATTCTAATTTGAAAAAAAATGCAAAACTTGCCTATTTAGATAAATTAATGGGAATATCCTATGCCATGCAGGGCAATACCGATAGTGCCGGTTTATACATGACGAAATCACTGGAATACTATCAAAGTATAAAAGACAGCCTACATATTGCTTTTTCTTACAATAATTTAGGATTAATGTACATACAAAATGGGAAGCATAAAAAAGGTATGGAATACCTCATATTATCTCTAAAAATAAAGAGTAAACTCAAAAATCGGCACGAAAACAGCAAATTGAAAATTGGAGCTACCCAAGAGAACATAGGCATAGCATTTCAGTATCTTAAAAATTTTAATAAAGCAAAAGAGTACTATAATATGGCAAGAGAAACTTGCCAAACGGAAGCCGACAGCAGTTCTATGTATAAGATTGACATACAACTGGCCGGCTTGTATTTAGATATGGACGTTTTTGATACAGCCCAAATATTATATGAAAAATTATTGGAGCCAAGCAACAATGATAAGAATAAGTATGCACAGGCAAAAATCTACAATAATTACGGTAATTTATTAACAGTAACCCAAAAATACGATAAAGCTAAAGTAATTTTGGAAAAAGCATACGAAATAAATAAGAGTTTAAATAATTATTCTTCAATGGTTAAAAACCTAAATAATTTGGCAGAAGTGTATCAAAATACGGGAAACTATCAAAAAGCTTTAATATTTGCCGAAAAATCTTATAAAATAAGTAAAGATAACGATTATTTGGTTTCAGAAAAACATGCTTCGGAGGTTTTGTCCGAGTTGTATTTCACGAAAAAAGATTTTAAAAATGCCTACAAATACTTAAACAATGCAAGCATGATTAACGATACCCTGTTTGGTATAGAACGCAATAAAATTATTCATGAACTGGAAACTAAATACAAAACAAAAGAAAAAGAACAGGAAATAGTTCTGCAAAACCTTAAAATAGAACGAATTACTATTTTTTGGATAGCTTCCTTGATTGTAATTATACTTATTTTGGTATTAACGGTTATTTTAATTCGTCAAAACAAACAAAAAACTAAAATCAATAAAATATTAGAAGCCAAAAACAAGGAACTTCGTACTTTAATAGCAACCAAAGATAAATTTTTTGCGCTTATTTCGCACGATTTGAAAAATCCTCTATCGGCTTTTGGTACAATAGCAGAACAGTTAGATACACATTTTGAAAGTATCGAGGCTGATGAAATTCACAGCTATATAAAAGAACTCAGTATGTCGTCTAAACAGATTAATAACCTGTTAGCCAATTTATTACATTGGGCGGCAATTCAGAACAACAGAATTATTTTTAAAGCAGAAACGGCTAATTTACATACAATAGTTGATGAAAATATAAAGCTTCTGAAAAACAATGCAAATAGTAAAAAAATATCTGTAATTAATAATATTGATGATAATTTAAGTGCATCGTCAGATATTAAATTGATAAATGTTGTTATAAGAAATTTGTTGTCTAACGCAATAAAATACAATAAAGAAAACGGCGGCATTACTTTTGATGCTGCTAAAAATAACGGAAATATTCATTTAACGGTTGAAGATACGGGAATAGGAATGCGGCAAGAGGATATTCCTAAACTTTTTAGAATAGATGTTGATACAAAAACAATAGGCAACTCACCGGAAAAAGGAACCGGTTTAGGGTTGATTTTAGTAAAAGAGATGCTTGACAAATGCAATGCAGATATAAGAGTAGAAAGTAAAGAGGGTGTAGGTAGCAAGTTTATAATAGATTTACCTTATTAGAGACGGGAGACGGGAGACCGAAGACCGAAGACCGAAGACGGAAGACGGGAGACGGAAGACAGGAGACGGAAGACGGGAGACGGGAGACCGAAGACGGAAGGCGGGAGACGGAAGACCGAAGACGGAAGACGGAAGACAGGAGACCGAAGACGGAAGACGGGAGACGGGAGACCGAAGACGGAAGGCGAGAGATAGGAGACGGAAGACGGGAGACCGAAGGCGGAAGACAGGAGACGGAAGACCGAAGACGGAAGACGGAAGACAGGAGACCGAAGACGGGAGACGGGAGACGGAAGAAGTTGGAAGACGGCAGCTATGACAAAAACTTTGCGTTCTTTATACTTAAACTAAGCCGAAGGCTAAAGTTCCAAAGCCAAATACTTAAAAACCAAATTCCAATAAAATAAAAAAGAGTTTTATGAGTAAAATACAGATAGTTATTGTTGACGACCACAGGATAGTTCGACAAGGGTTAAAATCATTATTAATTGGTTGCACGGATATTAAGATAATGAAATCGGTAGGAACTGCAAAAGAATTATTTTTATGCTTAAAGCAAAGAGTGCCCGATATTATTATTCTTGATATTGGTTTGCCTGATATGTCGGGTCTTGATGTTTTAAAGAAACTCTTTAAGGATAAAGTAGATGTTAAGGTTATAATGTTGTCGGCACTTAGCACCGAAGAAAATATCAGCAATGCCGTAGTGTCGGGAGCAAGTGGTTTTTTGCCCAAAGATACAAGTAGAGATGAGTTTGTAAATGCAATAAAAATAGTGCATTCAGGCGATGTATATTTTGGTAGAAGTATTTCAAATATTATCTACAAAAGCTATGTTGCCGGTCTTAAAAGCCAAGAGACTGATGAAACAGAGCTGACAGGTCGTGAAATTGAGGTGGTAAAACTTATTTGCGATGGTTTAATTTACAAAGAAATAGCTGAAAATTTAAAGATAAGTATAAGAACTGTTGAAACTCATAAAAACAACATTTTTGAAAAACTGCAAATCAACAATTCTATTGAATTAGTAAAATATGCCATTATCAATAAAATAATAAAAATTTAATTTTGAGGGGAAAAGCTCAAAAGTTTATCTCTAAAAAAAATAAAGCTATTAGCTATGCAGAGCACTTCGTGGTTTAAGTCGCAACAAACACAAACTTACAAGAAAATTATTGCTATTTTTTAAAATTTATTGTATATTTGTGTTCTCAAAAAAAAACATAAATATCACAAATTATGGCTACAGTAACTATAAAAATAAACGATAATACAAAAGTAGGGCAGTCATTAATAAATATTGCTACTGAATTATCTCACAAATATAAGTCAATATCTATACTAAGTAATAAAGACAAAGAGTCGCCTTACAATCCTGAATTTGTAAAGAAAGTTTTAGACGCAAAAAACAGCAAAGAAAGGATTATTGTGGAAGATGTAAATGAATATTTAGGATTATGATTAAAAAATATACATTATCTTTTACACTTGAAGCAGATAAAGATATTCAAAAACACAAAAAAAGTGGTAATAAAGCGCTTCTCAAAAAACTTGCTGCAATTTTAGAAGAACTACAAGAACATCCGGAAACAGGAACAGGAAAACCGGAACGTTTAAAAAACAATTTGTCGGGTTTTTGGTCAAGGCGGTTAAATTTAGAACATCGTATTGTCTATGAAATTGAAAATAATATTGTAACAGTTACTGTGGTTTCTGCTATGGGACATTATAACAATAAATAGTTCTACTAAAATAAAAGTCTTCGGCACAACTTGAAATTTATGCTACTCCAATTATCAACTATCCACTATCAATTACCTTCTCCTCCGTAAAAACCCTTACTCCATATCCGTAGAACCCCCTACTCATTATCCGTAAAAACCCTTACTAAAAATCAGTGTTTTTACTGATTGATTCATTTTCTTATATAGCTTAAATTTGCAGTGTATAAATTTAGTTAATCTTGTGTGGTTAATAGAAGTAAATTGTATGCAAAACTTTTGTAAATTACTAATTGGGCAAAGTGAATAGTTTTTAATTAAATATTTAAGAAAATAAAAAAGTTAAACCAATCAAATTTTTATTTATGCATTCAGAAAGACAACGACATATACCATTTTGGGCAGGAATAGCTCTGTTTTTTTTAAACCCGATAGCAATAATAGGAGTAATATTTACGCTTATGGGAGGCTTAGCAACTTATATGCTGTCTGGTGAACTATTCTCAAAAAAAAGCATTGAAGACAACTACCCTGTAACGCAAGGTATTGTAACTCGCATGGTAGCTGAGGAATACATCGACGATGATGACGAAACCACAATAACATATAAGTGTTACTATGAATTTAAAACCGATTTAGGCGAAAAAATAAAAGGTTTATCAAAACATTATGACAAAATAGCCAACACAGGTGATACATTATCCGTGCAATACAATCCTGATAATCCCAAAGAGTCTCGTCTGACCGATTTTGAAGAAATTGATACCACTTATTTATATATGGTTTTAATATTTCCTTTAATAGGTATAATAGCTATCATATTTCCGCTAATTGATGTTATAAAAAAACTTAAAATAATGCGAATAGGGCAATCGGCCTATGGCACATACGAAGGGAAACGAGCTACCGGCTCAAGAATAAATGATCGTAAAGTTTATGAAATGTTCTTTAAATTTACAGGTCCCAATAGTAAAGAATACACAATAAAAACAAAAACCCATCGTAAAAAACGCCTGCAAGACGATGAAAAAGAACTAATAATATTCGACCCGCAAAATCCTAACAATGCTTTTCCCGTAGATGTTTTACCAAACTTTGCAAAACAATTTATTTTAAAAGACTATCAGAGCCTGCAATACAATATGTCATCTTGGGAGAGAATATTACGTTTTCGCCCACGCACAACAGTTGCAAAGTTTGGATTAGCGTTTACAATTCTGGGAGGTTTGGCATCTATCTTGTTTCTTATTCGTATGATAAACACAAGAAAAAGTATTGAAGATACCGACCCTGTAGTACAAGCCGTTGTAACAAATATTAAATATGCAAATGAAGTAATTAATGACAAAGAGGTATATGAATATTTCTATGAATTTACAATAGCTTCGGGCGAAAAAATACGAAGCTCATCGAAACATTTTGAAGGAATAGCCGAGCAGAACGATATATTATCCGTGCAATACAATCCTGATAATCCCAAAGAAGCTCGCTTTACCGACTTTGAAGAAGCTAATTTAAACGTGGGGATTTATATGACCTTATTCTTTTTTTTGTTAGGGATAATGTTATTGTTATTTGAAATATCGAATGGTTCTAAAAATTGAAGATGAAAAACGGAAGACCGAAGTCAGAAGACGGGAGACGGAAGATTGGGGTCGGAAGATCATACAGAATATATCGCTCACCACCTATCATTTACCACCTATCACTAATAAAAACTAAACTTATGAAAAAACTAAATCTAATCTTATCAATTTTTATGGCAGCACTATTAAGTGCATGTGGCAATGGAAACCAAAACAACAGCAAAAGCAGCAATACGCCGCCAAATGCCGACAGTACAAAAATAGTCAACGAACAGTCAACTGATGCAAATCCAAGCGACATAAAAATAAGCGATATAGATACAAGCATTAGTTATATGACATTCGTCTCCAATAAAGGAATGGACGGTGAAATTTGCATAGAAGTAAAATATCCCAAAGGCGACAAAGTGTGGATAGATTGGAACCTAAACAAAAAGTGTGACGAAGGCGAAAAGTTAGACACCGTAGAGTGGTGTAACTATCCGGGCAGATCTACCGACGAAATGTATATGATAGAAGCAAATATGAGTCTGGAAAATTCTAAATTTGTCATTTATGGAAATGTTACATATCTAAGATGTCCTGAATCGGGAATTACAAAAATTGATGTTTCTCATAATCCATATCTGGAAGA
>PDWJ01004768.1_pt1 | contig 12275 bp, 11 predicted proteins | sample 1430881 | NCBI WGS metagenome assembly PDWJ01 (sample SAMN01162460, study PRJNA174530) | Oral metagenome, whole genome shotgun sequencing project. | biome: Marine environment; feature: Marine mammal; material: Swab sample of the gingival sulcus; isolation source: swab sample of gingival sulcus... | reverse complement strand
CCTGAATTAAATTTTCGGCCACATCCAGGTTTTTTTGCGTTACTTCCTGGTGGGAAGCCGCAAGGGTATATAAACTTTCAACAATGTGATTCAAATCTGTGTAGGAAAGACTCAGGCTTTGCTGTTCTGCGATACAGAGAATTTTTTTGTTCTGGATAAACACCGTTACCATGACAATGGAAATAAGGACAAGAGTGCTCATAATGCCGATGAGTAATAATTTTGTTCGAATTTTCATAATTTCCCCTTCATCTTATCAAGCCCAAAAAATAATAAAGTTTATTCCGTTTCGGAATTAAATAAATGCTAAGTTACACTATTATGGGTAGAGTTGGAAATAAATTTTTGCAAAGCATTTTTTGAATGGAAAAGGATAATTTTTCCGGTACACAAGCGGAACTGGGGGAGTTTCTTGGGGGTGTCCCACAAAATACATGACGATTCCATGTCTCCATTGATATTGCCTGACACAATACTCATCATTGACCTTGATCATAAAAGTTTTTCTGATAATCGAATATATGCGTTGCATCATCATCAGGGAAAAATCAATACAACCCATACCGCTTTTCTCAAAGTTCTTTCCTCTTTTCCTTGACAAAATATATGATATTTGCGTAACTGCTTTTCACAAGGTTTTCATTGGGGGAAATATGCAGTTCAAATGGATCAATGTAACGGATCATGTGAGCGGTAAAAATAATTGATACGAGGGATATAATCATGACAGCTTCAGAAGAGAACGCAGTTAGGTTCGATTGGAAAAGGGCAATATTTTTATTGACTGGTATTGGCCTGTTTTTGCTAGTGAATTTTTCTCCGCCCTGGCCGGATGCCGTTGATCCTTCCGGGAAACATTTTATATTGAGCCACCAGGCAAAAGGGGCCCTTGCGATTTTTTTGCTGGCTGGCACCTGGTGGGTGTTTGAGGTCATTCCCATTGGGGTAACAAGTCTTGCCATTGGTGCGTTACAGGTGCTTTTCATGGTGCGCCCGGCAGAAAATGCCCTCAAGGATTTTATGACCCCTTCGGTGCTGTTTATTTTTGGTTCCCTTGTTATTGGTATGGTGTTTACCAAAACTGGCCTGACCCGGCGGCTCGCCTATAAAATGCTGGTCATTGTCGGGGAAAAAACCAGCATGATTTATCTGGGCTGTTTTGTGGTAACAGCGGCCTTAACCCATATCATGGCCCATACTGCTGTTGCTGCCACCATGTTTCCCTTGCTCATGACCATATACAGCATGTACACCGATGAAAAAGAACCCACCCGTTTTGGCAAGGGATTGTTCATGGGCATGGCCTTTGTGGCAGGAGCCGGCAGTATTATTACCCTGCTGGGGGCTGCAAGGGGCGCTGTTGCCATTGGATTTTTCAAGGATATTGTGGGCCGGGAGATTTCTTTTTTTGAACTGACCTTTTATATGTTTCCCATTGGCTGGGGAATTACCTTGTTGCTGTGGGCTTTTTTCATGATATTTTTCAAGCCGGAAAAAAGCCGGATTCCCGGATTGCGGGAAAAGGCGAAAAATTTGAGCCAGGCAATGGGTGCCTTGACGAAAAATGAGATTCTGGCGGCTGTGATTATTTTTGCCTGTATTTTTATCATGTCGGTCAAGCAGTTTGTTCCTCTGCTCAAACCCTTGGACAAAAACGGGATTATTCTGGTGTCCACGGTATTGTTTTTTGTGTTCAGAATACTGGATATCAAGGATCTGGAAAGTGTGCCCTGGAATATTATTCTGCTGTTCGGCGGTGCCATGAGTATTGGGTTTTGTCTGTGGGAAACCGGGGCTGCGGAATGGCTTGCCATTAACTGGCTGACCATGTTCCAGAGTGCGCCTCCGTTTATTTTTATCATGAGCATTGCCTTTTTTGTCATGATCATGACCAATTTTATCATGAATGTGGCGGCCATTGCCATTTCCCTGCCCGTTGCTCTTGTTATTGCTCCGTATCTGAATGTGGCACCGGAGGTCATTTTGTTTGCCGCCCTTGTTACGGCAGGTATGCCTTTTCTGCTGCTGGTGGGAGCGGCTCCCAATGCCATTGCCTATGATTCCAAGCAGTTTACCACGGGAGAGTTTTTTACCTACGGGATTCCGGCAAGTATCCTTCTTATGGTGGTTGTGGCCCTTGCTGTGAAGGTTATCTGGCCTCTCATGGGGATGCCTGTAATGCTGCCCTGAGCCGCCAGACGGGCCACCTGCGGCGTTGGCTGCGTTTCCGTCTCCCTGGGTTGTATGTCTAATACGCCTCAGGAGCCGGAACCTTGCCGCCTTGCATCTGGCTCCGTCTGACGGCTCAGGTACTGACTGTGCGTGTTGGGAAACCATACGAAAGAATAATTGGCTTTTAAAGTATCTATAAGTTACTAAATTACTTTCATTATTTGTTGTGGGGCGGTCTGGCGGATTCCATGCCCAATCGGTCTGTGGCGGAACCTCATGAGGAGATCAAATCATTGTTACAGCCCGGAGATACCATAGGCGTTGCGGCTCCAGCATCCTGTTTTGACGGGGACAGGTTTCACAAGGGTCTTGACTGTCTCAGAAACATGGGATTTGCCGTGCATGTGCCCCAGGAAATTTTTGAGCGCAAGCGATATCTTGCAGGAGAAGATCATGTCCGGGCACAGGTCATCAACGCCTTGTTTGCCGATCCTGCCATCAAGGGAATTATCTGCGCCAGGGGCGGTTTTGGATCCATGCGCATCCTTTCTCAACTGGACTGGGACCAGATAAAAAACTCTTCTGCTCTTGTCATGGGATTTTCCGATGTCAGTGCATTGCTGTCCGCCCTGGTGGATAAGGCCGGAATTTGTGTTATCCACAGCCCCAATGTTCTTTCCTTGGCAGATGCAGGACCAGAGACCCTGGATTCTTTTTTTCGTGCGGTTACAGGAAATGCTCTTCCCGTAAAGGCAGACAGGTTTTTGGCAGAGGGCAGGGCACAAGGAATACTGAAAGGCGGAAATGTATCCACCTTGAGTCATTTGGTGGGTACAGGGTTTCAGCCGGATTTTACAGACGCCATTGTGTTTTTTGAGGATGTCAGAGAACCTGCCTACAAAATAGACCGGATGCTGTCCCAGATGAAAATGGCCAATATGTTTGATTCTGTCTCTGGGGTCATCATGGGCGATTTTACTTCCTGTGATCATTGTGAACTGCTGCCGGAGATTTTTGAAGATATTTTCTTGTCAAAAAATATTCCCATTCTGGCCGGGGTACACGCGGGCCACGGCAAAGTAAATCTTTCTTTGCCTTTGGGACAAATGGTGTCCATTGACAGCAGCACTCTGGAGGTTCGTTGGAAGAATTTGTAGCAGCACTTACCAGGTGTATGGAAAAGGGGATTTCTGACAAGGTGTTTCCCGGTGCTGTGCTGCTCTGTGCCAGGGGAGAAACCATCCTGTATCACAGGGCGTTTGGACTGGCAGATTTGTCTTCCAGAAAGCCTGTAACCACAGATGCCATATTTGATCTTGCTTCCCTTACCAAACCCCTTGCCACGGCCCTTCTTGCCTGTGTGTTGGTCCAGGATGGCAAACTGTCCCTGAAGACTTGTCTTGGAGATGTTCTCCACCATCTTGTCCCTGCATCCAAGGCATCCATTACAATGGACATGCTTTTGCGCCATACATCAGGATTGCCCGCGTACAAGCCTTTTTTCATGGAAATCTCCCATGAAGAAAAATCGGGCAGGGACAGCCTCAGAACCCTTGTGATGGCTGAACCCCTGGAAGCTGCACCCGGCACCCGGCAACAGTATTCGGATTTGGGATACATTCTCCTTGCCTGGGTATTGGAAGAAATCACAGGGCTTGGTCTGGATCAGGCCGTCAGGAAAAAGCTCCATGAGCCCTTGGGGGTTGGGAATCTTTTTTTTATGGATGTCCCGTCCAGCAGAGAAAAACTTTCCTCCCGGCTTTTTGTATCCAATCAGGATTGTCCCTGGCGAAAAAAAATCATCACAGGTGAGGTGGATGATGAAAATGCCTGGGTCGCAGGAGGTATTGAAGGCCATGCAGGATTATTCGGGGATGCTGTGTCTGTGTATGTGATGTGTCGGGAAATACTCAATACCTTGAAGGGCAGGGAAGATACCTTGTTTGATCCTCTTGTGCTGCAAAGGTTTGTACAAAAATATCCTGGTCAGGAAATGGTGGCAGGGTTTGACACGCCCCGGATATCAGGTTCTTCTGCTGGTTCCCATGTTTCTTCCCTTGCCATTGGCCATCTGGGGTTTACCGGAACTTCTTTCTGGATTGACCCTGACTCTGAACTTGTGGCAGTTCTTTTGACCAACCGGACCCATCCTTCCCGTTCCAATGAAAAAATAAAAGAATTTCGTCCCGTAATCCATGATTGTATTTTTTCAGCTTTTTGATAATTATTTATAATAATTGCCCTTTTGTCTTTATTTTGCCTTATTTCCTACAAAGAAGAAGAACGCCATTATAAAATTTATGTTCTTTCATCAGTTTAGGCCTTGTAAAAAGGTTACTTTTTTGTTAGCAGTTAATTTCTAGTATATAACGGCCACGGGCCGACTGGGTATGGAATCCTCCAGACGCAGCCCACAATAAAGAATGAAGGTAATTTAGTAGCTTATAGAAACTTTCATATAACGGCCACGGGCCGACTGGGAATGCCATTCTCCAGATCAGCCCACAACCAAGAATGAAAATATTTAAGTAACTTATAGAAACTTTCATATAATAAAGAAGTCGAAGGCTGAACAATCATTATTAGTTTCAAAGGGGTAAGATGAACTTTATCACAGATTCTTTGCTGGGAGCCTTTTCCAACGATTTGGCTATTGATTTGGGTACTGCCAATACCCTTGTATATGTAAGGGGAAAAGGCGTTGTGTTAAGTGAGCCTTCTGTTGTGGCGGTGCGCACGGATAAACGCTCCAAAAACAAGGTCTTGGCAGTGGGCCTTGAGGCCAAGAGGATGCTGGGCAGAACACCTGCCAATATCGTGGCCATACGTCCCATGAGAGACGGGGTGATCGCAGATTTTGATGTAACCGAGGCCATGCTCAAGCATTTTATCCGAAAGGTTCATAATAACAGAAAAGCCCTGGTTCGCCCCAGAATTATCATTGCGGTTCCCTCTGGCATTACCCAGGTAGAAAAACGGGCGGTCAAGGAATCTGCGGAATCCGCAGGAGCAAGAGAGGTCTTTCTCATTGAAGAACCAATGGCCGCAGCCATTGGCGCAGGACTTCCCATCACAGAACCCACCTGTAATATGGTTGTGGACATTGGCGGCGGAACCACAGAAGTTGCGGTCATTTCCCTTGCTGGCATTGTTTACACCCATTCTCTGCGGGTAGCCGGGGACAAGATGGATGAATCCATCAGCAAACACATCAAGCGAAAATATAATCTGCTCATTGGGGAAAGAACCGCAGAGATTATCAAAACCACCATTGGAAATGCCTATCCTGATCTGGAAAATCTTGAAACAATTGAGGTAAAGGGCAGGGATCTTGTTTCCGGGATTCCCAAAATTCTGGCCATTGATTCCGAGGAAGTCCGGCTTGCCATATCTGAACAGATTGAGGCCATTGTGGAAACGGTACGTATCGCTCTGGAGCAGACCCCGCCGGAACTTGCCGCAGATATTGTGGATTCGGGAATTGTGCTTACCGGCGGCGGTGCCTTGCTGAAAAATCTGGATAAATTGTTTGCAGAAAAAACAGGGCTTCCCATTGTGGTAACAGAAGACCCATTGTCAACGGTGGCTGTGGGCTGTGGGAAATCCCTGGATTCCATTGAAATCTTAAAAGAAGTCGTTATTGGCTGATACGGATGTTTCCGCGAAGAATGTTCGTTTTCATCGGTGTTGCCGTTTTTATTGCGGTAAATCTGATCGTGCTTACTTTCACAAGCCGCCAGACAGCATCGGATGATGCCTTTGGAAATATTGCCATCTCTTTTACTGCCCCCTTTCAATGGGGGTTTACCAGCGCCAAAAGAACGGCCGTTCATATTTGGGAAACCTATTTTTCCTCTGTGCAGGCAGCGCGGGAAAACAAGCGGTTGCAGGCCCGTTTGCTGGAATACGAAAATGTTCAGAATCAAAATACAGAATTGACTCTGGAAAACCAGAGACTCAAAAAATTATTAGATTTTCCCCGCAGAACTCCCAACATATATGTTGCGGCCCGGGTTGTTGGCCGGGATCCTTCTCCCTGGTTTCAAACCATTATCATAGACAGGGGCAGGGCAAACGGGGTAAGCAGGGGTTCCCCTGTGATTGTGGCCCAGGGAATTGTGGGACGGGTAATTTCCGCGGGCAAATATTTTTCCAAGGTATTGCTCATTACAGACCGCAGCTCTGCGGTGGATGCTCTGGTTCAGAACACCAGGGTCAGGGGCATGGTTCGGGGAGGCAACAAGGATGAGTGTTCCTTTGTCTATACCTTGAGAAAAGATCAGGTGGCCCTTGGAGAGGTAATCGTATCTTCTGGCCTGGATCAGGTGTTTCCCAAGGGACTTGTCATTGGCAGGATTCATCATGTCAAAAAAGAACGCTCCCAGTTGTTCCAGGACATTACCATTGAAACTAGTGTGGATTTTGATCGACTTGAGGAAGTGCTTGTGATGCAGGGGAAAATTCATGCATCTGAAATAGATAAAGACAATCTTTTTCAATGAATATACTTTTTTTTGCCTTTGTTTACTTTTTTCTTGTGATTATTCAGACGTGTATTCTTCCATACATATCCTGTCTGTTTTTCTGTTTTGACCTGCAGCTGATTCCTGTGATTCTTGTGAGTATCCAGTATCAACATTATGCAGTATGTATCTGTGTTGCTTTTGTTGGTTTGCTCATGGATTCTTTGTCAGGCTGCGCCTTTTTTACCCATATATTTGCATATATCTGGATATATGTCATGATTCAGTTTCTCAAGCGAGTGGTATTTTCAAAGAATTTCTTTTTTATTTTCGTGGTTGCCATTTTGTCTGTTGGTATTGAGTTTGGGATGGTGCTTTTCCCTGCGCTTATTTCCAAGGAACAGGTCTTTGATGGAAGTTTTGTGTATGCCAGGCAGGTAATCATGGCAATGATGATCGTTCCTCCTATGGTTTGGGCGCTTGATTCTCTCAGGAAACATTGGCTTGCCTTTGTGAAGTCCATGCAGGAAAAATGGATACAGATTTACAGGGATTGACGTGGGAATGCTGCAAAACAATCAGGAAAGAGACTGGCTGAAACAAAGACTCATGGGCGTTAGTCTGTGCATGGTCCTGGTATTTTGTCTGCTGTTTCTTCGTTTGGTGTTTCTTCAGATTATCAGCGGGGAGGAGTTTCGCAGATTATCCCAGACAAATTGTATCCGTTTGACAAGTATTCCCTCTTCCAGGGGATTGATCTATGACCGGAATTCCAGGCTTCTGGTGGATAATCGTCCGGCGTTTGATCTTACCATTGTCCGGGAGGATGCAGTTCCTCTGGATAAAACCCTGGAGCGTCTTTCCGCTCTGATTCATATTCCCAGACAAGAGTTGGAGAAGAACCTGAAAAAGGGCGGAGGTTCTTTTTACAAGCCCGTTGTTATCAGCAAAGATATTTCCAGAGAACAGCTTGCCATTGTTGAAGTTCATAAGTTTGATTTACCCGGTATCGGTATAGAGGTGGTTCCAGCCCGGAATTATATTTATCCAAAAACCGCATCTCATCTGCTTGGTTATTTGGGAAAAATTAATAAAAAAGAATATGAATCGGGAAAATATCCCCATTTGACCCTTCAGGATTCCATTGGAAAGTATGGAGTGGAAAAAACCTTTGAGTCCTTTCTTCAGGGCAAACGCGGCGGAAGACAGGTGGAAGTGGATGTGAACGGCAGGGTTATCAAGGAACTCAAACGGGTGGAACCTGTTGCCGGAAATGATTTGCACCTTACCCTGGATTTTTCTCTTCAGAAAAAGGCGGAAGAGCTTTTGGCAGGAAAACAGGGGGCTGTCATTGCGATGGATCCTTCCAATGGGGATGTTCTGGTAATGGCAAGCGCTCCCAGCTTTGATCAGAATGATTTTATCGGAGGAATTTCTTCCAAAAAATGGAAACTTCTCATGGAAAATCCAGGCAAACCAATGGTCAATAAAACCATCCAGGGGGAATATCCACCCGCGTCCACCTACAAGATCCTGACCGCCATTGCCGGGTTGGAAGAGCAGGTAATTGATCACGCCTCCACCAGGTTTTGTTCGGGATTTTATTCTTTTGGAGATCGACGTTATCATTGCTGGAACAAGCATGGACATGGAGACCTTGATGTGGTGGGGGCTCTTGCCCAGTCCTGTGATGTCTTTTTTTATATGACAGGAGAAAAGCTGGGTGTCGATAAATTGGCCCAATACGCCAGAGGATGCGGACTTGGTCAGCGGACGGGAATAAAGCTTTCCCATGAGCGTCCAGGCTTGATTCCCACAGCAGCCTGGAAACAAAGACGTTTCCATACACCCTGGCAGAAAGGAGAAACCCTTTCCATCAGTATCGGCCAGGGGTTTAATCTGGTAACACCCCTGCAAATGGCTGTGTTCATTAGTGCTGTGGGAAACGGCGGTACCTTGTATCGGCCAAGACTTGTTTCTTCTGTTCAGAAACCAGATGGACAGAAAATCAAGGTAATCGAACCAGAAATCATTGGTGGTTTGCCTGTAAGCGCTGAAAATCTTGCCTGGGTACAAAAGGGGCTGCTTGAGGTGGTTCAGGGGGATCGGGGAACAGCCCGGAGGATACGGATTCCAGGCGTAAATATCGCTGGAAAGACAGGAACCGCCCAGGTGTTTTCCAGAAAAAAAGGGGAAAAGTTTGATAATGCCAAGGTAAAAAAAGAATTAAAAGACCATGCCTGGTTTGTCTGCTATGCCCCGGCAGAAAACCCAACCATTGCTGTGGCTGTGATCATAGAGCATGGAGAACACGGTTCCAGCCAGGCTGCTCCTGTTGCCGGGGGATTGATTCGTCAGTATCTGGGGGGCGCCCCTGTGAAAACGCCGGTAAAAAACTAACGGCCGTGGGCCGACTGGGGATGCCATTCTCCAGATCAGCCCAAAACAAAGAATAAAAGTAGAGACTTTCAAAAAAGGAAACAGGAGAGAACAGACCATGTTTGACAGACGTCTTATTGAATACTTTGACTGGAGTTTTCTGGCCCTGGTTCTTTCCATTGCCTTACTGGGACTTATGGTTCTGTACAGCGCAGTAAATGCCGGCAACGTCCAGGGAGATCATATCCATTACCTTTTCAAGAAACAGCTTATCTGGCTGGCCCTTGGTTTTTTTCTTGCCTTTGCCCTGCTGCTGGTGGATTTTCGCCAACTGGACAGGATGAATTTGTTCATTTATGCGGCCTGTGTGGCTTCTTTGATCATTGTACATAGCTTCGGACATATTGGCGGTGGATCAAAAAGATGGCTCTCCCTGGGGTTTTTTCGGGTACAGCCCTCTGAACTGATGAAGATTGCCCTGATTATCAGCCTTTCTTCCATTTATGCCAGGATGGTCAACCCCGAAGGGCTGGGAATCAAAAATCTGCTGAAGCCGGGATTGTTCTGTCTTTTGCCTTTTGGCCTGATTGTTACCCAGCCGGATTTGGGGACAGGCTTGCTGCTCTTGCTCATTGCAGGTTCCATTACCCTTTTTATCAAGGTGGAAAAAAAGGTACTCTTTGTTGTGGCGGGGGTAATTTCCGTGGTAGCCCCTGTTATGTGGTTTTTTGGACTGCATGATTATCAGAAGATGCGGATTTTAACGTTTCTGAATCCAGACAGAGACCCTTTGGGAGCAGGCTACCATATCATTCAGTCAAAAATTGCCATTGGTTCTGGAATGCTCACAGGAAAAGGCTTTTTACAGGGAACCCAGAACGCCTTGTCATTTTTGCCGGAACAGCATACGGATTTTATTTTGTCTGTCCTGGCAGAGGAATGGGGCCTTGCCGGATGTTCCATCCTGCTGCTTTTGTACCTGCTGCTTGTTCTTGCCGGACTGAATATTGCCTATAATTGCCGCAATACCTTTGGTTCCATTCTGGCTATGGGCATTACGGTAATGATTTTCTGGCAGATTTTTATAAATATCGGTATGGTCATGGGATTGATGCCTGTGGTTGGAGTGCCTTTGCCTTTGGTGTCCTATGGAGGCTCTTCTGTAATGACCAATATGATAGGACTTGGTATTCTCATGAATATCAGCATGAGACGATTTCGCTCCAAATAGGCTGTTACCGTCTGAACGTAATAAATAAACAGGAAATAATAGATATGCGAAAAGAAAATATTCTGGTTCTTGTGCTGGTTTGCCTTGTTCTGGCAGCAGCATATTATTTTGTGGATCGCCAGCGGGGAAAATTTTCCAACGGGAAAGAACATTCTGGAATTTCAGGACCCATTGAGTGGAATGACTACTCCCAGGGACTTGAGCTTGCAGCCAGCAAAGACAAACCCGTGTTTTTATATTTCCATGCCCATTGGTGTACCTATTGTCAAAAATTAAAACAGACAACCTTTACCGATGCAGGGGTCATCCAGACCTTACAGGAGGCGTTTATTCCGGTTTCCGTTGATGTGGATAAAGATCGGGAGCTTGCAAGAAACTGGAATGTAAGGGGCTTGCCCATGATGGTATTCCTCAAACCGGACGGGAGCAAAATTGCCAGTATCCCCGGATTTGTGGATGCAAGAAGTCTTATGAGGGCATTTGAAAAAGTATTGGCAGGCAGCGAAGCAAAATGACGGTTTCTCCCATTGTTCTCCTTACAGATTTTGGATACAAGGATGGGTATGCTGGTGTCCTCAAGGGCGTGATCCTGGGTGTGAATCCCCATGCCCGGATTCTGGATTTAAGTCATGGAATCCCGCCCCAGGATTTGGTTCGTGCGTCTTTTCTCCTTACCTCTTCTGTATCTTATTTCCCCCGGTCAAGTATTTTTCTTGTGGTAGTGGATCCAGGGGTGGGCACCAGCCGGAAGCCCTTGCTGGTCAAAGCAGGAGAATATTTTTTCATTGGCCCGGATAACGGAGTTCTTTCTGCTGCGGTCAAACAACTTGGCAATGCCCGGATATTTCAACTGAATCATCCAGAATATTTTTTGGATTCTGTTTCTTTTACCTTTCATGGCCGGGATATTTTTGCTCCTGTTGCTGGTCATCTTTCCCTTGGGGTGTCTCCCCAAGAACTTGGAGAGCCTTGTACCGGGATGGAATCTTTGGATATTCCCAGACCTGTGAAAACGGACCAGGGCCTGGATTTGCGCATTCTTTTTGTTGATACCTTTGGAAATCTGATCCTGAATCTGACAGAAGAGCAATTTTCCCAATGGAAACGCTCTGGATGCTGTATCCATATTCAGGGGAAAAAGAGAACCTATAAAATTCAGACGATTTGTTCCAGCAGCAAGGTAGCAGCACCCGGAGTCGTATTAGTCATACGTCGCAGGGGGATGCTGCCGCAGCTAACGCCGCAGGTGGCATTTTGATGGTGGATCAGGGTATAGCAGATTGACACCTCCCTTGTCTGTGATATATACTCTACCTCATTCTTCCAACCAAAATCTCTCTGAAAGGATTGATAAAAATCATGGATTTGAAAAACAGTATCAGAAGTGTGCCCCATTGGCCCATTGAGGGTGTGATTTTCAGGGATCTTACCACTCTCATGCAAGACCCTGCCTCCTTTGCCGATTCCTGCGATCAATTATACGAAAGATATAAGGATATGAATATCGACAAGATCGCAGCCATAGATGCAAGGGGATTTGTGTTTGGGGCAGTACTTGCCTATAAGCTCGGCGTAGGGTTTGTACCCATCCGAAAAAAAGGCAAACTTCCCTGTGAAACCCTGGAAGCAAGCTATAGTTTGGAGTACGGTGAGGCAGTTATGGAAATCCATAAGGATGCCATAACTTCCAGGGAGCGGGTGGTGCTTGTGGATGATCTCATTGCCACCGGAGGCAGTATGAATGCTGCCATTTCTCTTTTGAAACAACTTGGAGCCGATTTGGTGGAATGTGCCTGTATTGTTGAATTGCCGGATTTAAAGGCCAGGGAAAAACTTCCCACAGACTGCAACGTCTTTTCCCTGGTCGAGTTTGAGGGAGACTAATTTTTGTCTGCATCCGTTGTTCTGATGCATTTTTCAGGTATCATAGGCCCAAATCCACCGCCTAATTTTATAACCATTTGATTTCCAGTTCGTTTCGATAGTTTCCTGGCCACCAGCAAGGTGCCAGATGCAAGGCAGCAAGGCAG
>PDWJ01005558.1_pt1 | contig 12277 bp, 8 predicted proteins | sample 1430881 | NCBI WGS metagenome assembly PDWJ01 (sample SAMN01162460, study PRJNA174530) | Oral metagenome, whole genome shotgun sequencing project. | biome: Marine environment; feature: Marine mammal; material: Swab sample of the gingival sulcus; isolation source: swab sample of gingival sulcus... | reverse complement strand
CCTAATGGAGCGCAGCTCATCCGGCGGACGATAGGTCGGAGCGCGTAGCGGTCCGACCTATCATGTTCTGTAAGCTGATTCAGGTATCCTGAACGCAAATTTGATCTTTATTGGCTTCAAATATTTTGGGCCCAATTCCCTTTACCTTCATAATATCTTCTATAATTTTAAAGGGGGTACGTTTACGAAATTCAATTATTCTGTCAGCAATGGCATCGCCAACATACTTCAACGTTGTCAACTGTTCTTTGGTTGCAGTATTAACGTTCACCTTCTTTGTCTCAGCCATTGCTGGCATCGCACAGAGGGCCACCATCACGCAAACCAGAATACAAAGACTTCTTTTTAACTTTGTTTCCATTCCTCCTCCTTTATTAAATTTTATTGATTGACAAGAAAGTTTCAATAACCCGGTAAATTACTTTCTTGTTTCATTGCGGGCTGACACCTGGCAACTGATATTTCAGGCCAGCCCATGGCCGTTTTATATACATCTGCATCTAGACTCCAGATGCTGAAAATTTCTGATCAATATGAAAAAAGAAGCTGGAAGTTGAGCGAAACAAGTTTTAGTTTAATCAGATCAAAAAGCAGCCTGATCAATTCAACAACTATATAATTGTACATAATAATAAAAGCTTGATAAAATATCAATAACTTTTTTTGCAGGGTGTTCGCATGTAAGAATGGAATGTTTTTTATCGTAATAAATTCAGTTAGTTGCAAAAAGAATAGTTTTCCATTCATTTTATAACTATTTGAAATTACTGTATGGGATTTTTACATGCGTTGACCCTGCTTTTTTTGCCTTTGTCCTGAATACGCGACACACTTTTTAAAATGCTTTGAAATCATTGATAAAAGGCTATTTTATAACTTCACCTGTGAGGTGAAAGCCCGCCAATGGACGCATATTCGATATATGTGTCCGTTGGCGTAACGCCGAGGGCGGCTTAAAAGACAAGCAGATGGGAGTTTTTATTTTGATCATGGGCCTAAGATCTTTTAGCGTCGTGAATGATCAAACTCAAACAAAAAAGGATCCAAAATGCTCAATTATATTTATCAGACTCTGCGATTTTTCCGCAATGCTTTTTCAATAAATATTACCTGGCTCATGTTTTTTATGGTAGTTCTTGGATTTATCGGAGCCTCAGAGCCTGTTTGATAATTAGGGGATCGAAGGGCAATCTCATGAAAATGAGAACCAATTTTCATGAGATTGCAGCCGATTCATCACTTATCAAACAGGCTCTCAGAAATGATTGGTGTTACATATTTTTGCCGATTTTGGTGTCTGAACACAACTGGTTGCCGAGCTGAGCGGAACCGCTCAAGCGCTTGGGTCAGCGCTCCACTTCGCTACGCGCCAACCAAGCACTTGATCGGACAATTTCACCGTGATAATCCGGCCGCAAGCGGCCCAATTATCACGACGAAATTACCGCTCAGCTCGGCATTATCATGCTTTTATCCATTTTTTTCGATCATCAACATGGTCTCTTGATTAAGGTTACTGAATACTGGTTATATGGTGGATTTTATTTTGACCATAAACCTACGGAGGTGTATATGGAATGGACGGAAATTTTATTTTTCCTGGCCCTGGTTATTTTTGCCGGTTTCATTTTTTACCGGACGTATAAAAAGAAAAAATGGTGTCCTGCTGTGTTTGGCGGTAATAAAAGAGAGGAGGATAAAAAAGAATAATTCAAGACTGTTATATTGAAATAGGAATCTTTATGCCGCGAATTCAGATTCTCATTCCGTAACAGAGTGTTGACCCCTAATTTTTTAACGGGCGCTTAACCGGGCGCTTAACCATTGAAATTTTTCCGGCATCGGTGTAGAAAACTGAATCAATTAAAATTTAAAAACAAACGAGGAATCAAATGCCGGAACCCAATGAGTTTCTTGAGAATATTCAAGAAGACTTGAAACAGATCGTCCAGCCCTTTCAGCGGGATCTGAACCAGAAACAGAAAAAAGCCGAATTTATCAAACAATGCATCCGATGCGCGGGAAGGAATGACTTTCTTCAACTGGATGAACTGCTTAAAAGCAAACTGGCCAGGGATATATGCCAGGATAAGACCCTTGAACGCTGCACCCCGGTATTTGAAACCCTGGGGGCCTATGCAGATGAAAAGGTGGAACAATACCGCATGGATCTCATCCAAGCCCTGACCAGAAAAGGTGAAGAGGCTGGTCTTGAAATGGAGATTGATTTTCCCAGGTTCACGGTCTTAAAGGGGATCACCGGAGAGATTGACTTTGCCAGCCGGTCCACAACGATCAACAAAAAGGTGCTCAAATCCATTGATCCCCGGCGGATCATGACCATGGTGATCCGGCTGAAGAAACAATTGTATGATCGGCCCTATGATCCCCAGCAGTTTATTGATGACCTGTGCAGGGTATACCTGGAACTTCTTGAAAAAGAAGATCATCCCGCCGGCCGTCCTGTCCCCATGCAGCCGTTTTACCTGGCCTATGTGATCTCCCTGCAGTCCAAAACCTTTTTCCAGAACATGGACAAGGCAAAATTTAAAGGTTACAGCCTGGACCAGTTTTCCGTGGACTTGTGGCGGTATTATCAGGCAGGCATCGGCGGCACCTCGGATGGATACGACCTCCAGCTCACCCCTGGGCGGAGCAAGGCCCTGTGGCTTTTGGACACCCATGGGGAACTGCGCCAGATCACCGCCATCTCTTTTCATAAGTCCTAAGGAACCCTGAGCATGATATCATTGGATGCCCTCAAAGCACTTGAGCCTTTTCAGGCCAGAGCTATCATTGAAGAGCTGCGTAAGGGCAGCGTACCTGTGGAATATGTACCGTTATTTACCGTGGGCCGGCAAAAATGGCTCTCCTATATTGAAGACGACCTGGAAAACTACATTGCCCAGGGCGGAGCCAAAGTACGGTTTATCAGCGGGGATTATGGAGATGGTAAAACTCATTTCATGTCCGTGGTCCGGCACCTGGCCATGGAAAAAGGATTTGCCGTCGCTTTTGTGGTTCTGACCCGGGATGTACCCATCCACAAATTTGAAACCGTTTACCAGTCCATTGTCCGGCAGCTCCAGGGCGATTATGACGGCACAGGCATCCGAAATCTGCTGACGGCCTGGCTGGACTCTCTGACACCGGAATTTCAGGAGACCAAAAAAGAGACCACCACAGAAAAATGCCTGGCCCTGGCCGAAGAATTCAGGGATATCCCGGACATGGATATCAACTTTGCCAATGCCCTGGCCGCCCTGGTGAGCAACCGGTTTGCCCCCATGGAAGAGGGGGAGGATAAGGAAAGCCGCAAGGCAGACCGGGAGATCCTTATGCACTGGTTTGAGGGGGGCAAGGTCACCAAACGCGAACTTAAGCCCTTTCAGATTTACGAATACCTGACCAAGGCCAATGCCCGGCAGCTGATGAATTCCCTTATCTTGTTTTTGCGGCGGTTTGGGCACCAGGGTTTAATCCTGCTCATGGATGAGATGGAGACAGTGGTGGCCATGAGTGCCTCGGTGCGCAATGCCGCTTACGAAAATGTCCGCCTTTTCATTGACAACAGCGAGACCGCCCAATACCTTCACATCTTTTTTTCCATCATCCCGGACGTATTGGTTTCAGAAAAAGGGTTTAAATCCTACGATGCCCTGTGGAGCCGGGTGCGGTCCATCGGAACACCCGGGGCCGATGCCAAACGCCTCAATTACCGGGGCGTCCTGGTGGATATCCACCAGACACCGCTTCAAACCAAAGAGCTGGTGGACCTGGGCCGGTGCCTGACTTCTTTGCACGGCATCGCCTACCGTTGGTCCCCGCAGGCGTTGGTCCCCGACAAAATTATAGAAGATATCTGCGTAAGCCAGAAAAAAATGGGTGTCATCAGTGAGGTGCGGCTTTTCATCAAGCAGCTCATCGGTGTTCTGGACCTGGCCGAACAGGGCCAGTCCCCGGAGGAGATGGACATGGCCCGGCAGATGGTGGAGACCCGAAAAGAGATGGAAGAGGAGAAGATGAAGCAGATGGCGCCGAGTTGGGACGATTAAACCGGAATTAACACCATGGATGAAAAGGCATTTAACGAACAGATCAACAACGCCAGTAATTTCCATCTGCGCAGGGCCGTGGAGCGAATCAGGGAGGGGTTGTTCGATCCTTTGGGGGTACAATGGCTGACGTCGGGGGAAGAAAAACTCAACCAACTATTTGACCGGGGCGCCGCAGCCTTGAACCAGGGAGAGCCTTACCACCTGTGTGTCTGCGGTGCATACGGCCAGGGCAAATCCCATAGTCTGACCTATTTAAAGCAGCGGGCTCTGGATCATCATTTTGTGGTCAGCTATATCAACCTGGACCCGCGGCAAGTCCCCTTCCACAACTTTAAAGCGGTTTACCGGGCTTTGATGGACGCCATGGTTTTCCCCAATGGAGAAAACAACCTTGCAAAGGTATGGAAGGACTCAGCCGCCCAATGGCTGATCCAGCCGGAAAACAGGGATAAGACCATCGCCGATTTAATCCCCGAAAACATGCCCCACCGGTTTAGGGCCATCCTGGCAGCCATGGCCCACAAAAACATGGATATTCCGGCCAATAAGCGGCACTTAAAAAAACATGTAAGGTTTCAGCCCAGATCCTTTGCCTGGACCCTGAAAAATGCCCTTATGGGCAAAGAGATCCCTGTTCATAAACTTGGCGCAGCCTTCCATTACCGGGAAGTGCCGTTTTATAAGCATCACTCCCTGATCTGCCGGGAATCCAAGGAATATCTGGCCATGGTAAAGGGGCTGGCCCGGCTGTTCAAGGAGATGGGGTACGGGGGATGGGTTCTGCTTTTTGACGAAGGAGAATCCATCGGCCAGACGCGCATCACCAGCCGCAGCAAAAGCTATGATCTCCTCCATGAGATCTTCTGCCCGGAAACACCAAGCCAGGGATTTTATCCGGTATTTGCCTTTACCCATGATTTTTTCACCCTGGTTGAAACCGAACCCTGGGACCGGACCCGAAAGCCTTTCGGACGGCGGAAAACCGACCCGTCCAGTGAAGAAATTCCCTGTTTTGCCCGCAATTATCACAAGGCCTGGAAAAATATCAATATCCATTCTCTCCAGAACCTGTCACCCGGTGAATGGGAGATCCTTTCGGACAAGCTCAAAACCCTCCACAGCCGGGCCTACGGATGGACACCGGACGCCCCTGAACTGGTCCGGGAAATGATGCAGATCCTTTCCAAAAACAACGGTGCCGAATCCAGGATGAAATTAAGACTGTTGGTCAACCAGCTGGATCTGGAACAGCAGAAAACACCCGGTTGTTCCCCATAACTTAGGGTGGCTCGTGCGTGTAAACGTTAACGGACGCGTTTACGCTTACGGGCAGGTAAGGATCATCCATGGTCCAAAGTACAGACCCCCTTTTAAAACTTCCCAACACCTTCCGCCCCTTTTACGGGGCCTTTGCCGATCTGCGGCCGGTCCAAGCCCAGACAATCAGTCCCATCCTTGACGGCCGGGACCTCATTGTCCAGGCCGCCACCGGATCGGGCAAAAGCGAGGCGGTACTGGCCCCGGCCCTGGAACGGGTCATCACGTCGGGCCGGGTCCACGGCGTTTTATATATCATCCCCACCCGGGCCCTGGCCAAGGATCTCATGCGCCGGTTTGAATCCATCATCACCGAGCGGCTGAATCTGATTCTGGCCATCCGGACCGGAGATATCAAAAAAGGGGGAACCAAACGGCCGGACATCATGTTTACCACCCCGGAATCCCTGGATGTGATGTTGGGCAGCGCAAATGCGAACCTCAAAGCTTTTCTGGCCCGGGTGGGCACAGTGATTATTGATGAAGTCCATCCCCTGGTCCACCACTACCGGGGCCGGCACCTGCTCTATTTGTTCACCCGTCTGGAACGCAGAACCGGCAGCCCCATACAGAAAATCGCCATGTCCGCCACCCTTGCCGACATCACAGCAGTGATGGATTTCCTTAATTTCAGGCCTGGTGGCACCGCCATTTCAACCGGCGGAGACCGGCAGATCCATGCCCGGCTGCTTCATCTGAAACAAGAGGAGACCGAGTTGCCCGCCTTGCTCAATGATCTGTACCGGGAATGGGGGTACCGAAAAATTCTTATTTTCTGCAACAGCCGGTCGGCCTGCGACCGATTGTCCGGCATTGTCCGGCGCAACGGGGTGTTCAGGGACGTTACCGAACTGCACTACGCCAACCTCAGAGCAAAAGAGAGGAAAAAAGCCGAAGACCGGTTCCGAAAAAATCCCCATGCCCTGTGCATTGCCACCTCTACCCTGGAGCTGGGCATTGATGTGGGGGATGTGGATGCCGTGGTCCTTTACCAGCCTCCGGGATCGGTGTCAGCCTTTCTCCAGCGCATCGGCCGGTCCAACCGCCGGGGGAAATCCATCAATTTCTGGGGCATCACCACCGGGGAGTCCGTCGACAACCAGGTGATCCGCTTTCTGGCCCTGCTGGAACTGGGCCGCCAGGGAAAAATTGAAGCCCCGCCCCCCAAAAACCTGCCCAGTGTGTTGAGCCAGCAGGTCATTTCCTGCCTGTACGCAAAAAAAGAGATCTCTCTTAACGCCCTGAAGTCCCTGTTTCCGGACCATAACAGCCTGCTGCCGGATATTTTCAACTCCCTGGAAAAAAAGGGCTGGCTGAGACGGACCAAACGGCCCGGCCTGTTCCGGGGCGGATGGCAATACCGGAACCACTTTATGGAATACAAAATCTGGGGGAACTTTCCGGAAAGCGAAAAGGAATACATCCTTGAGGTGGAGATGGAATCCATTGCCGATATCCCCCAATCCATTGTGGATCAGATGGCGGTGGGGGACCGGGTCTATCTTTCGGGCCGGCATCTTAAAATTCTGAAGATCGAAGCGGGGGATCCTGGAAAGGTCACGGCCCGGCCGGCCATGGAAAAAGATGATAAAGATCTGGTCTGGGCAGGGCTGGGCGCCCATGTTTCCTGGGAAACGGCCCAGGCCATGGGGCGGATTCTGGGCACCGGAACTCTCCCCCGGGACAGCGGTCTTATGACCCGGACCCGGAAATTATTCCACAGGGCGCTCTCAAATGCTGAAAACCGGGTGGTGCTGGCCAACGGTATTGATGTGGTTCCGGGAACCCGGGCAAGGTTTCATTTCCGCACCTTTTTAGGGTCTGCCGGTAACCTGGTCCTGGAATGGAATGTCCGGGATCATTTTCAGGATGATGACCTGGACGTCTCCTCCAGTGAAACCGGTGTGGAATGCGACTGCTGGATTGACTTTCAGAAACTGAACCTGCCCGTTGAAAAAAGGGCGTTCCACACCTGGGTTTCCGGCCATTTCAGGGTGCTGCGCAGCCTGATTCCCTTGAGTCTTTTCTGGCGGACCCTGCCCAAAAGACAGATGGTGGCGGAGGTGGCGGATTTTCTCTTTGATCAGCGGGTGGCCGATACCTTTGCCCGGTATCGAAAATTGGGATCGGATATTGTTGCCGGGGATATGGCTGCTCTTTGTGAACCATTGCCTCTGGCTGTGGAGGAATCTCCACGCTTTGAGATGGAAGCCGGTGCAGCGCTGTTATCCCATGAAAAGCGCACAGCAGCACCGCCGGACAATTCACCCTTTTTATCCTCTGTCTGGCAGGCCCCCTGCATTGACCCGGACCAGACCGCTGCCCGGGCTCTGACCGCCACCATGGTCAGTGATTATATGTTTCACGGCCAGTGTGACCGAAGGTTTTGTCTGTCATACCTTGGTCTGGCCCATCAGGTAAAAGAGCTGGACGATATCATGGCCCTTGCCCGGGAACAGGGCGTTCAGCATGAACAGGCGGTATTGGCCGCCCTTGAACAACAGGGGAATCAACTGGTGGTCCCGGAACCGGCAGCGGCCCAAGAGCCCCGGTGGGCACCAACGTTGAAGATGCTGAAAGAAACCATAGGGCAACTGGCAGGTCATGATCCGGAAAAGATCCAACCGGTATGGCTCTCCCAGTGTTATCTCAAGACAGAAGCGCCCATTCATCAATTCCCCCAGATCACAGGTATCGGCATCCCGGACCTTCTGAAACTCTTTCCAGGCAACGGCGAACAGGCAATCATTGAAGCCGGGGATATCAAGGGCAGCCACAAACCTGGGTACCACCATAAATGGCAGGTGGCCTTCTATGCCCTGGCACTGGAACAACTTATTGAACGGTACAATCTGCCTGCCCGGGTCTCCCCCAAAGGGTTCATCATTACCCCGGCGCCACGGAGCGAACGCCGAAAAACAGAACCGTATCAGATTCATGAATTTGATTTAACCCCTTACATGGCCACCCTGCCCAGTCTCCTGCACCACCTGGGCCAAGTGCTTTCCAGTCTGCCCATCCATGCGGATTACAGGCTTCAAAGTCTTTGCACCGGCTGTTCCGGATTCCCCGGCTGCTACCAGCATGCCCTGACCCATGAGGATATCCGGTTTCTGCCTCAATTGACCAGGGGGGAACTTTCTGCGTTGCAGCAGATGGGCTGCACCACCCTTGAACAGCTCCCCGGCGCCCTTGAAAAAGGTACCGCTCTGCTGACTTCTGGACAGCAGAAAAAATTAATTGGATGGTGTGACGCCTTTTTAGCCGGCCATATTCTCTGCCACGAAAAAAAGACTCACCAGTTCCCAGCCAACCTGTCCAGACCCATTTTCATCCACCTGGAAAAAAATCCCCTGAAGGGCCTGCCCCGGGTTCTGGGGTGGCTGGTTCTGGATACAGACGGCCGGACAATCGTTGAATCAAATATATGGTGCATGGAAACCGAAACCCAGCAGCAGGCAGTCCGGCAAACCTTTTTAAAGGAATTGACCCAACTGTGGGAAAAAAGCATCCATGCCGGCCAGGGCCCCCATATCTTCCATTTTGGCGCCCAGACCCCCGCCATCCTGAATCAATGGCTCGGGGAGGAACCACACTCATCCTGGCAGTTTCTCACCACCCCCCAGCCCTCATCCTGGACAGATATACAAAAGGTCCTGACCACCCATTTTTACATGCCCGCACCCGGCGCCGCATCCCTGTATACCCTGGGCCGCATCTTCAAATGCAAAACTGTTCCTGCACCGCCTCCCACCCTGTTTCACCATAACAGCGGATTTATCAGCGATATCGGCCAGGCTGCAACCGGAACAAAACAATACCTGGTGCTTATGACGCAGCTGTACCAGACGGCCGTGTCCCAGCTGGAAAGCCAGTGGATCAGGGAATGGCCCCCAGGCAACCAAGCAGATAAACAGGTCCGGGCCTGTACAACATTTATTCAGGAGGAACAACGCCTGAAAGAGGCAGATATCATGATGCTCCAGGAACAGCCCCTGGAAGAGCGGATGCTGCGTTTCAGATCCCTGGGATATCTGAATTTTCACCAGACCCGGCTGGACAGCTTCGGGCGCTTTATCCACATATTCAAGACCACAGACCAGACCCGTCCGGCCAAATTCCGCCAAGGGGATTTCCTCAAACTGGTCCCCCATGGCATGGCTGATCTGCAAAACGGCTTTCCCGTGATTATGGAGGAATATGATTCTCAAACCGGTGAGATCGGGCTGCTTTCCCGGTCCGGTAAGATCAATCTCAATAAAGCGTTGTTCTACTCCCTTGAAGAAGAGATGGATGACTGGAACCGCAAAAAACTGGACCACGCCGTCCAGACCCTGTTTTCAAAAGACAGATATCTCCATCTGCGAAAGCTTCTGGCCGGAGACGCTCTGGAAAGGCAGACACCAGCATCCACGGCCTGGGTGGAAAAATGGCTGGCCCGGGACAATCACGGCCTTAACCCCTGTCAGCAGAAAGCCCTACGGCTTCCATTCCAATACCGAACCTCCATGATCCAGGGTCCGCCCGGCACGGGGAAAACCCATCTGCTGGGATGGATCATCATTGCCCTGATCCTTGAAGCCCATGAAGTCAGAAAACCCCTGCGCATCGGCATCACTGCGCTGACCCACCAGGCCATTGACACGGTATTGAAAAAAGTGGTCCAATTGGTCAACCAATATCTGCCGGGTGATTTTCCGGGTCAATGCGTGAAATGGGGGGAAGACAACACCTTTTCATCCGAAACATCCACTCCCGGCGATGACCCCATGAAGGTGGAATACACAAAGGAGGCCCGGGATCTGCCCACCCGCTCCTGGTTAATTTTAGGGGCCACTGGATATGGATTTTATTCGTTGTTCAACAGCAAAGACAAAGGCTTTCCCCTGGCCCTTGACTGGATGATTTTTGACGAAGCCTCCCAGATCCTGGTGCCCCAGGCCCTGCTCAGTCTCATTTACTGCAGGGGAAATTTCCTTTTCCTGGGCGATCTCCACCAACTTCCCCCCATTATTATGGGAAAGTATGCTCCCCATGACCCTGATGACAATGAAAACAAACTGCACCTGCACAGCTCCATTCTCTGCAATATCCGGAACCTGTACCCCCAGGAGTGCCAGATCACCTTGGACACCACCTACCGGATGAACAAAGAGATCTGTGCATTTCCGTCCAAAACTTGGTATCACAGCCGGCTTTCCCCGGACCCGTCAGTGGAAAATGCACGGCTTTGCCTGGATGACCCAGACGAAACATACAATCCAACTGGAGACGACCCCATACTCAGCGACATCCTGAATCCGGAACAGCCTGTGACCTTGGTCTTAACGGATCACCAGGGATGCGCCCAGCAGTCGGATCTGGAGGCGGATCTCATGACCGCCCTGGCCGGGCGCTTGATCCTGGGCCACGGCCTGTCCCCGGATCAGATGGCCATCATCACCCCCCACCGGGCCCAGAACAATGCTATCCTCCAGCGGCTAGGGAAAATCATGACAGCCCATCACCACCCTGCCCGCCTCCCCCTTGTGGATACCGTGGAACGGATCCAGGGCGCCGAGCGGGACGTTATTCTTTTCGGGCTTACCGCCTCGGATCCGGATCATCTGACCAGCGAATTCTTAAACAACCCAAACCGCCTCAATGTAGCCATGACCCGGGCCAGAAAAAAACTGATCATCATGGGCAGCCAGGCCTTTTTCTCGGTCATCCCCGATTCAGACGCCTTGCTGACCAGACACTGCTGTTTCAAACAGCTGTTGAAACATTGCCAGGAGAAAGGCTCTTAGGCAAGGGTGGCGTTTTTTCTTCCAAATTCCTCACGGATTACCCGGCGCAAAATGTTTTCAATGGGTTCTTTTTCTGTTGAAATATATTGCCGTAAGGCTTCATTGATCATAGTCTGGTAATTTCCTCCACCGGATTCATGGACCTTGTTTCTAAACCAAGTCAATACATCATTATCAAGGCGAATGGTGATTCTTGTTTTGTTGGTCGGTGGGGTGGAAACAGGTCCGCGTCGACCCTGGCTGAAATCGTATTCTTTTTTCATAATTCAACCTCATATTGACGGCGTTCTTTTTTTGTCGCTTTCCTTGCTGAAATAATACGGATGCTGTCATTTCTCCATGTGTATGAAACCACCAGCACCCGTGATAAAAAGTCCAGCCCAATGGTAAGAAAGCGCTGTTCATACGGATGTGGATCGTCAATAGTCAGGGCGTTGAGGTCTTCAAAAAACGCCTCCAGCATCTACAAAATCAATTTTGTGATTCACAATATTTGCTTCGGCCTTATTCTCACTCCATTGAAAATCCATGCTTTATTGTATGTACAATCCGTGCATATGTCAAGGTGGGGTTAATTCTGAACACTGACAACACCGTGGTGGCAGGGTTCTTGTCCAAAACATCCACCAGGAGCTGGGTTGCCCCTGGATTAGTTTTAGTTTCTGCTCTTTTGTTACATTCTCATCTGTAATCTTGATGTTACCGTACGGCATCATAACATATACAAAATCCCCCTGAATTTTCAGATAAAATCCCAGACACCAGGGGCCCCAGAATCTGTATCACGAAGGACTTCAACTTTTTGCGGCCTCCCATTCATCATCGCCCAAGGGTTTCGTTCGTTGAAAAATAAATTTGATCTTTACGAATACGCCATGTATGCCTGCGGTCAAATTGATTTTCCGCCTTGAACTTACATTCAGCACCCTGCCGGTGCAAATGCTTGTCATTTTATTTTCATTTAAAATCAATATGTTAAATTTAATTTATATATACCTTAATATGTTGAAATAAAGACTAAACGACCACCGGCTTAAAGCCGGTGGGTTTAAGTCAAGTGCTGAAAGCACGGATACGGGTCAAAGACCCGTTTGCTAAGCCTCGGTCTTGAAG
>PDWJ01012513.1_pt1 | contig 12278 bp, 8 predicted proteins | sample 1430881 | NCBI WGS metagenome assembly PDWJ01 (sample SAMN01162460, study PRJNA174530) | Oral metagenome, whole genome shotgun sequencing project. | biome: Marine environment; feature: Marine mammal; material: Swab sample of the gingival sulcus; isolation source: swab sample of gingival sulcus... | reverse complement strand
CCGTATGTATGATTTGTATCCGAATATGCGTGCCACAGGTTCGATTGTGCTTGATGGTGAGAATGTGTTGGATAAGTCGATGGATTTAAACCTATTGCGAGCAAGGGTTGGTATGGTATTTCAAAAGCCAACACCGTTTCCGATGTCGATTTATGATAATGTGGCGTTTGGCGTGCGTTTGTATGAAAAACTGAGCAAGGCAGAAATGGACGAGCGTGTCGAATGGGCATTAAAAAAATCAGCCCTGTGGGACGAAGTAAAGCACAAATTAAAAGCCTCTGGTCTATCACTATCAGGCGGACAACAGCAACGCTTGTGTATCGCACGAGGGGTGGCGACAAAGCCTGAAGTGTTGCTCCTTGATGAGCCGACTTCTGCCCTTGATCCTATCTCAACAGGAGCGATTGAAGAATTGATTGCTGATTTAAAAGAGGACTATACCATTGCTATCGTTACTCACAATATGCAACAGGCGAAGCGTTGTTCAGACTATACTGCCTATATGTATCTAGGTGATATGGTGGAAATGGGTGAAACTCAGCAAGTCTTTGAGAATCCGAGAGAGCAAGCGACTGAGGATTATATTAGTGGAAGGTATGGGTAATTCTAATCTGGATAGTTAAATCTATAAACTATAAGTCTCTACAATGTATTTTCTAAATATTTTACAATTGGTTTTTATGATAGAATAGCCAGTCGCAAAATGAATTACAAATTAGAGACTTTTTAATATGCACGATTCTAATTCTAGCCTCAAGTACAACCCTAACCACACACTAGACACCACAGGGCTGATTTGCCCTGAGCCAGTGATGCTACTGCACAAAAAAATCCGCCAAGCAACCGCAGGTGACACCATCCAAGTTATCGCCACCGATCCTGCCACTACTCGTGACATTCCGAATTTTTGCCGTCATTTAGGGCACACATTACTTGAAGAAACCATTAATACTGATCAAGAAAATGATGGAGAAATAGGCAAAGAGCAAACTTTATACCAATATTTGATACAAAAAAAGAGTTAATTTAGGGCGAGTTAGTTATTTACATTTGTGTAGAGACTGGTAGAATGGGTAGTTTATCTTATACATCTTAGCGAACCACATAAACCAAACCAAATTAATATCAATAATGACATAAAATGCACCCAACCAGTACCCAATACATCCACTCGTTGCTTCATCATTTAGAAGAAATAGGGAATAGCACAGATAGCAATACAATATCTGAAAAAGTGTCCGAGTCTCCCATACTGTTTACTAAGGCTTTGTTAAAAGTCAACTTAGACTACACGCCTGTTAGTATCCGTCGCTTGGACAAGCTGTTTTCACGATTGAGTGAAAAATACACAATGGAGCAGTTGCTATCAGCTGAGGGTGGTGAGCGTTTCTTTTTGTTGGTTGCAGGTTATATAGGTAATTATGTTGCCAAACAAGTGGGCTTGCCAATCGTTTGGCATGATTACCAAGAAACTGAGCAGTGGCGAGATACTAACTATCAAGCATCTAATGCAATGATGAACAAGCCATTCCCCCAAGACTTTGCATTTTCTATTTCTGCTACTATTGGAACCGACTTTTTTTGTCTGCCTTTGATGGGTGTGCACAGGGCGATGCTTGGGCAAGAAACTATCAAATCCTTTATCACTGCCGTAAAAGATTCAGTTTATGAAGAAACGCCAATCAACCCAAAACAAGATGCAAATAAACTCTGTCAAGACTTACTGTTAATGGTGCAAACAGGTCGGCTGATGAATCATCGGCTAAAGTTTTATGACTTTTTAAAAGAAATCACCTTTGACTATAGCTTAAATAGTTTACAACAGCTTGATGATGCCTTGCTTGCCATTAAGGCTTATATTCGTCAGCACAATCAAGGCTATCAACAGCTGGTGGTGCAACCTGCCTTTCATCGGTTGGTATTTTTCTTAGGTTTTTATATCGGCATAAGCAGTGCAAAACTTGCCAATACATCTACCAATTGGATGAATCACCAGCAAGCCCAAGCGATGATACCTTATGACTTTCCATTTTGTTTGGAGCACGCCAGCGTGCAGGTGTTTGGTAACAACTTTCGCATACCAATACTGACCATCAACAATCGCTTATTTGAATTAACCTCTGATTATTCTGATTCTGTGTTTGTCTATGCCACAGATGTCATGCAAGAAAACGCAGGTACTTTACATAGTTACCCATTTGTTGAAAAAGCTGTTATTAATAACACGGAAAATGAGCTTATACTGCCTGAAACTTGGCAAAAGGCGATGGAAAAGGCAGGGTTTTTGTTAAGTAGTAGCTTGGTAAATCTACTTAACGGTGGTTATGCTGATGATTATATCATCCCCAGTGTGTATGACTATGATGACCTAAACGATGTCTATTACATCTCCTCTTATGACTCGGAAGATGCTATCGAACTGGTGTATCAGCATCTTGCAGACAACCCAAAAAACAGCCCATTTGTTGTCGCCATCTATCAAGGGTATGCCGACCTGCCAACTGGTAGAATGGATGGTTTGGTAATCGAAGTACGAGGGTTTGAAAACCCTGATAAGGTCTATTTTGATGATGAAATGGGCATTGATGATCTTGATAATATTGATGATTATCTTGATGGCTCTGATAATATGGATACTGGTGAGATGGATAACGATATGGATAATCTAGTTGCCCAGTTTGTCTTGCCATATCGCCAGCCCAGTCATGACTTTGGGCTTGCCATTTATCCATTAGTTACTAACCAAACCCTAAAACAATCACAGCTACAGGCACTAGCAAACGCTTTGTATAAAGGGGCAATTGGCTATAAGTCGTTATTTATTGATAAGCATCTATGGGCGGATTATTATCTGACTGACTTTGACCTATGGCAATGGACACCTGCATATCGAAAACATAGCTATTTAGACAGAATAACCATTATTGATGAGCAGATTGAGGTATTTTCTGTAGAAGAACAAATTCAGAACGATTTACAAGAAAAACCACAGGACATTGTGCAAAATGAATCGGCAGATCAATTACAAAAGCTAGAACAAAAGGAGAGTTCACCAAACAGTCTAGAAGGAAATAATACTGGTAGAAGAATGCCACCAGCATTGCAGACACCGTTTCATACCGTATTTCAGACTCGATTTTATACATCGACTCCGATGTGCAAGCAGGCAGTACCATACAAAACGGCTTGCTCTAGTAACAAGTTTAATCAACTATTGAAAAACCCACAAGACAATCCGTACGACAATTCATCCAGCACTTCATCCGATAATCCAGTTAAAAATCCATACAGTAATCCGTACCCAGATTTTGTGGTGAAGTTTTGGTAAAGTAGTTGGATAAAAATAATCTATAACTTTAAATTGACCCCCTCTAACCCCCCTTATCAGGGGGAGGACTTTCAAAGTATAGATTATTTTTGTCCTTTTGTTAAAAAAGGAAAACAATCAAATAAATGAGTAAAACCCGAGCCGTTAACCCTCGCAAACCCAAAGCCCTATTATCTGAGGATGAGCCAAGCTATCTTAGCAACTTTCGCCAAGCGATGATTGCGAAAAACCTATCTGTACATACACGCAATGCTTATTTGCGAGATTTACGCATTTGTGAACAGCTGTTTTTAGCCACTGGCAACCCAACTCCCCTTGATAAATGGATAGACAGTGATGTACTGCTCTGTTTAAGTGAGCTAGCAAAAGCAGGCAAAACCCCGCGTACGCAGGCACGAATGCTTTCTAGTCTTCGCCAGTTTTTTTTATGGCAAATCAACAACGACCACCGAGAGGACAACCCTTGCGAACAAATCAAAACCCCAAAAACAGGGCGACCACTACCAAAAAACTTGAGCGAAACCGATGTGGAAAACCTACTATCCGCTCCTGATACTAGCACATTGCTAGGCTTACGAGATAAAGCAATGCTTGAAGTTTTGTATGCTTGTGGCTTGCGAGTTTCTGAGTTGATTAATCTGTCATTGGACGAATATAATGCTAACGCTGGTTGGTTAAGTATAACTGGTAAAGGTGAAAAACCTCGTTTAATCCCACTGGGCGAATATGCCAGCGAATCATTAAATGACTATCTACAGCATGGGCGAAAAAATTTGGTGGCACATCTCAAATCAGGCGATTGCCAAGCGGTCTTTCTTACCGCTCAAGGTGGGTATATGACAAGGCAAAACTTTTGGTATATGCTAAAGAAATATGCCAAACTGGCAGGTATCGACAAAGAGCTATCACCGCACACCCTCCGCCATGCCTTTGCCACCCATTTGCTCAATCATGGGGCAGACTTACGCAGTGTGCAACTGTTGCTTGGGCATAGTGACTTATCCACCACGCAGATTTATACGCACGTTGCCACCGCTCGCCTGCAAGCATTGCACCAAGCTCATCATCCGAGGAATTAAAACGATTATTTTTTAGCATGCAGACAGGGCGTGCCCTGTCTCTACAAATCCTGTCTTCACAAAATCGTGAACGTTATATAATAAAGGGAATATAAGACGTGTTGGTTTCCCCCATTGTTCATTCTGTGTTAAGATATGTGGGGTGTGGGGGACAAAAGGTAACCGAAAAAATACACCATAAGAACACTAGTGCTGAAATTAGATTTTTAGGCTTTTTTAGTCGCTACTATTTGTATGTCTAAACTGTTAGGTGTACCAACTAACAAATTTAAACTAAAAGGAAAATAAAATGACTACCAGTAAAGACTTTTTAGAAAGAGTATATCAACTAAATGACGATTTTAAGTTTGTATCTTTAAATCAAGAACCTGCTACATTAGAACTTATAAATAAATATTCAAGTGAAAAAAATATCAAGTTTAATGATGACTTAGTTGAATTTTTAACAACTTTTGGGGCTGTAATTTTAGAAGTTGGAGAGGATGTTTGGCAAAGACCTCAAGTCGGGCAAATAAATGATATGTGGAGATTTGGTTATGGTTTTTTCATTTATGGCTTGTCTCCTAGTAAAGATTTTCCGAGTTGGTTATCTTTTGAAGAAAAATATGATGAAACAGAATTTAAAGGAGATAAATCTATTGGACAATTATTTTTTAAACGCAGTGGTAACTTATACAGAGCATATATAAATGATGATAAAATTACATTAGAATATGATAGATATGGTGATGATAGAGAAATTTATAGTGGAAATTTGTATGATTTTCTAATTGAAGAAATCAACAATTTGGAAAGAGATTATTTGGCATTTATCAAAGACAGCGATACATAGCATAATGTAGTGTAATAAATAATGGCATGGTAAATGCTTAAATGTAGCAAGTATCGAACACTGTGTATAAAATGGTGGGTGGAACCCACCCTACAACTCCATTTTATGCAATAACTCATTGTTATAAAATGAATTATCCGTAGGGTGCGTTACACGCACCAAAAAAGTAAAATGAATTTGAATAGCAATAAATGCGTGGAAAGGTATGAGATGCTGAACTATTTGATCTCCTAACTAAAATTTATTCATTAAATGAAATGGCACAGCAAAACTTTTTATCATTTATTACTGAAAATAATTATTTGATATTACCATTTTCTGAATCCCCCAGTGAATATTTAGATTTTTATGAATAACAGGGATAACGATATTTTAGAAAAATGGGTATTTTTTAAAGAGATTAAGTTAATTTTTCAGACGTAGAGACAGGGCATGCCCTGTCTTTACAGGGTTCATCTTAACTCAGATAGTTAGCCGAAAAAACACGCAATATGTGCAATTAAAATATAAAATAAAGGAAAGGAACTTTAATGAAAAAAGAAAATAAAATAGAAGTGGAATTTATAGATAATTCCAATGGAGAAACGATAGGAGTTACAGAACTTACTGCTGAACAACTTCCGAAAACTTTTGCTCAACAAACAACCATGCACATTTTAGAAGATGACTGGAGTGTAGAAGAGGCGATTCCTGAAAATTCAGAGGATTTTATAAAATCAGGAGAACTTATCTTAAAAATGCGAAAAGTTGAATATATGAACCCAAATGATATTTGGTTTTCGTTGCCAACACTTGAAAATAAGTTACCAAAAATTACTAATCAACCTATTTTCACAGATTTTGCTATTCAAATGCACCAAGATGAATGGTTACAACAAGAGTTTATATCAAAAGAAAATTCAAAATATGTTGATGATTTTCTTGTTAAAATTAAAGAAAGTGCAAAAGAATGCAATGATACAGGGGAAATAACCATTTATAAACATTGTTTTGTAAGAGAATTTCCGACAGAAAAAATAACGCAAAAAATCAATTTATCAGAAATACAAGATAAATTAGGTACAAATAAGATAGGCTCATTAAGTTTCGGCGATGATAATTTTGCTGAAAATGTTTTTGTAATTCCTGCTCTCGGAAGTTATTTTTATGGAGAAGTAGATAAAGATAATTTTGTGAAATCATTGGCAGTTGTGAATATAGCTAATATTGAAAATAAAGAAAGTATTGAAAATTTTACAAGTGAAATGGAATTTACTTTTGTTGATTGGGTTAGAATGTATCAACTAAAATAATCGAACACTGTGTATAAAATGGTGGGTGGAACCCACCCTACAACTCCATTTTATGCAATAACTCATTGTTATAAAATGAATTATCCGTAGGGTGCGTTGCACGCACCGAGGGAATAAGCGAAATTTGAGTAAGTGTAGGTTGGTGTCGAAGAATGAGACCCAACGCCCAACGGTGATAATAATTTGTAATCATTGTTGGGTTTCGTTCCTCAACCCAACCTACGGCTATTATCTTTAATATAACTCATTGTTTTAAAATGGATTTGTAGGGTGGGTTTCACCCACCTTTAAAATACGATAACTTAAAGGGCAAAACATACTTTGGAAAATACGAGATACTGAACGCTAGCCCTGATTGAAGCGGTATCCTGTGCTGATGAGCGGTGAGAGCGGTTGCTAGGTCTGCGAGTGGCTACGCGAGCATAGCTCTTGTCTTGCGAACGGGCAAAGCAGTGCTTTGCTTTATCCGTTCTCACCACTGAACATACGCTCGCAGAACAGCAACCGCCACCGCTCAGCAGTGCAGATACAAGCGAAAAGCAGGATTAGCTCCAGAAAAAATTAATAAATCAATGTAAGAAACAATGTAAGACTCAATGTAAACAACCATGCAAGAATTAATGTAAGAAACGAAGAAAGAAACAATTATGACGAAACAAACGAAAAGAAATGAAAATATGACTCAAAACAAGCAAAGCAACAACCCAACTGCCATGCCAACAATCAACTGGCAAGAGCAGAACTCGCAAGACGAGGCAAACAAATACGACAATCCCATCCCTAGTCGTTTGCTGATTATGCAAACCCTAGAGCAACTCGGCGACCGCTACGGCGACCATAACGGTGGTTTGACCCATAAACAGCTTGCCCAAGCCTTTGATATCTTGGATGATGAGCGTTTTGATGCCCTTGCTTATCGCCTAAAAGCCATGACTCGTGATGGACAAATCAGCCGTGATAACAGCCGACCCTATCGATTTAGTGCGATTACTGAGTCCGACTTGGTGACTGGCGTGGTGTCTGCTCATAGCAAGGGGTTTGGCTTTGTGGTGCTAGAAGATATGCCAGACCTATTTTTAAGCGATAAGCAGATGCGTTGGGTGTTTCACGGTGATACTGTGCAAGCAGTGGCGACCAGTACCGATAATCGTGGGCGTATGGAAGGGCGGATTATTGAGGTTGTCGAGCGTGGGCAAGACAGCTTTATCGGTACGCTTGATAGAGATGATGACGGCTATTTTGTGAGCCTTGCCAGTCCTAATATCCATCAGCCGATTACCGTCACTGATGACAATGTTGAGCAGTCTGGTGCCTTGCTCAAGCACCCAGTGCGAGTACAGATTAAGGACTTTCCAACGCAACAGGAATTTGCTACAGGCATTATCACTGAGGTAATGACCGATGATAACGACCGTGAAGTGATTATCGAAACGACGTTGCTTAATTACAGCATTCCCCACGAGTTTAGCAAAGAAGTCCTCAAGCAAGCCGAAAGCTATGCCGAACCCTCAGCGAAAGACTTTAAAGGGCGAAAGGACATACGCGAGTTGCCAATGGTGACCATTGATGGCGAGGATTCTCGTGACTTTGACGATGCCGTCTATGCCGAAAAACGAGCTGGCGGTAACTATCGTGTGGTGGTTGCCATTGCTGATGTGAGCCACTATGTCACGCCAAATTCCGCCCTTGACCATGAGGCGTATGAGCGTGGTACCTCGGTCTATTTCCCACATCAAGTGATACCTATGCTCCCTGAAGTGTTGTCTAATGGCTTATGCTCGCTAAACCCTAACGTTGACCGTCTGTGTATGGTTGCCGATATTAAGGTGTCACGCCTTGGTAATGTTACAGGTTATGAGTTTTATCCTGCGGTCATGCACTCACAGGCTCGCCTAACTTACAATCAAGTGAATCATTACTTTGATGGCAAGATGGACGATGTGCCTGATAGCTTAACAGGCAATAAGGATGTGAAAAAATCCATCGACATCATGCACCAGTTGTACAAGGTACTACTGAAAAAGCGTGAAGAACGCCATGCGATGGAGTTTGAAACTCCAGAAGTCTATATCAAGTTTGCCGATGATGGACGCATTGATGCCATTGTCCCTCGTGAGCGTGGCGACTCGCACAGGCTGATTGAAGAGCTGATGTTGCTTGCCAATACTGCCTCTGCTAAGTTTGCCCTTAAGCATGAATTACCGGTTCTTTATCGTAACCACGACCGTCCTAACGAAGAAAAATGCTTTCGAGTGCATGAATATGCGAAAAACTTTGGCATTAGTTTTCCACCGCAAAACCCTACTCATGAAGACTACCAACGCCTTATCGAGGCGACTCGTGAGCGACCAGATGCGATAAGCGTGCATAGTATGTTGTTGCGTTCGATGATGCAAGCCAACTATGCCCCTGATAATATTGGGCATTTTGGCTTGGCGTATGAAGAGTATAGCCACTTTACTTCACCAATCCGCCGTTATCCAGACCTTATGCTCCATCGTGCGATTAAGGCAAATGTCACAGGCAAACGCCAACCGAAGATGGACTTTACCCTAGATGAGGCAGGCACGCAAACCTCCGACACCGAACGCCGAGCCGAACAAGCCAGCCGTGATGTTGAGTCTTGGCTCAAATGTCACTATATGCAAGAGCATTTGGGCGATGAGTTTGACGGCACTGTGTCTGCGGTTACGAATTTTGGGCTGTTTGTCACCATTAACGAGTTGTTTATCGAGGGCTTGTTGCACATCTCGAATCTTGGCAATGACTTCTTTGACTACAATGAGGCACAGCAACAGCTTATCGGACAAAGGGGCGTGAAGTTTGGGCTAGGCGACCTAGTGAGAATCAAGGTAGCAGGGGTAAATATGGATAAGCAAAGCATTGACTTTGACCTAGTAAAACTGCTGAAATCCAGCGAGCTTAACTCAACTATCAAAAAACGCACCCCGAAAGCGAGTAAAAAGGATGGTGAAGGTAAGGCTGATACTGGGAAACCTGCGAAAAAATCTAGCAAAGCGAAAAAGGCTAGCAAGCCTAAGAAATCTAGGAAGGTGGGGAAGAAGTAGGGGGTAGTTTCAGTTAATTAAAAAGCGATTTGTATTCAAGTCGCTTTTTATCAATCTATTATCAATGGACTTTGCATCAAAACATCATCAAGGACTCTAATATGAAAAAATCACCAGAACACATTCAAGCCCTTTATCTATCGCAACAACTACAAAAACGACAAATACCAATGGGTGGAATGCTGTTTTTCAAGGCAGTTATGCAAGCACAGCTTGACTATACACCTGAAAGTCTCCATCGACTAGAGAAAATGTTTGCCCAAATGCGTAAACAAGGAATCACCTTACAAACGATTTTGGAACAACCTCAACATAAGAACTTTTTGCTAACCATTGCTGTTTATATTGGTGATTATGTTGGTAAACAAATAGGTGAAGTACCCATTTGGCGTACTTATCATAATTTTCCTGCTTTTTCTGAAAATGAAGGAACGACAGCAGAATTTCCCTATACGCTAATCGCCCAATTTTGGGGTGGGCTTTGCCTGCCTTTCGGTTCAATAATGGAGTTATTAGACAGCTCTTTTTCGTTGACTGAATATATTGACTGGACGTGTGATGACATTCTTTCTAAAGAAGAGCTTAAACCACGCTTACCTGCCAGTGAAATTTGCAATCTCAACCTCAAAAAAATTCGGACGGGACAGTTAATTGATAACACGATGGCATACAGAGATCTATTGAAGAGCGTCAATTTTGATTATTCTATGATGAGTTTAGAACATATTGACCGCATACTCGCTATCATTAAGAACAAGGAAAAGTTAGAGGAAAAACAACTAATTAAAAAATCATCCTATGAACATTTTATGTTTGATTTTGAAAAAGTTATGTTTCTTTATTTTGTTGGTTGCTATATTGCGATGACAGCGGTGAAGTTAGCAAAAACTGATTTTTTTTGGCTTAATTATGAAGAGGGAAAAGAGAGTCTCGATGAAAATATATATAACCGCAGTATTGAGCATAATCAAATATTATCACTCAATTATGGTAAAAATTTATACTTCCCTTTCAAAGTGGTAACTAATTATTTTTTTGACTCGGAACCCAATGGGATTAAGTCTGCCGTTGGCTTTGCCAAAGACATTGTGGAAAAACACGCTAGTAGTTTAGCCAGTTACCCAATGTCTCAATCTAATCTAGCTCAACAAACTTTACCTGATGATTGGTTGCGAGCGACTAATTTTGCTGGGTATCTCGGAGCACTGCAAATAGAACGAGTATTTCAGAACAATCTTGAAGCGTCATATGCAATAGCTGGTTGGGGTATGGATTTGGGAAGTAATGAAGTCATTTTTGAGCCACTCACACTTGAGTTCCAAGCTGATAATGGCGAAGTAACTCTTGTTGAGCATACTAACGACTTTGCTTGTTCACAAGGTAGTGAGGAGTTCCCATTTGGATTTGTGAGTTATGATGGATATGCGGATATGCCAGAAGGACGCGCTAATGCTATTGTAATAAAAGTTAAAGTCTATAGTGAGCCACAATTGACATTAGAGCTCATTGTGCCTTATCGTCGCTCTAGCCATCCTTTTGGCTTTGCTATTTTTCCTCTGATCCACAATCAACCCGAAAATGCACCCGACGATAAATTTATGTCTGCATTAGCAAAGGCTTTTTACGAAGGTGCAAAAAAATTAGAAAATCCCGTATTTAAAACGGACTATTGGACGGAATACTATATTGATAAACACGATATTTTTGCACCGCCTGCATGGGTGAGTAAACCCATAGAAATATTTAATCCTGAAGATTCACAAATTGAGATATTACCAATATAATTTGTTTGCTGTGTTGACAATATTAAGCGAAAAGGACAACCACCATGAGCATCTACAACAAGTCAACCCTACCCAAAAAAGACAAAATCATCATCTTTACAGGGGCAGGGCTAAGTGCAAGTTCAGGCATTTCTACCTTTCGTGACAGTGGCGGTCTATGGGAAGAATATGATACTAACAAAATCTGTACCGCAGGTTGTCTAGATTGGAACTATCAGCAAACCATAGAGTTTTATAACAAACGCCGAGTGGATTTGCAAGACAAACAGCCAAACCAAGCCCACTTTATGTGCCAAAGACTCAAAGACAACTATCCGCAACAAATCGAAATTATCACCCAAAATGTCGATAATCTATTAGAAAAGGCAAATTGTAAGGGCGTTCTGCATTTACATGGTTTTTTGGAAGAAATTCGCTGTATGATTTGTGAGGATATTGTTAATATCAAATACGCCGAGCAAGACGACTCTAACGGTATTTGTGTAAAGTGTGGCGGTAAAATGCGTCCTAATGTGGTGTTTTTTGGCGAAATGGCTCCGATGTACCAAAAGTTGTATAACCTACTTGAACGCTGTGCTTTGCTTGTGGTGATTGGCACAAGTGGCAATGTCATTGATGTCAATTATTTAAGTCGCTTTGCTGATTATGCGATACTCAATAACCTTGAACAAAGCTCTGCCATTAACGAAAGCAACTTTGATAAAATTTATTATGAAGATGCCAATACTGCCTATGTTCAAGTGGAAAAGGATATTGAGGGGTTTGTGGAGTGTGGAGAGGTTTAAACTCTCAACATTTCCTACTTCAAATAACAAAAAACGCCCTTAGATAAGGGCGTTTCTACATATAAATATCATCAATCAAACGACTAACAAATCCCTAACTGTATTAGGCA
>PDWJ01004489.1_pt1 | contig 12280 bp, 7 predicted proteins | sample 1430881 | NCBI WGS metagenome assembly PDWJ01 (sample SAMN01162460, study PRJNA174530) | Oral metagenome, whole genome shotgun sequencing project. | biome: Marine environment; feature: Marine mammal; material: Swab sample of the gingival sulcus; isolation source: swab sample of gingival sulcus... | reverse complement strand
AATAAATCATTACAGGCGGATTGTTCGGGAACATTTTATAAGCATCAAATTCGTTATCAAAACCGGCACCGGCATCATTCAAATATCGAACAATGGTTTCATCCTCAAAATCACCGGAGGCAGCGCTTAATTTAATGAATTGCGTTGAGCCGTAGTTTGCCGCATCTTTGGATGTTTTAAACATCGCTTGTGTATTATGTGTTCTTGCCGCTTCGTTAATCGTTACGGTAGGATTGTTGCCGGTTGCCTTAACCGTAAATGCCTGCATTGCCGGAATATATCGAGACGCTCCGTTAAGAATATTTGTTCCGTCATCATAAGAAGTTCCTCCGTTATTAAAATATTTATAATTTCCGGCTACGCCATCCCACAAGTATAAACAATTATTTACATTACTCATTGTAAGCTGAGTAAAATCAAGAGCACAAGGGTAAGGATTTGCAAGAACGTTCCAACCGTCATAATAATTTCCGGCACCGTCATTAGGCGTGTAGCTAACTGCCGGGGCATAACTTGCAGCATTATTCAAATTAGCCGGGCTTCCTCCGAAATTAATATCTAATTCAACTTCATTATAGGTTATATAGCCTACTCCATTGCCCGATAATGCAACAGTACTGCCGTCTTCGGCAACTTGTGTCCAAGCATTATAAAAAGCATAATCAGGATTCGTCCAATTTACATAAACTCCCGAAGTCGGGTTGCTCGGAGCATCATAAGTCTCATCATAAGAGTATAAGTTTGCATTAAAGGGATGCGAATTTCCGCTATTATCAAACAGGTCGTCCGTTGCATTGTTTACGGGGATGCCTATATATTGGTATCTTCCATCTGTTTCAAAATGCCTGTCAACCCATAATTGTCCCGCTCCCGTAACATTGGATGCTGCACCGGTATTGGTAATAAGCGAACCGCTCGGCACATTTCCGTCAGCAGGAGAAGCCAAACGAAAAACACCGCCGCTTTCTACATTTAATACGCCGTTAATGGTTGCTGCACTTTCCGCATCAAGCATTGTTTCCGATGCAGATTTAACTCGAATACGCTCAAAGTTAATAAAAGCATTGGGAGTGTTGTTGCTAATATGTTGCGTTCCGGTTCCGGCAAAAACAACTTCACCGTTTTCCATTCCTAAACCTCCGGTGTTTAAATCCGTGAAAACATTGGCACTTGCGGCACTTGCTTCGTTCTTAAAATCGCCTGTCAAAACCATGGTTCCGTCAAGAATAATTTGACCATGCTGAGGCGTAGCCCCGCTTGTTGAACTGTTTACATAGTCTTCGGTATTGATAAAGCTGCCACTTTTAACGTAAATGTAACCTTGATTTACAACGCTTGTTTTTTGTGCAAACAAACTGAGAGACAAAAATATCAGGCCGACAAATGATAAAAATATTTTTTTCATAATTAATCTTTTTAAAAGTTTCCGGCTAAAATAACAATAATTATTAAATAATGCAAATAAATTTGATAAAAGTTGTATTTTTTTGAGTTAAAGCAGTTTTTTTTCGAGTAAAGATGTTTTTGTCCAATAAAAATTTTATAAATCAAACAAAGTTCTGTTGCCGTCTTTATCGGTTTTAATTACTTCAAATTCCGGTTCGGAGTAATCCGTATTATCGGCTTCTTTTTCATTAAAATCCGGTTCCGGCTTCTTAATTTCTTCCGGTTCTGTCTTATGTATTTTTTTTATCGTATAAGTACTTAACCTTTTGCCGCGGGCATTGATACTTTTTTCTGCAATAAATGCTTGGGCATGAATTGCTTCATTTTCTCGGTGTGCATGTTTGCCGCCAAATTCTATTTCAAAAATTACCGAAACATTGTCCGACAAATCAAGCAATTTCGACTTGGGATTAGAGCCTATAAAAGAGCTTATGCCATTACTTATATCAAATTTAAAGCGTTTCAAGTACGGATAGTTTTGGTCTGCATCAAAATATACGACCGACCAAATTTTATCCGCAAGGTATTTTTCAATGACTAAAATATCCGGTTCAAAATGGGTGGAAAGGTCAAAAGCCGTAATTTGATAGCTGCCGTTTTTATACAGCACCAGAATTTTATCGTCTCCGGCAAATTCGCCGAGCAGCACTCCCCGCCCCTCGGCATTCAGGCGCAAGACTTCCGCATCAAACCATATTTTTCTGCCGCCAAGTGTCGAAACCCCCTCTTCTTTCAGGCTGATTTTTTGAATACCGTATTTTGTGGCAATATTTCCCATCGAGTTACGCCCCTTTACGGCAAGTTGCGAAAAATCAATTTCGATTATCCTGTTTTTTAATCGTTTACGAGGTCGGTGTGTAATTTTCACCGTTTCGGCTTCTCCATTGGAATTTGCCGTAAACCACATAATTTTAGAACCGTCGTTGCCTTTGGTCAAATTATATTCTTTATCTTTGATAATGCTTTTTACAAAGAAACGTTTCATATAGTAATTTCCGCTTCCGCCATCATAATATATTACATTGTAAATGGTTCTTGTGTCGTTCTTTCTCCAAACAGCAATATGCAAAACATTTTTCCCGATATAAAACTTTTCGTCAACATCTTTCACAAAATAGGTACCGTCTTTTCGGAATACAATAATCAAGTCAATATCCGAACAGTCATCAACATAGTTGTCTTGTCTTAAAGAGGTGCCGGCAAAACCGTCCTCATAGTTTACGTATAATTTTTTATTGCGCACCACAACCTTTCGAGCGGCAATATCCTCAAAACTTCTTATCTCTGTTCGACGTTCTTTGCCTTTGCCGTATTTTTTCTTAATCGACTTAAAATAATCAATGGTGTAATCGACAATATGGGCTAATTTATAGTTTATTTCTTCAATTTCGTCAATAATCGATTTCAAATAATTATCTGCTTTAAAAGCATCGTATTTTGAAATCCGTTTTATTTTTATTTCGGTCAATTTGGTGATGTCGTCTTCGGTAACGGGTCTTTTCAAGTTTTTGATAAAAGGTTTTAAGCCCTTTTCAATGGTTTGAATAATACACTCCCAAGTTTCACAATCTTCAATGGACAGATAAATACGGTTTTCAATAAATATTTTTTCCAAAGATGCCGAATGCCAAGCATCTTCCAATTCCGACATGCGGATTTTCAGTTCTTCTTGCAACAAATTCAGCGTATTGTCGGCAGAGTAGCGCAATATTTCTTTTACATCGGTAAATTTCGGTTTATCGCCTAAAATTACGGTTGTGTTCGGCGATATCGATACTTCACAATCGGTTACCGCATACAAAGCATCAATCATTTTGTCCGAAGATACATCGGAGGGCAAATGCACTAAAATCTCAACTTGGTCGGAGGTATTGTCTTCTATTTTCTTAATCTTAATTTTACCTTTGTCATTGGCATATACGATTGAATCAATCAAAGAAACAGTTGTTTTTCCGAAAGGCAATTCGGTAATTGCCAGTGTTTTTGTATCTTTTTTTATAATCTTGGCGCGCACTTTTATTTTGCCGCCGCGTCGTCCGTCGTCATATTCCGAAAAATCCGCCAAACCGCCGGTTAAAAAATCGGGCAATAAGGTAAAATCTTCGCCTTTTAAGTGCGCAATAGACGCATCAATCAGTTCATTGAAATTATGCGGCATAATTTTAGATGCCAAGCCCACCGCAATTCCCTCAACGCCTTGCGCCAAAAGTAAAGGAAACTTAACCGGCAAATGAAAAGGCTCTTTATTACGCCCGTCGTAGGAGGGTTTCCATTGTGTTGTTTTGAGGTTAAAAACCACATCCAAAGCAAATTTTGATAATCGAGCTTCGATGTATCGCGGGGCTGCGGCACCGTCGCCGGTATAGATATTGCCCCAGTTTCCTTGCATATCAATCAGCAAATCTTTTTGACCAAGTTGCACCAACGCATCGCCGATAGAAGCATCGCCGTGCGGGTGAAATTGCATGGTATGACCGATAATATTTGCCACCTTGTTATAGCGTCCGTCATCCATTCTTTTCATGGAGTGCAAAATACGTCTTTGCACGGGTTTTAAGCCGTCTGACACATGCGGCACGGCACGCTCTAAAATAACATAGGAAGCATAATCCAGAAACCAGTTTTTATACATTCCGGAAATGTATCTTACTTTATACTCCTGACTATCCGAGTGTTGCAAATTAGCATCTTCTTCTCTGTTCAATTCTTTTTCTTTCATAATTTAAAATCCGGCTTTTACCTGTTTAAAGAATTTCTTCTTCGTCTCTTAAATTGTCAATAATAAAATCTTGTCTTTCGGGCGTATTTTTTCCCATATAAAAATCCAGCATTTCAACAATTGATTCCTCTTTGTTGATAATGACCGGATCCAAGCGTATATCTTCGCCTATAAAATGCTTAAACTCGTCCGGAGATATTTCGCCCAAACCTTTAAATCGGGTTATTTCGGGATTTGCGCCCACTTTTTTCTCAGCTTTTGCCTTTTCGTCCTCCGAATAGCAATAAAATGTTTTTTTCTTATTTCTTACCCGAAACAGCGGCGTTTGCAGAATAAATAAATGTCCGTTTTTTATAACATCCGGAAAAAACTTTAAGAAAAAAGTAATAAGCAGCAAGCGAATGTGCATTCCGTCCACATCGGCATCGGTGGCTATCACAATTTTATTATAACGCAAACCCTCCATGCCGTCCTCAATATTCAAAGCCGCTTGAATTAAGTTAAACTCTTCGTTTTCATACACTATTTTTTTTGATTTACCGTAGGTATTCAAAGGTTTTCCTTTTAAGCTGAAAACAGCTTGTGTATTCACATCGCGCGATTTTGTAATGGAACCGCTTGCAGAATCTCCCTCCGTTATAAACAAAGTCGATAAAGCGGCATTATCATTTTTTTTATTATAATGCACACGACAATCGCGTAATTTTTTGTTATGCACTTTAACATTCTTCGCACGTTTTTTGGCAAGTTGTTTTATGCCGGATATTTCTTTGCGCTCTTTTTCCGATTCTTGAATTTTTTTCCAGATTTCATCGGCTATTTCCGTATTTTTATGCAAAAAAAGTTCTAATTCCTTTGTAACAAAATCAAGAATAAAAGAGCGAATGGAAGGACCGTCGGGGGCAATGTTTTTTGAACCGAGCTTTGTTTTTGTTTGCGATTCAAAAACCGGTTCCTCCACTTTTATGCTTATTGCAGCAACAATTCCGGTTCTGATATCCGAAAAATCAATATTCTTTTTATAAAAATCACGCACGGTTTTAACCACCGCTTCGCGAAATGCCAATAAATGGGTGCCGCCTTGCGTGGTATTTTGTCCATTCACAAAAGTATAGTATTCTTCGCCGTATTGATTGGCATGAGTTAAAGCAATTTCTATGTCATCGCCTTTTAAATGAATAATGGGATATCTTTGCCGTTCAGTTTTAATGTTATCGTTCAGCAAATCCAACAAACCGTTTTTGGAATAATATACTTTATCGTTATAATGTATCGTTAAGCCGGAATTCAAGTACACATAATTATTCAGCATGGTTTCAATAAAATCATCCAAATAATGATAGGACTTGAAAAGCGAATTGTCGGGTTTAAATATGATTTGCGTTCCGTTTTTTTCGTTTGAGCTTACGATTTCCTCCTCACGAATAATCTTACCTTGTGAATATTCGATTTCTTTTTTTTCGCCGTCTCTGTGAGAGCAAATAATAAAGACATCCGAAAGAGCATTAACGGCTTTGATACCGACCCCGTTTAATCCTACGGATTTTTTAAAAACTTTTGAATCGTATTTCGCGCCGGTATTCATTTTAGAAGAAACATCCAGCACCTTAGACAAAGGAATGCCCCTGCCGTAATCTCTGATGCTGATAATGCCCTCTTTATTCGTGATTTCAATCTTCTTGCCGAAGCCCATCATATATTCGTCAATCGAATTATCCAGCACCTCTTTCATTAAAACATAGATGCCGTCATCTTGCGAAGAACCGTCGCCGAGTTTCCCGATGTACATGCCCGGTCTTTTGCGGATGTGTTCTTTCCACTCCAGCGTTTTAATTGTATCTTCCGAATATGCGGCGGTTGTAGTATTATCTGCCATATCCTGAAATTTCTCTTTTATACTAAGCAATATTTATTTCAATCTGCGAAATACATAATATTTAGGCATAATACCAAATGAAGATTTTAACAATAAGCAAAAAATATGACTTGTTTTTTTTAGTTTTCGGTATAAGATTTACGGTTTTTCTGTTCCAATTATTTAATAATCAAATAAAATATTTTCTGCAAGATAAAATAACACAAAAAAAATACCTGTTATAAAAGGTGTTAATAAATATTTAATAAAACCGGGAGTTGGAAGTCCGAAGAAATTAAGAGGTAAAACAAAACCTTATTTTCTGTTCAAGTCTTAAAAGGAAATGGACAAAAGAATTATGCTTATTTGCTTATTCCTTAAACTAAAAAAAGCCCTCGAGGTGAGAGCTTTTGGTACCCGGAGCCGGCATCGAACCGGCACGTCCATTACTGGACACAGGATTTTAAGTCCTGCGCGTCTACCAATTCCGCCATCCGGGCAACAAATTGGTAAAAAAAAAGAGCGAGAAACGGGACTCGAACCCGCGACCCCGACCTTGGCAAGGTCGTGCTCTACCAACTGAGCTATTCTCGCAATGCGGATGCAAATGTATAACAAATTTTTCACCCACAAAATTTTTTTCGTTTTTTTTCAAGAAATTATTTTCAGACTAAAATTTACAACCGTGCAATACATTATCTAAAAGCCGTGTAACAAAGAATACAACAGCAAGATCCCCCTTAGGAAAATTGGGAATGAAAATTATGAATTTTTGAGTTCATTTTTTCGTGTCCTGAGTTGCAAAAAAAGCTAAGACCCAACACCCAATACCTTACTAAAAAATAAGACATAGAAATTAAAACCTCCTATTACGCTTCTTGCAAACGAACACGAACGAGGCTTAACTTTACAAAAAAGCATTTGGACTTTTCATAAGGAAAAGACTTTCGGATTTAAGGTATTTTTATATCTTTGCAAATTCAAAATTTTGACGGATTAATCAAGTATCTGTCAGCTATATTAATTTAAGTTTAATTACATAATAAAATCACAATGTTTGATAATTTATCGGAAAGACTGGAACATTCTTTTAAAATTCTTAAAGGACAAGGGAAAATAACAGAAATAAATATTGCCGATGCTTTAAAAGAAGTACGCAGAGCTTTGTTGGATGCTGACGTAAACTTTAAAACAGCCAAAGATTTCACAAACAAGGTGAAAGAAAAATCGCTTGGCAGCAATGTGTTAAAGTCTATTAAACCCAAGCAACAAATCATTAAAATTGTACATGACGAGTTGGTTGAGCTTATGGGAGGCGAACATTCCGAAATTAATCTGAACAAAAAATTTACCACCATATTGATTGCCGGTCTTCAAGGTTCCGGAAAAACAACATTTACGGCAAAACTTGCCAATTTTCTGAAAAATAAAAAAGCAAAAAATCCTTTACTGGTTGCCGGCGACGTTTACCGCCCCGCAGCAATTGAACAGTTGAAAGTGCTTTCCGGGCAAGTAGGTGTTTCGGTTTATACCGAAGAGGGCAATAAAAATCCGGTTGCGATTGCAAAAGCAGCCATAAAACATGCCCAATCCAATGCCCATGATGTGGTAATCATAGATACCGCCGGTCGTTTAGCCGTAGACGAAACGATGATGAAAGAAATCAGCGAGATTAAAAAAGCGGTAAGTCCCGACGAGATTTTATTTGTTGTTGACTCAATGACCGGGCAAGATGCCGTTAATACCGCAAAAGAATTTAATGACCGACTGGACTTTAACGGTGTGGTTTTAACAAAACTTGACGGTGATACAAGAGGCGGGGCTGCCCTGACAATCCGAAGCGTCGTAAACAAGCCGATTAAATTTGTCGGAACCGGAGAAAAAATTGATGCGCTGGATGTTTTTTATCCGGAACGTATGGCAGACCGTATTTTGGGTATGGGGGATATTGTTTCTTTGGTGGAAAAAGCCGAAGAACAAATTGACCAAGAAGAAGCACGCAGGCTGCAAAAACGTATTGCAAAAAATCAGTTTGATTTCGACGACTTTTTAAAGCAGTTGCAATCCATAAAGAAAATGGGAAATATCAAAGATTTGGTATCCATGATACCCGGCATGGGGAAAATGCTTAAAAATGTTGATATTAATAATGATTCTTTCAAAGGTATTGAGGCAATCATTACTTCAATGACACCGGAAGAACGCCAAAACCCCAAAATATTGAACGGCAGCAGAAGAAAAAGAATTGCACGCGGAAGCGGAACCAACATACAAGAAGTTAACAGATTGATAAAACAATTTGGCGATACGAAAAAAATGATGCAAATGGTTCAAGGAGGCGGCAATAAAATGTCTGCCTTGAAAAAAGCAGCCAGAAAAAAACGCAGATAATAACAATATCAAAAATATAAACTTATGGCATATCAAATTCTTAACGGCAAAGAAATATCAGCTCAAATAAAAAAGGAAATAGCCGAAGAAGTTAAAAAAAATATTGCACAAGGCAAAAAGCAACCGCATCTTGCTGCAATACTTGTGGGCAACGACGGTGCAAGCGAAACGTATATGGCACACAAAGTTAAATCTTGCGAACAAGCCGGATTTAAATCAAGTTTAATTCGTTTCAAAGAAGATGTATCGGAACAAGAATTAATTGACAAAATAAAAGAAATTAATACCGACAAGGATATTGACGGCTTAATCGTGCAGCTCCCGCTCCCGCCCCACATCTCGGAAGATAAAATTATAGAAGTGATTGCTCCCGAAAAAGATGTTGACGGATTTCATCCCATAAATATCGGCAGAATGACAATCGGCTTGCCGGCATATATCTCGGCAACCCCCAAAGGAATTTTGGAATTGTTGAAAAGAAATAATATCGAAACATCGGGCAAACATTGTGTTGTATTGGGCAGAAGCAATATTGTGGGAAAACCGGTGAGCATTTTACTTTCTCAAAAAAGAGATCCCGGGAATGCAACGGTAACGATTTGCCACAGCAGAACAAAAAATTTAAAGGAAATTTGCCTGCAAGCGGATATTTTGATTGTTGCCATCGGGCAAAAAGAGTTTGTTACCGCGGATATGGTTAAACCGGGTGCCGTAGTTATTGATGTGGGCATACATCGAGAGAAATCGGATAAAACAAAATCCGGCTGGAAACTCAAAGGAGATGTAAAATTTAATGAAGTTGCCGAAAAATGCTCTTACATTACCCCTGTTCCGGGCGGAGCCGGTCCCATGACCATTGTTTCGCTTTTGCAAAACACCTTGTTGGCGGCAAATAATGAAATTTATGCTTAACAAAGAAGAGTTCAAAATTCACTAAATTTTGTCAACTGCTTCTATGAGACTTCAAATGGTGAATTATGAGTGATGAACGGCGCAGCCCTCACCTAAGTAATTAAGAGTTTACAATTAACTTAATTGCCACAAGTCAAGGGCAAAAAGTTTCTATAATCTTTAAATCGCAACTTTATAAATTTCAACAACAGACAAAACACAAACAGATGAAGCTGCGCATTAATTTCCATTCCGAAACGGAGAAAAAAGCATTTTATCTGCATTTTACATATTCCGTTTTGGATGGAATTATTTTAGGCGTTTTAGCCCTGAACGAATTTATCCTGATACAAGAATTAAGTGCTTCGTCCTACCAAATCGGAGTATTATTTCAATTCACAACGGTAGTATTGTTGTTTTCGGTGCCTTTTGGCGAATTTCTGAAACGCATCGTAAATAAAACAAGGTTTGTTCGCATTATTGCCGTGTTTACAAGGTTGCCGCTCTTGCTGCTTTTATTCTTCCCTAAATCCATAGAGGCACAAGCCGACCAATTTATATATCAAATTATTTTTCTCGGGATTTTTCTTATTTATTATTCCACCAATCCGCTTATTTACCCTATTATAAACGCATCTTTAAAAAACAGTTATAAGCACGAAAATTTCAGCAAGTTGTTTGGATACTCCACAACCGGAAATAAAATAATTATGTTGCTGACGACCTTTTTATTCGGATTATTGCTTGATTTAAAGCCCTATGCCTATATCTATGTATATCCGTTTTTAGCCGTTCTGGGCATTTCATCCATTTTTATTCTTACCGAAATAAAATACAATCCGGAACTTATAAAAACCGATAAAAGTTTCCTGAACGGCATACGCAGAATGAAAAATAATTTTATCCGCATCTTAAAAACAAATAAAGCCTTTCTTGATTTTGAAATCGGTTTTATGTTCTACGGTTTTGCTTGGTTGGTCAGTATGGCGGTTATTGCCATTTTTTTGAAAAATCAACTTGAATTAAGTTATTCGGGCATCGCATTTTACAAAAATTATTATAATACAATTTCCATTCTGCTCACGCCTTTTTTCGGAAAATTAATGGGAAAATCAAATCCGAGGAAATTTGCCTCATACACCTTTTTTATGTTGCTTTTATATCTCCTTTTTATGGGCTTAACCGAATATATCCCGGTATATTTTGTCGTTTTTAACATTAAAATCTACTATTCGCTGCTTTTATCCTTTTTTGCCTACGGAGTTTTCGGTGCCATGATGGGAATTGTTTGGTATATCGGCTCGGCTTATTTCAGCAAAAATGAAAATGTCGCCGATTATCAAGCCATTCATTTGTCCTTTACAGGCGTAAGAGGCTTATTTGCCCCTTTGGTCGGCGTTTTTTTCTATGAAATTATAGGCTATTCGGGTGTTTTTTGCTTAGGAATGGTATCTTTGCTTATTGCAATACTTATATTACACTACTCCATAAAAAAACACAAATAGCAAAAAGCCAAGGCAATGTCAAAAACATTTCGCGCATATCCGCACAGCATTAACAAAACAATACAAGCACCTGCCTCAAAAAGTATTATGCAGCGCATTATTGCCGGTGCCGTACTTGCCGATAAAGAAACCATTATTTTGCAGCCCTCTTTTTGCGATGATTGTAAGGCAGCTCTCGGGATTGCCCGAAGTTTGGGCTGCGAAATAATTAGGGAAGACAATAAAATTATAATTATTCCCAAAAAGAAAAATGTAAAAAATACCATACATTGTGGCGAGTCGGGTCTTGCCGTGCGCATGTTCAGCCCCATTATTACTTTGCTCGGCAAAGATTTTCATATTAATGGAGAGGCTTCTTTGCTAAACCGCCCGATAAAGGGTATTGAAGAGGCTTTAAAACAAGGCGGGGTGCAATGTTTGAGCAATGCGGGATATTTGCCTTTGCAAATTTCCGGAAGTTTAAAAGGGGGCATCTATTACATTGACGGCTCAATGAGTTCGCAAGTGCTGACCGGCTTATTAACGGCTTTGCCCTATGTCGCAGAAAATTCTACAATTTATGTCGATAATTTAAAAAGTATCCCCTATATTAATCTGACCATTAGCATTCTAAAAAAATTCGGAATAGACATTAAACATGAAAATTACCGTGTGTTTCATATAAAGGGCAACCGGCATTACACAGGGCAAACGTTCAGCATTGAGGGGGATTGGAGCGGTGCAGCCTTTTTGCTTGCAGCGGGATTAATTGCCGGAAAAACAGAAGTTTGCGGTTTAAATACGGAAAGCAAACAAGCCGACATCGGAATTATAGAGGCAATAAAAAAAGCCGGCGGTTCAATCATTGTCAAAAAGGACAAAATTATTTGTGAAAAAAGCGATTTAAAAGCCTTTGAGTTCGATGCTTCGCATTGTCCGGATTTGTTTCCGCCTTTGGCGGTTATGGCTGCATATTGCAAGGGCAAGTCAAGAATATACGGTGTATCTCGCTTAAAACACAAAGAAAGCAACAGAGCCGAAACCTTGGTTCAAGCATTTTCAAAAATCGGCGTGCGCATAGCCGTGAAAGATGATTGTATGCTGATAGAAGGCAGAAAAGTACGAGGCGGCACGGTATGTTCGCATAACGACCACCGCATTGCAATGGCTGCGGCAACAGCTGCATTGTCCTCCGAAAAGGAAATTATTATTAAAGATGCCCAATGTATTAATAAATCTTATCCGGAATTTTACACAGCACTCTTTTAACCCGCATTTCGAGACTTTTGCAAAAGTAAAGCCAAGAATCTAACTTTGCAAATGCAGATGCAAAAACTGCAAATTTTCCAAAAACATCAAAACCCTACACAACAACAATTTACGAATTTAGTTAGAGGCAGTGTCCACATAAGTGTGTCTCGAGCGAAAAAAGTTTTCAATAATTTAACAAGTCGCGTGTTAAAATTTATCGTTTATTTTTCATTAATTTTTCTT
>PDWJ01004488.1_pt1 | contig 12280 bp, 3 predicted proteins | sample 1430881 | NCBI WGS metagenome assembly PDWJ01 (sample SAMN01162460, study PRJNA174530) | Oral metagenome, whole genome shotgun sequencing project. | biome: Marine environment; feature: Marine mammal; material: Swab sample of the gingival sulcus; isolation source: swab sample of gingival sulcus... | reverse complement strand
ACGGACTACCGGATATGTGCTGAACCCGGGTACTGGCCAGTATGAAATTGACCCTGCTGTTGGAGTGTTGCATGCAGATGGCTCGGTTCGGACAGACGCAGGGCGGGAAATTGCCCGAGCGCAGAAGCAGTGGCGGCCGTTATTGCAGGGGATCAATCCGAATACCGGGCGCGGGCGTACCGGACGGGTGGGGTTATTGCAGGACAAGATGGCGAGTGATGCGCAGATTGAGGCAGGTACGCGTTTCGGACAGCAGAACACTTACCTGCAAGCCTTGCAGGACACAATTGGGATCGGGCGGGGTCAGCAGGCGGATTTGATTTCAGCGAATCAGCATATGGCCGGTATGGCGGCACAGCAGGCAGGGCAGGATGCCCGTGCCAGTTTTCAGAATCGCCTGGGGAATCAGCAGGCTATCGGAACGTTAATTGGCGCTGGGGAGAGTTACCTGATGAATCAGGTGCCGGTGGTGCGGCCTGATGGTGGTTATATCCGGGGGGCTTATGACACGGCGTTCAAGGGTTTTCTGGGAGGATTGTAAGTTATGACAGGATTACTGAAATCGGCTTTAACGGCGCAACCGCCCGCACCACAGGATTACAGCATTGAGGCCATTCAACAAGGGTATGGCGATATGTTCCTGTCAGATTATGATGATTGGAAAACCCGTTTTCTGCCGGTTGAGAGGATGTATCGGGATCTGCTGTTTGACCCGGAAAAGCATGCTGCGCTGGATGCGGAGGCGATGGGGTATGCGACCGGCGGGGTGAATAACGCTTATGCACGGGCGCGAAACTGGCAGAACCTGATGAATCGGCAGTATGGCGTTGAGCTGGATGCGGATGAACGCGCCAGTGTTAATCGGCGCTTAGGGAATCAGCATGCGGCGTTATTATCACAGGCGCAAACTGGTATGCGGGATCAGTTAAACCGGCGAGATCGGTCGATGCAGGGCTATCTGAACAATCTGTACACCAATGACCGTAAGCAGGCATTGGGGCAGATGGGTTATCTGGCCGGACTGGATGCGCAGCGGCAGGCAAATAATGATGCGATGCGCGATGTGGCACGGCAGCAGCAAATGCAGACGATTGGCAGTGCCGTCGGCACATTTGGGTCGATGGCGTTAATGGGTAATCCGGCAGCAGGGGCTGTTATGGGGGCTTTAAGGTTGTTCGGGAGTTTGTTCTGATGGCGAGTAATGCGATGGGTTTCCTGCAAGGTTTGCAGGGTGGTATGAATATGACGTTTGGCTTGCTGGATACGCTGGAAAACCGGCAGCGTCGGGAACAGCAGGCGAAGCGACAGGCGTTGTTGTTTCAGCAACAACAGGCAGACCGGCAGTGGGAGATTGAGAATCGGCGACCTTTACTGCTGAAAGATTTACAGTTGTCGATTCAGGATAAACAGGGACAGGTGGATTATAACCGGCAGTATCGTCCTATGGCTCTGGAAAGCACCCGGTTGGGTCTGGAAGGCAAACAGGATGATCTGAATTATAACCGGCAACTCCGGCCTTTGTTGTTGCAGGATAAACAGGGACAGGTGGATTATAACCGGCAGTATCGTCCTATGGCTCTGGAAAGCCAGCGGGTCGGGTTGTTGTCCAGTATTGATACATTGGAGCATAACCGCGCAGTGCGGCCTTATCAGCTACGTCGCTTAGGTGATGAGGAGCAGTATCGGCGTGAAGACCGGGGCTATCTGACCAATGTGGTCAGGCCGTTTGAGCTTGAAAAGCAGGGGCGCACCCGTTCAGATTGGGAATGGCAGGATCAGGAGCGCGGGCGACAGCAGCACAATTGGCAATATGAAGACACGTATGTGCGGCCTCAGCAGAAGAAACTGGATGACTGGAATCTAAAAGTAGCGCAGCAGAGAGAACTGCGAGCGCAACAAAAAGCCAATCTGGAGCGCGGCGGCCAGTTGGCAGCAATGGCATTTCATCTGGCCGATATTGATCCGAAACAGGCCGACCGCTATTACCAGCAGGCTGAAAAGTTGCTGGGCGGTCAGTTGGAGAATGCAGTGCATGGGATGTACAGCTATACGATGGCGCTGGCGCAGGAAGTGCAGAATGGGCAGCGTGATCCTGATGACCCGGAATATCAGGAAGCGATCCGGCAGGTGGTTATGCCGACCATGAAAGTCACAGGACGGGATCAGGGCTATGAGTTTGTCGGGCTGGATCAGTTGGACGATGGGCGGATTGTTCCTTTGATGCAACCGAAGACTTTACCGAAGATTGTTGATCAGATGATCAAGGTGGAATCGGCGGGTCAGGCAACGGCTAAAAATCCGCGCAGCACTGCCACCGGGTTGGGACAGTTCACGGAGGGAACATGGCTGGCGACGATGAAAAAGCATAATCCGGGACTGATGAAGGGCAAAAGCCGCGCTCAGGTGCTGGCATTACGGAATGATCCGAAGGTGTCATGGCAGATGACTGAGGCGTATGCACGGGATAATCAGGACTATTTGCGCAGCAAGGGGATCAGGGTGAATGCGACGACCACCTATCTGGCACATCATTTTGGCTCAGGTGGCGCTGTGCGGCTGTTAAATAGTGATCCTGATACACCGGTATCCAAGGTGTTGTCCCAACAGGAATTGAATGCCAATCCGCAGTACAAGGGTATGAGTGTTGGGCAGTTAGTTGGGCGCATTAAGGACAAAATGACGGTTCCGGCCACTGAATACATGACTGGCGATCCGCGTGATCGGGTACAGGCAATTTCTCAGGAACGGGCTATGCAAATTCTTCAACAGGGCGTGGCATTGGAGCGGCAAATACCGAAAAACCTGAAACAAAGGGCAAAAGCAGTAGCTTTGGGTGCTGGCACATTGAGTGCGGGCAATGGAAAGGGACAGGATGCTCCAAAGTTGCCAATGGGCTATCAATGGGTTGATCCGGCGGATTATTCCAAGGGTGCAATGCGCATTCCGGGGACGGATAAAGGCGGTTCCGGTAGTAGTGACGACCCTAACTTCTATGAGAAAGAGCAGTTTAAGGCGTTGATCAAGAAACGGGATTTACTGTTAGAGGGGTTGAATAACCCTATGCTGGAAAATAGTGAGCGGCAGCAGCTTCAGCAGGAGGCCGCCGCACTGGATCAGCAGATTAATCAGTTGGCGGGTGGCGGCCAGACGACTCCTGCAAGTACTCAGGGAGAACAGGTTGCAGCCGTTAATCGTTTGCGCGAAATTGCTGCGTCTGTACCGGATGCTGAGCTACCCGCATTCGTGGCTACTATGCGGCGGCGTGGGGCAACCGATGAGCAGATTCAGGCATTGGTAGGTGAGCGTTTGGCGAAACTTCAACAGGGAAAAAAACCTGTTTCCAAAAAGAAAAGCCCTTTCAGTGACTTGGGTGCGCCCACTACCGATGATTTTATGACGCTTATTCAGTAATCATAGGCCATAACCGGTCTCTACTTTTTTATACCCCTTTCCTTCCATGCAAAGACGGGTAATTCGGTTGTTTCGTGTTTCTCTTCCAGCAACTGCGGACAGTAATAAGTCATCGGCAGCACCGTATAAGGTGGTTCCTTTCTTTAAACATTCAGATTCATCGGCAGCTTTTTGTTGTGGTGTTTTGCTGGGATGATGCCAGTTTGGTCTTTCCAAATGTGCGCATCCCGACAGCACTAATACTAAAACGGCTATTTTAAATTTCATTTGTACCTCCTAGGGTTGTGTTTTGTAGGACAATTTAATGAGTTGGCAAGACGATTTAGATGCACTCATCGGCACAGAGGCCGAAAACAGTAAACCGGACTGGCTACGCGATCTTGATAGCATAATGCCAGAACCTGATGCAACATTAGGCGATGCCATTAAAGGTGGTTTTTATTCAGAACGGGCGGCCACGGCTTTTGAGCGTGCCAGCAAGCGACAGGCGCAAATTGAGCAGCGTCGGGCTGAGGGTTGGGAGCCTGAGCAGGTTTCGGGTTTTCGTTCTGTGGATGGTCAGACCGGAAGACCCCGAACATCGGCGACTTCCGGTAAAACTGACCCGGCTTATGGGCTGATCCAGAATCTGAACCGACAGGTGGATCGCACTACTGATTATTTGCAGAAATTTGAGGCTACACCACGATCAGCGGCCTTGGACAAGGTGGCGGGTGCTGAGACATTGGGGGAGGCTGCGAGTGCTTTTTTTGAAAGTCCTGTTGAGGTGACAGGGCATGCTTTAGCCGGTAGTGCGTGGCCGATGGCGCAGACCGTAGCCGGTTCTGTTTTGGGTTCGCGGGCTGGTTTGCCGGGGGCTATGCTTGGGGCGGGTGCGGCCAGTGCGCGGATGGAATATAACAATAAGCTCATGGAAGAAATGGGTAAGAAGGGATATGACCTGCGGACTCCTGCCGGAGTGCGGGCAGCAATCAGCGACACAGATGGATTGGCAGAAGCGCATGAGAAAGCGATTAAAAAGGCGGGGGTGGTCGGTGCATTTGATGCCGCGAGTATGGGGATTGCAGGCAAGGCATTAAGCGCCAGTCCATTAAAGAATGCAGCCGCGCAGACGCTGGTTCAATCGGGCTTTGGTATGGCCGGGGAAGCTGGAGGGCAGTTGGCGGCAGAGGGGCAGATTGATAGTCCCGGCGAGGTGTTGATTGAAGGAATTGCGGAATTACCCGGTGGCGTGGTTGATACGACTATCGCAGCACATGCGCAGCGGGCAGCCATAGGCAAGCAGATTGATAAGCTAAAAGCGGACGCTGCGGATGAATATGGACAGACCGGGGACAAAGGAGTATTGGCGCGAGCTATAGAAAGAATTCGCGGGATGCGGCAACAGCAGGAGGAGCTGTTACAGCTTCCTGTTGTTGCGCAACCCCACCCGGATGATGTTTATATGATGACACCGGACGGCATCGCTACCGGATTTGCACCGGCGATTGATCCGGTTTTAACGGGTCAGTTACGGGTTGACCGGAATACCGGCGAAACGTTGAAGTGGCCACAACGGAGTAGTAATACAAACACAGTCGATACCACATCCGATACCGCAGACTCACAGGTTTTGACACAACCCGAACCAAAACCGAACGCACAGATTGCGCCAGAAACGGATAACTCGGCTTCACCCATAGTAGATGATAAAGTGGATGGTTATGAGGCTGTAGCGGCTTCTGTGCCCGATTCGGGTTTTGAGACCGATTTGCCGGAGTATCTGGCTGAGCAAGGCGATGTCGGTGAGACTAATTCGGGTATTGATAGTGTTCCGGTCGAGCCTGTTAAGCCGGAACAAAAAAATGAGGATTTATCAGATGGCAATAACCGGAATTTTGGCGGAGCTGTGGGAACAGCGGAAGATCAGCAGTATAGAGATGGTTCAGACGCTGGAGTTATTCCGGGAGGCGGACGAGTCACCGGCGGAGACAACCAAGGCTCCACCGGAGTTGAAGTCAGTGATGGAGTTAATTTATCTGATGCAGCAAACACCAGAGTCGAAGATGATTCATTAGGGTTCACCCCGCGTCCTGACGTGACTTATGAAATGGATGCAAAGGAAAGGGCTGCTGTCAGACGCGAAAATAAAGCGCGGTTTGTGCCGACACATGAGTTGCCGGATGGGACACCGGTTATTGCTCATCCTGAGGATGTCGGGGTCTGGATAGATAGCAAAGGTGACGAATATGAAGACAATAACGCGACACCGTTGGCCGAGACAACAGAAGGAACAGGAACTGCGCCAGCTCAAGAGGCAACACCGATTGAGGAGATTGAACCGCCGACCCCAATTGACGCGCAAGGCGTTCATGCTGGCGTTCTATTGGGAGCGAAAGCAGAGGATGGCGTGGTATCAGAGAATCCACCGGATGCGGTATCCGGCGGATTCGCAGGCGGTCAGTCTGGCGGCGGGTTATCTGCGGGCGATCTGGCCGACGATGGGGGAACGGTTCAGTCGGGTACTGGCGCGGTTGTAATCGGTAAAAATGCGGCTGGCGAAGATTTGTTTGTTGATGATAAAGGTGTTCGTTATATTCAACAAAACGGTGTGCGCATTAATCAAAAGGTTGAGTTAAGACCGACCCGAGAAGGAATGCGCATGACTCCGGTTGCTGACGATCAGTTTGAGGTAGCCGAAAAGTTAAAGGGTAGCAGTAATGATCCTGTAAAGTTCAATGAGGCGGTCATTGCTCCGTTTACGTTGGACAACGGGGTTGAGGTTCAGGCTAAATGGGCTATTCCACCGGAGCAGTATCACCGTACCTATGGTGATGATGGGTATCTGGTCTCTTATGAGTTCCGGGGGGATGCGTTAAAATCAGGGACAGGTTTTCAATCCGTTGCGGGTGTTAAGCGCTCCGGAGCCTTTGATCCGGCCCTGGTTAAATCATTTGCGCGGGATTTGGGCAAACAGCATAGTAAAACAGTTGAGGATTCGGGTAATGACACCACGGCAGGCAGCCGCCAAACAGGAACAGCAGTGGGAACAGCAGTGGTTTCAGAGGGTGCGGAAGGAGTATCGCCAGTATCAGCAGGACGTGGAAAGCGGCACAGCGGACAGCATCAACAACGATCTGCACCGCTGGATACTGAAGAAGTGGCGACAGGACAGTCCGAAAATGTGGCAAAACCTCAACAGGATCAGCCCAGACTTTCCGCATATGCTGGCAACCTTGGCTCAGGCAAAGATGTGGAAAGAGATGGACGAGCTGATACAGTGCGGGTATCCGGTGACGGACGCACGGGAACAGGCAGAGCGGGAGCATCTGATGCTGGAGCCGGAGTCGGAGTCGGAAGACCCGATAGTCGAAGCCGTACAAAGCGCGATCAGCGGTCGGGAGATACGGATCACGCAGAGCGGGAAGTGGCTGAACGATCGGGACGAAGAGATCGACCCGGAGACGGAGCAGCCGATAATGGATTAACGGAAAGCCAGCAGAATGCTGGCTTTTCTGATTCTGGGGCGGACAAAAGGCCGGAAACCGTCAGCCTCGCCAATACTGGTCCGGGTAATTATCACATCAGCGATCCGAAAGCCTTGGTTGGCGGTACGCCGATTCAGCGTTTTAATAAGAATGTGGCGGCGATTGAGTTGTTTAATACGTTACGGGACGAGGGACGACAAGCGACCCGCGCCGAACAGGATGTATTAGCGGCTTATACCGGCTGGGGTTCGTTTGGGCAGGAACTGTTTCAGGGTTCCTGGCAGAATCCGCAACCTAAAAAGGGCTGGGAGCAGCGGGATGAATGGCTGCGGGATCATCTGGCGGAGTCCGAGTGGAAGTCGATGCAGCGTTCGATTACCAATGCGCATTACACGGATCCACCCACCGTTCAGGCCATGTGGCAAATGGTCAGGCGCATGGGATTCAAAGGCGGGCGCATATTAGAGCCGTCTGTGGGCATTGGTAATTTTTTCGGGCTACTGCCACCTGAATTAAAGAGCCGCAGTCAGTTGGCAGGTGTTGAGCTGGACGAAATGACGGGCGGCATGGCGCAGCAGTTATACCCGGATGCCAATATCAAGATTATGGGTTATCAGTCTTCCAAAACGCCCGATAATTTTTATGATGTCGTTATTGGTAACTGGCCGTTTGAAAATACCCCGGTTGCTGATCGTCGTTACAATCGCCTGAACCCTATGGTGCATGACTACTTTTTCTTGAAAACCATTGATCAGGTCAGGCCGGGCGGTATTGTAATTGGCATCACATCCAAGGGTTCCCTGGATAAAAAGGATGCCAAGATACGACGGGCGCTGGCAAAAAAAGCGGAATTGGTAGCGGCCTTTCGCCTGCCTTCCGGGGCGTTTCAGGAATATGCCGGGACGAAAGTTGTTACGGATATTGTTGTTTTGCGTAAGCGGGAAAGCGAGCTGGGCAATGTGGAAAATGAAGGCTGGATACAGTCCAGGGAATATCAAACAGCGGCCGGTGAGCCTGTATGGGTGAATGAGTATTATCACCATCATCCTGATCATGTGGTCGGCACGATTGATTATGGGCATGGCACAACATTTTCCCGACCCGGACTCATTGTTCATCGACCCCAGAATATGCAAGCACAGCTTGATCGAATTGCCCAACTGGTTCCCGAAGGGGTTTATATCCCGGATGATCAGGCGCGAGAGCGTATCAGTTATATTGCCAATCACACGGATGACCGTGAGGGGGCTTTAACGCTGACGGATAATGGTTTTCATGTTGTGCGGGGTGAGTATCTGGCTCCGGCGGAACAGGTGAAAAAGTATCGGGTTAAAAGTGCTAAAACGACAGCGCAGCGTGAGGATCAGTTAAAACGACTGATTGATATGCGTAAGGCTTACGGTGAACTGATTGACGCTGAGCGGGCGCAGAGCGACAGCACTGTGCAGCGCAAACACCTGAAAACCTTGTATGATGAGTATGTTGCTGAGCATGGCGGATTACTGAATTCTTTCGGATTGAAGTATCTGAAAGGGATTGATGATCCGTTTTATCCCACTCTGGCGGCACTGGAGGTGGAGGATCAGCAGGGCAACACCCGTCCGGCGCAAATTCTAACCAAAAGCACCATGCGTGGTCGGCCAACCCTGACCAATCCGACGATTAAAGACGCGTTCGTTCTGGCGCGTAATCAGTCGATCAACCCAACACTGGCGGAAGTCGCTGAGCTGGCTGGAAAGCCCAAAAAGGCGGTGAAACAGGAGTTGATCCGAAGCGGTGCTGTATTTGAAATGCCTTCGGGTGACATCGAGGCTGCCGACATTTATCTGTCCGGCAATGTGCGGGAAAAGTTGCGGCAGGCAAAAGCCGCCGTTAGTGAGGGACAGACACATTTACAGCGTAATGTGGATGAGCTGACCAAGGTGTTACCACCTGACATACCTTATTTTAATATTGAGGTGCAGTTGGGTGCGACCTGGGTGCCGATTGCGGAGTATAAAAATTACATTGCGCACATGCTGGGGCGTTCTTCTACTGAGGGCATCGAGGTCGCGTTTAAAGCCGGGCGCTGGAAAGCGCGGTTGCCTAAACATTTCAATCGCCTGCCGGAAGCACAAAGCGGCTTCGGGACGAAACAATATGATTTTAGTCGCCTAGTGAATGCCGCGTTGGGTAATCAGGTGGTTAATATTCGGCGACGGGACAGTGATGGCAATGAGTATGTTGATTATGAAGCCAGCAAGGAAGTGAATGACCGCATTGCCAAGATGCGTGAGGCGTTTGGTCACTGGTTATGGTCTGACCCGGTGCGGCGGGATGCCATTGAGACAGAGTATAACGAGGTTCGTAATTCTTACGCTGATCCCAAGTTTGACGGGTCGTTTTTGTCTTTTGAGGGTATGGCGCTATCACTGGGCAACGGGCCGTTTAATTTGCGCGAGCATCAGGCGAATGCAATCTGGCGGGCTTTGGTCAAGCGCAAGTCGATCAATGCACATGAGGTGGGTACAGGCAAGACCTTTACCATTGCCGGTATTGCGTTGGAGTCACGGCGTTACGGTATCGCTAAAAAGCCGCTGATCTTTGGACATAACGCCAACAGCAAGAGTCTGGCGGCTGAGATTCAGATGATGTATCCGGCGGCCAAAGTTTTGTACATCGACAATCTTTCACCCAAAACTATTGATATTAAGCTGCGCCAGATTGCCAACGATGATTGGGATGCCATTGTGGTGCCGCATTCGATCATTGACAAGTTCACGTTCCGTGAAGACACCCTGATGCAGATGGCTCAGGCTGAAATTGATGAGCTTGAAGCAGCGGCGCGGGAAGCGGCTGAGGAAGACGGCGCGAACTGGGACGATGCCATGCTGCATGATGAGGAGCAGCTTAAAAAGTTGCGTTCTCACACCGCTAAAGACCTGGTGAAGATGCGTAACCGCATTATTGCCAATATTGAAAAGCAGGCGCAGCGTTCCAGCAAGGAAAATGCAGTCGCATTTGAGGATTTGGGTGTTGATATGGTGCTGGTGGATGAGGCGCATGAGTTCAAGAAGCCACCATTCTCCACCAAAATGAAAATGAAGGGTTTGCAAACCCAGACTTCAGCCCGTTCCATTGCGCTCAAATTTATTACCCAGTATGTGCGCGATCAGAATAATGGCGGCAATGTGCATACGTTTACGGGTACACCCGTCACTAATACGTTGACCGAAGTTTATCACCAGATGCGCTACATCATGGATGAGGAAATGGAGGCAGCCGGGGTCAGTCAGTGGGACGGCTGGTTTAATTCTTTCGCCAAGGAGGTAGAGGACGTTGAGCTAAACGCGGCGGCAGAATACGAAAGTGTAGTGCGTTTGGCCGGTTTTATTAATGTGCCGGAATTGCGCCGGATGGTCGGCCAGTATATGGATACGGTGTTTGCGGATGACATGCCGGAAATGCAGCCACGGCAGACGGACAGTGGTAAAACATTGAACGACCCGACACTGACCGAACAGGAGCGGGCACAATTATTAAACGGTCGGACTGAAAACAGCAAAACACGACCTTACAAGCAGGTGATTGTCGACACGGTGGACTTAACACCGGAGCAGAAACGTGAGTTTGAGAACATCCAGCAATATGCCCGCGATTGGCGCAATATGGACAACAAACAGAAACGTGAGGCGATGTTAAAAGGTGCGCCGGAATCCCCGATTATTTATGAGCAGATGGCGACCAAAGCCAGTTTTGATGTGCGTTTGTTGAAAGGCGAGCAATTGGCCGGACAGGAAGGCAAGGTCAAAGATCATCCCGACAGCAAAGCCAGTCGAGTGGTGCGTAATGTCAAGGCGATTTATGACTCGCACCCGCAGGCAACCCAAGTTATTTTTACACAGATGGGTATATCGAAGGTTGCTACCCGCAAAGATGAGCGGTTCAAGGTTTTTTCGACGGCGCATGACATCATCGAACGGCTGGTGCAACAGGGTATTCCGCGTGAACAGATTGCCCTAGTTGATGGCGATACCAGCAAGGGGAAGCGCAAGGACATTGCCGAAAAAATGAATGCTGCGGAGATCCGGGTGGTGATCGGTTCTACGCAGTCGCTGGGTGTCGGTGTCAATATGCAGAAGAATCTCCGCGCCATGCATCACATGGATGCACCGTGGATGCCCGGTGATCTGGAACAGCGTAATGGACGTGGCCACCGGCAGGGCAATCAGTGGAATACAGTGCTTGAATACCGTTATATCACTGACCGGATTGATGGGCGGCGCTGGCAGGTGTTGGCGGTCAAACAACGCTTTATTAACAGTTTCCTGAAAGCCGCCGACGGTACGCGGGTCATCGAGGGCGATGCAGCCACGGATGAGGACAGTGATATTTTATCGACGTTCGCCGAGGCAGCGGGTGATCCACGGTTATTGATTCGGGAAAAACTGAGAAAGAAGATTGCCAGCTTGCAGGAAAAGGAACGGCAGCACGGCAAGGGTATTGCGGATGCGACCCGGCAGGCAAAGCGGTTGCGGGCAGAGGCGGCTAAAGAGCAGGCTAAACTCAATCAGTTGGAGCAGGACGGCATTCTGGCAGCGGTGAAACAGATTGTTACTGCCAATGCTGGCAAAGGGTTCAATATTAAAATTGGCCGGGGGAATTATAACGAACGAAAGAAGGCCAAGGCAGCATTAGACAAGTTCATCGCCAGGCAGGTCAGAATCGGTGATTCACCGAAAAGCCTGGGTGAGTTTGGTGGGTATCCGTTGTTGATTCAACACCTCCCCTTTTCTGAAAAACCGTCGCTGATTCTGGATATTAACGGTGAAACCTTTGTGGGTGATAGCAGTATTGCCAGTCTGGAAAACAAGTTGCGGCGGTATGGTGACTATTATCAGGGCAGGCAGAACAGGGTTCAGGAGTCGCTGCAATCAGCAGAGCGAGCTGAACAGGTGGCGCAGGAGACGTTCCGGCGCAGTGATGAACTGAAACAGGCACAAGCGGATTATCAGGAGCTGGAGCAAGACCTTGCGATGAATCCGGTACCGCCTCCGGCCTGGTTGCGCACCGGTGCGCCGGTTGATACCCATGTGTTCTGGCAGGGCGAGTCGTATGTGGTGACCGGGCATCGCTGGACGGATGATGGCTGGTTTGTGCTGGCTGCCGATGATGCTGGCCGGGTGGTTATCCCCTACAAAGAGGCGATGGACGAGCAGGGGATGGCGCTGTATGAGGCGCGGGACTTTGAAAAGCCGGAGGTTCAGGAAGGTGCAGGTAAGCGCCAGAAGGACGAGGAGGCGAATAGTGATCACTCAATCCGCTTTAGTCGTGATCCGGGTTCTGCTGTTGGTGGTGCCGGGAACGCCGTCATTGGTCAGAAAGAAGCTGGTGCGGTTGTAGAACGCTTCCGCCGTCTCCTT
>PDWJ01007398.1_pt1 | contig 12282 bp, 12 predicted proteins | sample 1430881 | NCBI WGS metagenome assembly PDWJ01 (sample SAMN01162460, study PRJNA174530) | Oral metagenome, whole genome shotgun sequencing project. | biome: Marine environment; feature: Marine mammal; material: Swab sample of the gingival sulcus; isolation source: swab sample of gingival sulcus... | reverse complement strand
CAGGACTACGAATATAAAAATTATTGCCAGTGGCTGCGTCTGACAGAATTGTAGTGAAGAGAGAGCAATCCCACTTCAAAGTGAGAGTTTCATATAAATGCAGAAAAAATTGACATCTATCAAGTTTTTCATTCTCTTGTTATGTTAGCCTATCGCAATAAAGGTAGGGTTTGCTTATTTCTTGTGGCCTTTACCATTTTTATTTACACCTACATCTTGCGAGGAGAGACATAATGAAAACGAAACGACAAAAAATTATCAGCTCTGTTTTACTGGCCGTGATGTTGTTTTCCTGGGGATTGCCGATGGTTGCTGCTGGTGAGGAAACGGCTGCTCCGAAAGTAAAAAAAATTGTTATGGCAAGCCCTTTTGCACCACTTGTTATGCCGATGGCTCATATTCTTGAAGCGGGATTATTGAAGGATGTCTGCGAGGAGGTAGAGCTGGTTACCTGGAATACCCCGGATCAGTTACGGGCGATAATCACTAAGGGTGATGTCGATTTTGTCTCCTTGCCCAGTAATGTCGCTGCTATTTTTTATAATAAGGGGGTTGATCTGTCTCTGGGCCGAATCTCTATCTGGGGCGTTTTTTATTTGATCAGTAACGATACTTCGTTAACAAACCTTGCCCAGTTGAAGGGTGAGCGTATTCTTGTACCCTTTCGGGGGGATCAGCCGGATCTGCTCTTTCAGGCCATCTGCCGTGCCCAAGGCCTTGATCCGTTCAAGGACTTTACCATTGAGTATGTCTCTTCGCCACTTGATATTATTATGAGTCTTTTGGCAGGGAAGGTGGATCACGCCTTGATGATCGAGCCTGCGGCGGCCATGGCTATTATGAAGGCCAAAGGAAAAGGGCTTGATTTCAAAAGAGTTATTGATTTGCAAAAAGAATATGCCGCTCTTGTTGGCAATGATAAAGGGATCCCCAACGCCGGTGTTGCTGTTTTGCCACGGATAAAGAAAAACAAGGCGGTTGTTGATGCCTTTCTCGCCGCCTATGACCAGAGCGTTCAATGGACAAACGAGCATCCTAAAGAGGCGGCTGAGCTCGCAGCGCACCATATAAAAGGGGTGAATGCGAAAGCCTTTGAGGAGGCATTACGCTATACCGATTTTCGTTCGGTCAGCGGGGTTGATTCCCGTGGCGATCTGGAGGTGATGTTCAATAAATTTATCAAGATGAATCCTAAATCAGTTGGCGGTAAACTCCCCGATAGCGGATTATATCAATGAGATTGTTTTGATGAAAATTCCCAAAACACAAGGCTCCATGACCCTTTGGCTGGCTGTGGGGCTTTGTCTGCTCTTTGCTTGCTGGTGGCTGCTCGCACTGTTTTTTGATGAGATTATTATCTCCTCACCCGTGCAAACCATCAGCAGTCTGGCGGCGATGATGTTGACCGGCTCGTTTTGGGAAAGTGTTGCCATCACGTTTCAGCGTTTTGCCCTGGGGCTTTTCTGTGGCAGTTTTTTGGGTCTTGTTTTTGGCCTGGCAGCGGGTTTGAAACAGGAGATACGCTTGATTCTTGAGCCGTTTCGCTGGATTTTAATGACGATCCCGCCGGCTGTCCTGGTGGTGGTAAGCATGATTTGGTTCGGCATGGGCAGCATGCAGACAGTGTTTGTTACCAGCCTGCTTGTCCTGCCCATTATTTATGTGAATACCGTTGCCGGAATCGATGCCGTTGACCAGCAGCTGGTGGAAATGGCCGAAATCTACCGTGCATCACCATCCATGCTCATCCGAGAGCTGTATCTCCCTGGAGTAGGAGGGCATTTGCTTGCCGGGCTTTCGCTTGCCGCAGGTATGGGAATTCGTATCGTTGTTCTTGCCGAGCTGCTTGGCGCCTATAGCGGTATTGGCTATGAATTTGCTCTCGCCAGAACCAATCTTGATACCCCGGTGCTGTTTGCTTGGGTTATTGTGTGTCTGGTGCTTGGCGGCGGATTGGAGGTATGCCTTTTGAATCCGATAAAAAGACATTGCATGCGTTGGCAGGAATGATGCTTGAGCTAAAAGAGGTCACGAAACGTTATTATGGGCAACTCATTCTTGACCGGGTTTCCATAAAGGTTGCTGCGAATGAGGTGACGGGACTTCTTGGTCCTTCCGGCTGCGGAAAGTCCACCATCTTGAAGATGTTTGCCGGGTTTGTTCAACCGGATTCAGGGACGGTGAAAAGAGGTAGCGAGCGTATTGGTTTTGTCTTCCAGGAACACCGTCTCATTCCATGGAAAACAGCGGCAGAAAACGTCAGTTTCTCTCTGCGGGCTTCGGGTGTGGTAAAAAAAGAGGCTTTTTGCCAGACGCAACGAATATTGGAACGAGTCGGACTGGGAGATTGCATTGATCACTATCCAAATCAGCTAAGCGGCGGCATGTGCCAGCGGGTCTCCATTGCCAGAGCCCTTGCCATCGAGCCGGATATTCTGCTTCTCGATGAGCCCTTTTCTGCCCTTGATCTGGAGTTAAAAAATAATCTCCTTGATTTTCTCCGTGCTCTCGTTCGGGAGCATCGGGAGATGACGGTGCTCTATGTTACCCATAGCCCCTCTGAACTGAAAGGACTTGCCCATTCTGTTTATCAGATGAATACCGATGGACAGCTGGAAAAAACAATATTGCCAGTTCCTGAACAAGGAGAAACAGGAAGATGAGATACAGTGATTGGGATACGTCTATAAAGAATGTCGCTCATTGCCCCAAACGCTTTGTTTCCAAAATGGCAAGAGGAAGTGTCTATTCTTAAAGCTTGCTTGTTGAGCTGTATTTTAAGGAATTGCTATGAAACAGCAGCCCTCTTCTCATCAAGAACAAAAGACTTCCTGGAAGTTTTTGAGCTATCTTGAGCATGTTCCTCCTCAGGGACTGAGGTACCATGTTATTTTTCCTTCAAAAATTGAATTGGTACTCCTGGATGCCCTTGCTGTAGCAGAGAGTTCCCATAGCGTCTCCATTGAGCGGGCACCTGTTGAGTTTTCTTTTTATCTTGAAGGTCATACTTCGGGAATGTTGCAATATTCATTACAAAGGCAGGAAGAGATTGTCTGTGTTCCCGGTTTATCCCTTCTCACCTTTTTGCCCCAGTCGCAATGCCATTTTTGGCTTGCTGGAAGGCAACGTTACCGCGTTCTCAATATCTATATCCCTCCCGAGATATTTTTGGAAAAGTTTGCAAATCAGTTCAATCATCTTCCACATAGTTTGGCAAAGATACTGGAAACGAGTAAACAACAGCCCTATACCAAGAAGTTCCTTATGTCTTATCAACTGAGAATCTTGATTGAACAGCTCTTTTGCTGCCCGTACCAGGGCGTTTTGCAGCAACTGTTTTTGGAAGCCAAGACTATGGAGATTATCGTTCGCTATCTCTGGGAACTTGCCCAACGCCCTGTCCAGTCCTCCTGTTTTCCGTTACGGCCTCCAGAAAGAGAGCAGGTCCATGGGGTAAGGGATATTTTGCTTTCTGATCTGGCAAACCCACCTTCGCTTACTATGCTGGCAAAGGCCGTTGGTCTCAATCCCAACAAACTCAACCAGGTTTTCCGCCAAGAATTCGGCATGACCGTTTTTGCCTGGTATCGAATGACCAGAATTGAACGCTGCCGGGAACTTCTCGAGCAGGGACAGCTCAATATTGATGAGACAGCCCAGGCTCTGGGGTTTCATGATACGCCGCATTTTATCCGCCTTTTCAAACAGTATTTTGGCAAGACTCCGGGAAAATATCTGAAAGACCGGTTGCCTGAGTCGTTCCCTTTGGAAAAGGGTAAAAAATAACGACAAAATACAATTAAAAAGTTCCAACGTACAATTTTTTATCTCCTGAATCATGTAAGAGAAGACATACTCTGCTGCTGTATATCTTACTCTTATCTTTAGATTTGAAAGGAGAAATTATGAAAATTTTGAAAATGTTGGTTCTGCCTCAACGGGCAATGAATGAAAGACAGCTGCGAGGCTGCCATGGGGCCTATCTGGTCACATTTTTTATGAGCTTTTTGTTGATTTCTCCGGTCTTAGCCGAAGAAAAGGGCGCACTTGAATTGGAAACTATTACGGTCACCGCTGAAAAACGGGAAGGAAATATCCAAAATATTCCTGCCAGCGTATCCGTGGTCAGTGATATCCAGCTTGATGATTTGAAAATGGATTTAGTAAAGGATATTACCACCCTGATTCCCAATTTTTATGTTACTGATACTGGAGAGGACGAAAGTTTTGCCAGTATGCGGGGGATCAAGGGGACTATGGCAGGATCACCTGTTGTGGGGATTTATGTGGATGATGTATATACTACCTTTGGTCTTGATACGGCGCTGTTGGATGTGGAGCGGATAGAGGTGCTGCGAGGCCCCCAGGGAACGCTCTATGGTCGTAATTCTGAGGCAGGAATTATCAATGTGGTTACTCAAAAACCAACAGATCAATGGGAGAGCAAGGTCTTTGCCGATATTGGCTCTTTTGCCAGTTATCGTGCTGCTGCTGTGGTAAGCGGGCCCGTTACCGAAAAAATAGGGTTTCGTGGAGCCTTACAGTATTTTGAATCTGACGGTTGGTTTGAAAATAAGTTCAATGGATCAGATGAAGGCGGCAGAAAGAAAGAATTGAATGGCCGGTTCCATTTTTCTCTGCCGGTTTCAGAGCAGCTGGATTTTCAGTTGATTTATGAGTTTTGTCGGCGGGATAACCCAGCTTATGCGAACTTTGCCTTCCTTGATGATCCTGGAGAACTGCGCAAAAATATCAATGTGGACTATATGGGAGAGGCAAGGCGGGATGCAGATACCTTAAGCCTGCATGGGAAATATGATTTTGGAAAGTATCGGTTGGTATCCATCACCTCCTTTAATAAGGAAGATTCATCCATGTCCAATGATCTTGATTTTACCCCTATGGATATAATGGATCTTACTAGGATTGGTCGTAAAGTAGAGACCTTTTCTCAGGAATTCCGCCTTATGTCGGCAGAGAAAAATTCTTCGTTTACCTGGATTGTGGGAGCATTTTTCCTTCATGAGAAAAGGGATAACGCCCTTGGAATGTGGATGAATTTTATGAATATGGGCATGGGTATGCCCGGAGAAACACTGCTCTCCCCATCAGAACTCGTTACCACTGGTGGGGCAATTTTTGGTGAGGCAACCTACAGTTTTACGGAGAGTTTGCATTTGACTGCGGGGCTGCGCTATGACCGGGAAGAGCAGGAATTTGACTATCGCCGACCACAATGCGGGCCGATCTTGGCAATGATGGGGTATGATCCTGTCAGTGGCTCTGAGAAAGATAGCCATGATTCCTGGCTGCCCAAGCTTGCCATCCGTTATGATCTTACAGAAAATGTATCACCTTATGTCAGTGTGTCCAGAGGTTTCCGCAGTGGAGGATATAATATAATGGATAATCTGGGAGCTGCCTTTGCCCCTGAATTTACCTGGAACTATGAGGTGGGTATAAAAACCTCATTCTTCGATAATCGTCTTCAGGCCAATGCCGCTGTTTTCTATATTGACTGGACAGATATGCAGGTGGAAGTTCCCATTGCAGGAGGAGCTGCTTACTATACAGACAATGCGGCTGAAGCAACCTCTAAAGGTGTTGAGCTGGAAGTTGCTGCCCGCCTGATGCAGGGTTTTGATTTGTTTGCCGGTATCGGATATACCAAGGCGGAGTATGATTCCTATAGTGTTGGTGCCAATGTCTATGATGGCAACACCATCATTGATATGCCTGAGATGACATTTTATCTTGGCGGTACCTATCGTCATACATCCGGTTTTTTTGCCAGCCTGCTTTATCGCTATGTGGGTGATGTCACCATTGATATTGCCAATACTCATGAACAGGATGCCTATGGTCTGTTACATGGTAAAATCGGCTACGAAGGAGACTCCTTTGATGTCTATCTCTATGCCCGTAATCTCCTAGATGACGAATATACCACCCGGCAGTTTAATATGCAGGGCACCTGGGTTGGCAGGGCTGGAGAGCCTTTGGTCATAGGAGCCAATCTCACCTTTCGCTTCTAATGCTGAACTTGAAGTCGTGAGATGTACAGCATAGGAACCTTGCTGTATTACCACCTATGAATAATAGGTGGTTGTGAAATATAAACAGGAGTCGTGTACGAGGTCTGTATGCAGGTTTTTTGAGCTAAATGAGGCAGGTTTATCTGCCTCATTCTGTTCGACTTTACAAGAATTTTTCAGCCTCCTTCTGCGACTGAGCCTGGGCCAGCAAGGGGCTTAAAAGCTTTCTTGGTGGCACCACAGACCGGACAGCGCCAATCATCGGGAAGATCCTCGAATTTGGTTCCTTTAGGTGTTTTACTTTTACGATCACCTTTGTCGGGGTTGTAAATATAACCACAGTTTGTCATCTGGCATTGATACATGTCTTTTGGTTCAGCCATGGTGTGTCTCCTTGTTTTTATTGAAAGATATTTGTCCTGTTCAAAGAGGGATCAGGGATTGATATGTAAAAAAAGGTTATTCGGGGACTCCCAGCTTGCGCAAAATGACAACCATTGGGCAGCGCTTTGAGAACCCGTATTGTAAGAGATTTAAGCCTACAAAAGCGGTGAAAAACAGCCAGTATTTTGAATGAAAAAGGGGGCTTGCTTCTACTCCAAGACCAAGAGTGATTAGAATGAAGGTTCCTGCTATAACGTGTATCCAGTCGGTAATTACCATAAAATAACTCTCAGAATGTTATCGGCAATGTGTCGTTGTCCGAGTCTTTTGTTGTGGTGTGAAAATATAAATGCGTTATATATTCTCTCTGCTATTCAAAATGAGGGCAGAACAGATTCCGCATACTTTCAATGAGTTGTATTATGCGTTGGTCGGTGATTTTATTGTAAATAAAATTGGCATCCTTACGGTAGTCAATAATGCCTTGATTACGTAAGATATTAAGATGTTGTGAAACATTGGCACTGGTTGTTTCCACACGGTCTCGTATCTCACCAACAGAAAGTTCTTTATCTTGTAAGAGGCAGAGAATTTTTAACCTTATCGGATGAGACATCGATTTGAGTATTTTTGACATTGCATCAATTTGTTCGTTTTCCATAGTCTCATCCTCTGTTTAATTTGTTGTTTAGAGTTTAATCTAATTCTTTACTTTGTTTTGTAAAGGTTTTTCTGATCTTTCGCAGGCTGTTTTGTTATGACAGATAATGTTTTTTCTTCTCTCTCCCCTGGAATGCTTGGTGTTGCTTGGTTGTGATAAAAAAAGAGATGAGGGCGATAGTGCTCTTTGCTCGTGTTGCTTTTTTCATTGCCTGGTGATGCAGTACTTGAATCTACATGGTCTTCGGGGTAAGTAGAAATAGTGTGACATATTGTTTTGTTGGGACATTGTTGGAAGGTCGTTTTTTGAACGGTTTTTTGAACATTGCTTGTTATTAGAAAAGATAGGCCGTAATACAGTGTCTTGAGAGGTAGAAAAGATCAGAAAAGTAAAAAATATTGTAAAAATAAGTTATGGCAACGCCCACATTTCTTACCCCGGCAAATAGTTTCTTGCATCTGATGGACATTCAGGATTCCTTGATGAGCCGTATTCATAATGCTAGTGGTGTTATCGAAACGGCAGCTTTGTTGTTGCAATGTGCCGAAGTCCTGGAGCTTCCTGTTATCGCCAATACCCAGTATAAAAAAGGGCTTGGTCCCTATAGTGCCTCCTTAGAAAAGGCGGTTGCGAAAGTACCCTGTATTGATAAGGTTGAATTTAATGTTTTTGCAAACGATGAGACCGTTGCATTTATTGATGATTTGCCTGCGTCGGTGACTAATATGGTTATGGTCGGTGTGGAGACCCATATCTGTATCTGTCAGACGGCTCTTGCAGCTCTTGAGCGGGGAATTACGCCATATATCGTTTCGGATGGGGTGTCGAGCAGACATCTTGAGTATCATGAGTCGGCCTTGCAACGGCTCGCTGCTGCTGGAGCAGTCATTGGAGCCGCTGAAATGTTTGTTTATGAACTGCTTGGCAAGGCAGGCACCCCACAGTTTAAAGAGATCCTCCCCTTGATTGTGGCGAGGGATAACCATCGTGAATCTGTACAAAGAGAGAAGGTATGAAGGGTAAGGATATACGTTCGAAGTTTTTGAAATATTTTGAAGAAAGAGGACATTCCCATATCGAAAGCTCGTCATTGGTTCCCCAGGACGACCCCACATTATTGTTTACCAATGCTGGCATGGTGCTGTGTTCGGGCCGGTGGCAAGCATAATGATCTTGAAAATGTTGGCTATACGGCACGGCACCATACCTTTTTTGAGATGCTGGGTAATTTCTCGTTTGGCGATTATTTCAAAAAAGAAGCGATCCGTTTTGCCTGGGATTTCCTGACCGTTGAGTTGGGGCTTCCTCCAGAAAAACTCTGGGTTTCTATCTATGAGGATGATGACGAAGCCGAAGAGCTTTGGAAGCAGATTGAAGATCTGCCCGAAGGACGTATTGTCCGTATGGGAGAGAAAGATAATTTCTGGGCCATGGGTGATACCGGACCCTGCGGTCCCTGTTCTGAGATTCATATTGACCAGGGGGCTATTGCAGGCTGTGGCCGTCTAGAATGTCAGTTGGGTTGTGACTGTGATCGTTTTCTTGAATTATGGAACTTGGTCTTTATGCAGTTTTCCAGGGCCGAAGATGGCACTATGACTCCGCTTCCGAAACCAAGTATCGATACCGGAATGGGCCTTGAGCGGGTGGCTGCGGTTCTTCAGGGCAAATACAATAACTACGACTCAGATCTTTTCACCCCGATTATCAGTGAGCTGGAGCGACTATCCAGAAAGAAATATGGTGATGATGAGCGGGTCAATGTGGCGATGCGGGTTATCGCTGACCATGCCCGGGCGACGACCTTTTTGGTGGCCGATGGTGTGCTGCCCTCGAATGAGGGCCGGGGCTATGTGTTACGCCGGATTATGCGACGGGCGGTACGCTATGGCAAGGATCTGGGGCTCGAAAAACCTTTTATGGAAACAGTCACCGCTGCCGTACTCGAAGAGATGGGTGAGGCCTATCCCCATATCAACAAGGCGGCGGCTCTGTTGGTGAAGGTGGTCAACAACGAGGAGGAACGTTTTCGTGAGACCTTGGGTCATGGTCTGCAACTCCTTGACGAAAAGATTGCCAGCCTTGGTGATGGTGAGGAGATCGGTGGTGAGTTTATTTTTAAGCTCTATGACACCTATGGTTTTCCTTTTGATATTGTTCGGGATATTGCTCTTGAACGCCAGGTTGGTTTTGATGAGTCTGGGTTCCATGCCGCAATGGATCGGCAACGTACTCAGTCCCGGGCCTCGAGAAAAGGTGATGGGGTTCGTTTGAAGACGGATGGAGTTAAGGAACTTGCCGCAACCCATAAGAGCACCGAGTTCACCGGGTATTCCTCGTTACTTGATAGCAGCGTTGTTGCCGGTCTCCTTGATGCCCAGGGGCATCGGGTCGCTATGTTGTCTGCCGGGGAAACCGGGCAGTTATACTGTGCAAAGACCCCGTTTTATGCCGAGGCCGGCGGGCAGGTTGGTGATTGTGGTTTTGTGGAATGGGATGACGGCATGGCCGAAGTGCTGGGCACCCATAAAGAGGGTGACGGTCTGGTCCTTTGCGATTTGCGGGTTGTTGAGGGCCAGTTGCAGGAGGGCACGCAGGTGGTGTTGCGGATTGATGCCCAGGCCCGCATGGCGACTGCGGCAAATCATTCGGCGACCCATCTCCTTCATGCTGCGCTGGTCGGGGTGCTTGGTGACCATGTCAAGCAGTCGGGTTCTTTGGTGGAACCCCACCGATTGCGTTTTGATTTTACCCATTTTTCGCCAATGTCCCCTGAGGAACTCAACAAGGTCGAAGCTCTGGTCAACGCCCAGATCCGAAATAATCTGGCGGTAGAGACGGTGCTTCTTGACCGCGAAGAGGCTATTGCCGGTGGAGCCACCGCACTTTTTGGTGAGAAATATGATGCCAGGGTTCGAGTGGTCAGCATGGGGCCTTTCAGCAAAGAACTCTGCGGCGGTACCCATGTGTCCGCTGTTGGCGATATTGGATTGTTTAAGATTCTTTCAGAAAACGGTATTGCTGCTGGTGTGCGTCGTATTGAGGCGGTGGCTGGAGAGGCAGCGTTTGTCTATACTCAGGAGGTCTGTCGTCGGGAAAAACAGCTCGAACAGTTACTCAATGCTCGAGGTGATGAGGTGCTTGCCAAGGTGACCAGCCTTTTGGCTACCCAGAAACAACTGGAGAAGAAGGTCGCCGAGTTATCGGCCAAGCTTGCCGGATCTGATCTTGATTCGATGCTTGCTGGAAGCTGCGAGGTTGCCGGAATGCGTTGCGTTGCCGCAGAAATACCGCTTGATAGCCCGAAGACTCTTCGTGAGGTTGGAGATAAGGTTCGGGATTCTTTAGGTTCTGGTGTTGCGGTGCTCGGTGGCGTTGTTGGTGGCAAGGTGGCTCTGTTGGCCATTGTTTCCAAGGATTGTACCAAGATTATCCGTGCTGGAGATCTGGTTAATCAGGTGGCCGCTGTGGTCGGTGGTAAGGGGGGAGGCCGCCCTGATATGGCCCAGGCTGGCGGGCCAATGACTGATAAACTTGCTGAGGCAATACAGAAGGTTCCCGAGCTTGTCTCGGCGTTGGCGCAAAAATAAACATTGCTTTGAGCCTGGTTTTGTTTTTGAAACCAGGTTTTTTCTTTGTCGGTAAAACAGTGGTTCCCGTTGAAAATGAACGCTTTTCGACAGCATAAAGGGGTTGACATGGAACCACTTATACAGTAAGAAATTTCCACTGGAATGAATGGTCGTTCAGGGAAAATGCGAGCGATTTTCATTCGTTAATTTGAAAATCTGTGTTTGCGGTTATCATTCAATTTGTTGAATGGTTGTTTTTTCTTATTCAAGACTGTTTCTGAAGGCAATAAAGCATCTTTTTGGGCTTCGGCTGTCCTTTCTGTTGTAATGTGGAATGTGGCGGCTGTAGTGTATGTGTGAGGCAAAAACAATATGCAGCGCATTTCAGAAGCAAAGAAGAGGGAGTGGATGACATGATCACGATGGATGGTACTCTGTTGATGCAGGTTGTCAACATGCTTGTACTCATGTTTCTTCTCAATAAGGTGCTTTACAAACCTGTAAGGCAAATTTTGAGACAGAGAGCCGAGATGGTGCAGGGGATGCAAGCGGACATTGCAAAATGTGAAAAGGATGCCGAACTGCGGCAACAGGAGGTTGATGCCAAAATGGCCGAGGCCTCAGGCCAGGCCAAGACTGTTCTTGAGGCCGCACGTGCCGATGCCCAGGCGGTTGGAGATGCCCGACTTGCTGAGATCAAGGCAGAAGCGGATGCCAACAAAGAAAAACGACTCTCTGAGATCAAGGCCGAAATGACAGCGGCACGATCTGAACTCCAGACTAATCTTGATAGTTTCGCAGCCGATATGGCTGGTAAAATTCTGGGGAGGGGGCTGTAAATGGAAAAAACAACATACCGAACCAGAATAATTTTTCTCACTCTGTTTGCGTTGGGGCTGGTTTTTTCTTCGTCCGTTGTTTATGCCTCATCTGCGGTAGAACTAACAGAACATGAGTTGGCGGTTGTCGCAGATCAAGATGGTCATGATGTGACACTTCATGAAGAGACTGTTGTCGGTCATGAGGAAGCTGCAGGGCATGAAGAATTTCATTGCAACACTCTAAGTTCAGAGAATCTTAAAAACCTTATCTTTCGAATTCTCAACTTTGCGGTATTGATTTATCTCCTGGTCAGGTTCGGGGCCAAAAGGGTTGGTGATGGGCTTGCCGAGAGACGTCAGGCGATCAAAGATGAGATCGAAGATCTTGAAGAACGCAAGGCCGTTGCGGAAAATTCCTATCGTGAGTTTGCCGCAAAGCTTGCGATCATCGAGCGTGATATTGATACCATTGTTGATAAGGCAGTGGCCCAGGCCGAGGTGGAAAAAGCTCGGATCATTGAGAAGGCAGAACAGGCCGCAGAGGATATCAAAAGACAGGCAGAAATGGCTATCCAGAAAGAACTTATGGATGCCCGTCGTACCTTAAAAGATGAGGTCGCCGACCAGGCCGCAGTGCTCGCTGAAGAGTTGATCGTACGCAATCTCACCGAGGATGATCAGGTGAAGATTGTTGAAGAATATTTAGACAGAGTGGGGGCCGTTCAATGAAACAGACTATTCTTGCGCGGCGCTACGCGAAAGCGTTGTTTGCGGTAGGCAAAGAGCAGGAGAGCTACGAGCAGTATGGG
>PDWJ01004487.1_pt1 | contig 12285 bp, 10 predicted proteins | sample 1430881 | NCBI WGS metagenome assembly PDWJ01 (sample SAMN01162460, study PRJNA174530) | Oral metagenome, whole genome shotgun sequencing project. | biome: Marine environment; feature: Marine mammal; material: Swab sample of the gingival sulcus; isolation source: swab sample of gingival sulcus... | reverse complement strand
GCCGAATCACCACCGCGCCGCAAACGATCTCAACCGTTGCGTCACCGGCGCCCACCCCACGGTCGGTTAACTCTTTGACAACCAATGGCGCGAACATGGGCCCGGGTTCTGCCTCCGGTTCCGGTAGCGCCGGCAAAACCAGCTTCCCCTCCCGCGCCCGCCGCCGCCATTCCGACAGATGATTGGGACGCAGATCGTACCGTGCCGCCACATCGCGAACTGTCGCCCCCTCGACCAGCGTCTCGGTCACGATCCGCGCCTTCAGCGCATCCGGCCACCGCCGGTGACCACGAGGACCAACAACTACATCCAAATCCGTAAGAAACTCCGTTGAGCGCTCCATGGAGAAAATCCCTGCCAAACCCAGGGACTCGCAGATCACGCGCTCACAGGGAAGGTGGGGTCGGAACAGCGCTTACCACCGTCGGCGGCATGGCACAGACCATGTATCGCGGCGTCGATCGCGTCCGGTCGCGGTTCATCCTGACAATGGTCGCCAACAAACTCGCAAGACTGCCCCGGATCCTGGCCGCATGAGGATGAGAATCCACGTCAGGTCCGTATGCCCTCTGTGCCAAAGGATCCCAAACCAAACGCAACCCGTTGCTCCGAAAGAACATTGTTCCGCGCCGCCGACTTCTTCAGCAGCCTGCTAGTCGGCTTGTCGTTGTTAATCGTAGCCAACTTCATATAAGCGGTTTGCATCATCAAGCGTACGAAAGTGTTTAAGCTCAGAAAGCACCGTTTCTTGATCATCGTGGATCCAATACACGACCCCTCCTCTACCCACGGTATCAGCCGTCTTCGCGACTCTATCTCCCGCAGAGAGGGGGCGAAACATCGAATGCCATGACAAACATTCTTCGAGAGTCGATAACCCTGAAGTTGTCTGAATAGTGCCGTTACCTGAAAAAATGAAAAATGACTTTGCGAAAGAACGAGACCGTGAATATCCGATTTCGTCACTCCAGTTTTGCGAGAACTTTTCCGGTTCAACAAGAGACTGAGCAAGTGCTGTCGCTTGAGTGCCGAGCAGCCCAGCATCCAAGTATGGTTGGCGCTCCATTGTTGGCCCGTTTAAACGAGCGCCAGTTTCAATAAGCGCCGGTCCATTTCGCGTTAGCTTAAGTTCTGATACAGCGGCTCCATTCTGAAAACCGAGAGCCGTAAGCGCTGACCGAGTGTAAGCGAACATTTCACGAATTGCTGCATCTTCTGGATCAGCAAGAATCCAGTCCTCCATAGCGTTGGCGTGCCCTGGAACGTCCCGCCCCCGCATGAGCCAGGCATCTGTGATGCGGTGATGTCCATCCAGACTAACCGTGTTGACTAAGTATTGGGGACCATCGAGGAATGTTTGTGCCAACAATGCGTGATTTTGAAAGCCGAGTAGATTCTCACGCCCGATCGTCCGAACGGTGGCTGCGCGGACGTCCTCTTCAGAGTGACATATAGCCACCCCATCTGATCCTGCGCTATCGAGAGGTTTGATTACGATTGGCCAAGCTGCCTGGCCCGCTGCCCACGCAATAGCTTCACGTACTGAACTGACCTGTTTTTGTTGTGCGCACAACAAGCCCGCAGATGCAATTTGCTGACCCATTGAATACTTGTTCCGGCGGGCTTTGGCTTTCGCAGGATCGTTTGTGGGGAGGTTCATGATATGGGCAAGTTGCTCAGCATATTCGACACCTGGTTCCGACCCAGCAACTATGGCTGCTGGATGTAGGTCAGCCAACACATCGGCACCATATTTGCAGTGTCCCAGATAGCCCATATCCTCATGATACGGAGTTGGATCGAAGGCCTGGCTGAGCCTCTCTGGCGGATTTTCAGTGCTACGAACGTGGATACATTTGGCGTTCAGCCGATTTAGTTCCGCAACCAATTCCCGCGCTGTAGAGTACCCATCCACAATGACAATAGTTTTTTCCTTATTCGCCATGACTTTCTCTTTCGATAACGATTAGTTGCTAGTGTCCGGTTTGTTCTGTCGCCTCAACTCGCGACAGGTTTTGGTTGCTTGGCCGCTGCCGAAGAATGGAATACCGTTTGGATGCCAAAACAACGTCCATCAACACAAATGACGTGACAATCAATATCCCAAATGCCGTGAGTCCGGTTGGGTTGTAGCCTGAAGACAAAAACTCCAGCGCGAAGGTGATACAGGGCTGGACGGCCATAGTGACCATGACAGTGTATACGTCGCAATACTTGAGGCCGACCAAGAGCAGATAAAGGGGGATCACGATGCTTACACTGCAAATAATGGTGACTTCGGCCGCAAGACTGACGGACCAGCTAATCGCATCATAGTCACCCATCTGCCAAAGTATGAAAGCTACGGGGATGATCACATAGGAGCGATGTGACAAGATTGCGGCTTGGTTCCATCCTTCCGCCATGAGCGATTTGGACGTTATCGAAATGACGACTGCACCTGCACCCGCAAATAGACTCAGCAATAATCCAATCAATATATCTTTGTTTTGAAGGGCTTGTCCGGTAGCGCCGAACGCAGCATAGGCCAACAGGCAACAGCCCAGTAGTATTCCGGCACAAACAACTACTCTACTTCCACCGATCCGCTCAGCCATCAAAATAGCCCCAAAGAACGCAGCAAATACAGGCCCAGAACCTATTTCGATAGCGCCTACCGTAGCTGGCTCAATGGTTTTCAAGGCGATAAAGATGCTGATAAAAGTGCAGGCCGTTGCAACATTGAGCAGCAAGATATTCAGCCAGTTTACGACGCCAATCTTGCGATTTGGCGCGGACCAGAAGACCAGTGTTGCGAGTGCAAAACCAATGAAAACGAACGTCGGGGCCGGGAAATCGGACAAGCGGATGCCGTATGTGACTTTACCGACACTTTGCAACAGAACTGCAAGTACAACTGCTAAACGAGCGAGAAAAATAGTCATCCGGCGTTGCTCAAGGTAAGCGTCTTGGCAGTTTCTAAGCCGTACAGCAGTCCGCGCTCTTCGTAGTCTCGGAACCTTTTGAGATCGGCTTTGATCACATCAATGCTAGGGTGCACCCAATAGATAAATCCACCACGGCCGACCGTATCAATTGTTTTTTCTACCTGCTCTCCCGCGGACAGCGTGCGGTATGTCGCGCACCATGAAGGAAGATCATTCAGCCGAGACAGGCCTGTATTGTCTGTGATGGACGTCGCATTTTTAAAGATGAAGAATGAAATGGCTGCATTCTTTACCAACTCGTAGATTGGGGCTTCAATTGAGCGTGTCATGAAGAGCGCCGGATCAACTATGCTTTCTGCCCAAACCGTGGCCTGGGTCCCATCCAATCCGGCAGCACGGTAAGGTCCAACTTCCATCGTAGGGCCATTAAGCCGTGCGCCAGTTTCCACTAATATGGGGCCGCTTCCTGTTAATCGCACTTCGGTCACGGCAGCACCATTCTCAATACCGAGGGCATCCAAAACCCTCAAGCAGTAGGCGATGCAGTCGGATATTATCTGTGTGCTGGGATCAACTAAAAGCCAATCTTCCAAAACATTTGCGTACTTTGGGATGTCCCGCGTTCTACGTTCCCACCCATCGGTCACAACATGCGTTCCATTGTTGCTAACAGTGTTAAAAAAGAACTGCCTTCCGTTGAGAAATTCCTGAATCAGCAACCCCTCGTTTGACAGGCCAAGTAGGTTGCTGCGTCCAAGAGTCTTTCCCATTGCAAATCGAATATCTTCTGGGCAATGGCAAAAGTGAACCCCGTCAGAACCAGCGCTATCGACAGGCTTTATTACTACTGGCCAGTCCCCAAGCACTTCAACGAACGCAAAGGCTTCCGCTTCTGTTGTCACGTATGCGTGGCGGGCGCTGCGCAAGCCCGCGCGCGCAACAGCATCACCCATACTGGCTTTGTTCCGCCGTGCGATAGATGAGTTGGGGTTGTTCGATGGTAAACCAAGTAGATGAGCGAGGGCCTCTGCAAACTCAACGCCCAACTCCGACCCGGCCACTACAGCATCGACCTGCGTTTCTTTCAGCTTGTGCAATACGTCTTTTGGAGATCCAAGAAAGCCAAAATCTGAGATGTATCCCTTACTTGTAAATCTCTGGCCCAATGCTGTTGGAGGGGTCTCGACACTTCTCATATGCAAGCATTCGGCTCCAAGTGAATTCAGCGCATCGACGAGATTCGGTGCGGTAGAATACCCATCTATGATCAAGACGCGCTTTGTCATAGCCCGCTCCCTTTTATTGATGAACGTGATCGGCTTGTGGCAAATGAACTAAATGATGAATGTGCTTCACCGCCCGCTGAGCTTGAATAACCGACGATCTTAAATAGTTTGTAATCAACAGGCTGCCTGTGATTGGTGCACCAATAGCGTATAGCCCGTCATGCCAGCCAAGCTTATGTTGCATTTCCATTGTTCGAGGGTTCACTGCTAAACCCCCATGAAAGTTAAGAGACCATCCGATTGATTGAAGTCTTCGCCCGAGTGATGAATCGACAAATGAACCTGCATCGACGCCAGTCGCATTAACGATCTTGTCAAAATGCTGCCCTGAGAGTTGCCCAAGCCCAGAGAATCCACCGCCCCTCGCAGGCTCCACAATTGTGTTCATATCGCCGGCTACAATAGATAGGTCTTTGGAATTCAAAGCAGCATATAGAATTCTAGCGTTTTCGATTGGAAATGCAGAAATTAGGCGGCTGTTAAACTTTCGAAACTTCGCTTGGAAGTTGACTTGTTCCTGAAGCGAGAGCATTGGCCAAATGATATTAATTTCGTCAATGAAAGAACCCATTGAGCTTTGCCAATAGTTTTTCCCGTCTTCGCAATCTGTAATGTCACGGGCTAGTTGTTGTATCGGGTCCAGGTAATGCCCGTTTCGGCGACGTCCACTCTGGCTCTTGTTGTCTTTCAGATCTGAAATTGCTGCGCGTAGAGCGGATTGATATATTCTGCCCTGGGCACTGCTCTGGATTTTCGCCGCATTAAATCGTCCGGTTGGGTGGACTAGCAATGCGTCCCGAACGCTCGGGAAAGATCCGGAGCGTGAGGCCATAGTCAGCTTTGGCCTCTCATCCAGAGACAATAATACCAAAGCAGCGTCTATTGCGGACAGCTTTGACCCTAGTATTAGGACGTTTGTCGCTCCGCTAGTTTTCCTGACCAGTTGCCTTTCGGGATAAGGTTCTGAAATCGCATCCACATGTTCGGACAGTTCTGATGGAAGTGGCTTAGCCGCACACCCAGCACAAACGATAACATAATCAAAGTGGTGATAGTCGTTTTCGGATGTGTAGACATCTTTCTTACCGAAAGATGAAGGCAAGATGTCGGTCACGGCCGACTTCACAATAGTGGTTGTGCAACCGAGGCTGCTTAAGTGCTCGCGAGCGGCCTCAAATCGGTCTCGGATGTATTCGCCGACCATCTTTCGAGGTACAAACGATTCTGGAGTGAAAGCCTTCTCACGGTGATTGCTTCGAATCCATGAGAGGAAATCGTAGTCACAGTTAGGCTTGATTGACGTCACTCCAACACTAGTATTGGTTAAAAGTGCATCGGAATGAGTGTTGAACGCATTTGACCCCATTAGACCCTGCGGATCGAAGATGGTGATCTCGCCGACGTCGCACGACAGGCGATCTGCAATCTCCAAGTATGCAGCAACACAGCTGGGTCCACCACCGACGAACGCAATTTGAATCCTTGCGCTTTTTCTTACAGAAACCGAGTTGCTTAGCTTAGTGTAATCTTGCGTCAACATTTCTTATTCGCCTGCGATAGGGACCAATGGTCTCATGACGGACGGGACTGGCGTCGCAATCACCGGGTTACGTGACTGAGATTTACAGAGTTTTTCACATTCCTCGTCGTAGATAATGTCTCGCATCAATTCATTTGGGCCTGCTGCGATTGTGCCTGCGACGGCATCTCGATAAAATCGGGCAGCATATGTTTCGGTCTCAAACCCACTCGCCCCATTAAAGCGCAACAGGTCTTGTGCAACAGTCATTTCAAGCTCTGTAGCTCGCAGTTTTAGGGAAGTTGCTGTTATTGTGTCGACTTTGCCGTCAACCATTAGAGACCAAGCCATATCATTGAAGGCGTCTATCATACGTAGACAAGAAGAATGGTTCGCTACAACATGACTGACGGCCTGATTCGCCCCCAACGGCTTACCCTTGATTTCCTTCGACATGGCAGTTTTAGTCAATTCGGCGATAGCGCGTCGAACGCTTCCCAAAGCCAGCGTTCCAGCCACAAGGCGTTCGAAATCAAGCGCCTTAATTACTTGCATCATTCCGGAGTTCGGACACCCAATGATGTTCTTTATGCAAACAAAACACCGGTTAAATTTAACCTGACAAATATCAGCGCTTTGCCAGGCCAGAGTCGATATACGATCGACACTTACACAACCGGGTGTGTTTTCGACCACAACGAAACTTGATACAGCCAGATCGGACATTGAAGCGGTCTTTTCTGTTTTGACCAACGTAATAAAAATGTCTGCTTGTCGTCCATTGGCGATAAAGCTCTTTTGGCCGTCTACAACTAATAGATCGCGATCCTCTAGTTCGCCCACACATTTGATGGTTCGTAAGTCTGAGCCGTTTCGACCTTCAGAGATGGCAAGCGCCGGAATACACTCCCCGTTTCTAATGGCCTGAAGATACTTTGATTTGAGATGCTCTGAACCGAAGTGCTCCAAGTAGTAGGGTGCCATGAATGCTGCGACTCCGATTGCAGAGCGGATGCCGCCATAACCGAAATATCCTAGGTGTTGCAGGAACAGAGAGGTTCGCCAAACCTCAGGACCGGCGACAGGAAGCCTAAATAAATCCATATTGGCGAGCCCTTTCCAAACCTCGCGCGGTATGCGTCCATCCTGTTCCCAAGCATCAGCGTTTCGGGACATTAAGTCTGTTAGTAGGTTCGTAACAAAGTCGCTAAATTCTAGCTTCGAAACTGTGAGCAAGGTTTGATTAGACATTGGCGGCCTCCTTGATTGCCGCAACACGGTAGTCGGTGAGAATGTCAGTGATGGGCCGCGATACTTGAAACACCGCGTTGGGTGTTCCTGCAGCCGCCCAAACACCAACCAGATCAACTAAGTCCTGATCGACAATTACCTGAGATGGAACTTTATGGCCGATTGGCGGAACCCCCCCAATGGCAAAGCCAGTTGTCTCGCGCACAAAGTCTGGCTTAGCTCTCTTTATAGGTTCGCCGACAATTTCTGCGATGCGCTGCAAATCAACGCGATTTGGTCCGCTCACAAGAACTACAACGGGTTTTTTTCCTCCCCGAGTTTGAAAAACTAGCGACTTTACGATGTGCGTGACGTCGCAATCTAAGGCTTGGGCAGCGTCCATAGCGGAGCGAGTAGTTTCCGCAAGCTCTATCACCTTCGCATGTATGCCTTGCTCGGCCAGAAATGCCTGGATCTTTGCCGCACTTTTTTTTAAGCTGTTTCGATCCTCTGACAACATAGAAAGAAGAGCATTCTTGTCGATCTTGTTGGTTGCGGTTAATGGGAACGGAGATGTACGGGGGATCAACTGAGGTATCATGTAATTTGGAAGAGCGGCGCTCAATGCAGTTCTCAGTTTCCCGATGTCTGCCGCGTGCCCTTTGATCAAGACAAATGCAACTAGCTTGGTCTCACCGCTCGGCGACTTCGTTGTAGTCACATAACTTTGCTGAACTTCGTCAAGACTGTTCAAATGACCAGAGATCTCACCGAGTTCGATCCGAAACCCATTGACCTTTACCTGATCATCTTCACGTCCTAGGAATTCTATGTTTAGTTTTTGGTTGAGCCGCCCATAATCACCTGTGTCGTAAATTCGCTCAGGCAGTCCATTAAGCATGACAGTACGAAAGCGCAGTGCTGTCTGCTCAATGTTATTTGTATAGCCATTTGCCAAACCTGCGCCGGTAATGTGAATCACACCGGGTTCACCTACGTCACAAGCGCGATCACCATCCAAAACGTAAATCCCTGTCTCTTGGATCGGCGTGCCGATGGGAATTGAACGGTTGTTAGATGGGTCGGTATTAATTGGGAAGAAACTTGAGAATGTGGTGCACTCTGTCGGCCCATAAACACTTGATATTCTGTTCGGACCAAAGAGCTGAAAAGCATCTGCCATGTGTCGCACTGAGTGTGCTTCCCCTCCAGTCAACACATGATCGACCTTTTCCAGTGTTTGGGGGGCAACGTCTATAATTGTGTTAAACAGTGCTGTTGTGAGGAAAAGGGTATTGACGCCACCGTCCGAAATTTGCTGCGCCAAGTCAGTAAGCTGTATTACGTCTTTGTCATAAAGAACACAGGCTCCGCCGTTTAACAGTGGCCCCCAAATTTCAAAGGTTGCAGCATCAAAGGCAATGGGCGCCATTTGGAGCGTACGCGTATCGTGGTTGAGTGGAACGTAGATTGCGTCCTGGACCAACCGTAAGATACCCACATGAGGGGTTGGAACGCCCTTCGGAGTACCCGTCGATCCAGACGTAAAGTTGATGTAAGCGGTCGACTGCAACTCGCTGTTTGTTGGAGGGTTTTGAAAATCGTCTTTGATTTCTGAACAGTCGAGTTCCAATACTGTGGAAAAGGATGAGATAGCTTTGGCCGCATCACTAGATCCAACGATTGCAAACTTACAATCGACTGCTTCTAGTATCATCTTTATTCGGCTCTCAGGCCAGTTGCTGTCGAGAGGTACGTAAGCCGCGCCGCATTTCACAATGGCGATGAGGTTCTCAACCATGCCGATAGAGCGATGGTAGCTGATTGCCACCATGGAGCCCTTGGTGACGCCTCGTTGGACCAATGTATGTGCAATTGCATTGGCACGAGCATTCAGCTCCGAATAGGTGCGGCGTTCTGAACCACACACCAAAGCAACCCTATCCGGTGTTTTGCCAACCTGATTCTCAAAAGCCGACTGCACAGAAGAATTCTCATCGCGCTTCCGTTTGGGCCGGTTGAGTTTCTTGTAAAGGGCTAATGTGTCAGCTGAAAACTTAATGTCTTGCATGGGCTTTTTCCAGAATCTGATTTATGAAATCGGTGAACGCCGCTGGATCGTCGTCCAAGTTGAAATGGCCGCCGCGCACTTTATGGAAAGTGCAATCAGAGCTGGTTACGTCTGACCAGCCAGCAACTGAGTCTCCGCTTTCGATCGTGTCCTCGCTGCCCAAGATCACATGTATTGGAGCACTGATCTTACTTGCGTGGCTATGCTTCCAAATTTCAGAAAGCATGATATCGGCCCGCACTGTCGGAAGCATGAGCCGAAGTATCTCGCTATTTTCCAATACAGCTCTAGGAGTGCCATCCATGGTCTTGATCGCCTGCCGAAAACCGTCATCGGTAAGCCTGTGCATCAAGGGTTGTTTTTGAGGGTATTGCGGGCTCCTACATCCAGAAATGATTAACGTATTGGTCGCTGACGACTTGCGGTTTCGCTGAGCGAGTTCATAGGCAATACGACCACCAAAACTGTGCCCAAACAGGACATGTGGTGTCTTTAGCCAAGGATCAATTTGCTCGATTATATCACCCAAGAGGTCGTCCCAATTTGTGAAGGGAGGTTGCGCCATTCTCGTGCCTCGACCTGGCAGGGTCGGTGCAAGGATGTCGAATCTGCCCCCCAAGCGCTTTCCCCACTTTTGGAAAAGTGTGGGGCTCCCGCCAGCGTAGGGAAAACAAATCAAAGTTGTTCTTCCAGTTGGTTCGGTCATGGCTTTGGGGGACAGATCATTCATGCAGTTGCACGCTCGTTCGCGATGTTGGCGTGTATGGTTTGCGCAATTTGTGTCACTGTTGGACGCTCAAACAAATCTACTGGCGGAAGGGTGTATGAGCCGTATTTCTCATCCACCATCGCGATCAACTTGATAGCCAATAGCGACGAGCCACCCGCCTCGAAGAAGTCAGTTTGTGCATCGTCCCCTTGGATACCGAGCTCATTGAACTGAGAGGATACCCAGGCCTCAATGTCTTGTTGAGAATGCTGTTTCACTGTTGAATTCCTTTTGGGTTGGGAGTTAACGACTTACGAAGGGCTTGCCTGACACAGTTTCCGAGCGAAATTTGTTGTGACCAAATTCGTCAGAGCCTGAAGTCTGTACGCAACCAAATTTGTCGAGAGAAACCTCGCCCCCAAATTCTTCGAGGCTGTTCGAGTATGGATAGACCTTGACTGAGTTGGGCAAATACCTACACGCAAACCCAAGACGCATGTCTGAGGTTTTTCCAGCGTGTGGGTGCGAGGCGTGCATAAGCGTTGACCAAAAGATGACAAATTGCCCCTGTTTCATCACGATAGATTTGGCGTTTGCTTCGTCAGGCTCCCAATCAGGGTCGATTTGGAGTTGTCGGTAGTCATATCCAAAAAAGCCACGTTTCGTGCCACCTTTTTCAACTTGGTTGATGGACTCGGCATCGTAGGTCATCTCTTTGGACTCATCGTAGTTCATGCTCTTGTGAGAACCAGGGATGAACTGAAGGCAACCCATATCGATTGACGCATCCGTAAATGCTGTCCAGACCGTGATTGTACCGCCAAATTCGGCATCTTCAGGCCAAACAATCTGCGGATGCTTTGAGCCGGCTACATTTGAGAAATTATCAGCCTGATGCCAATCAGTGCCTTCATCGCCAGGATATTTAGGAAAGAATTCAGAGCGCCAACACAGTGTATCCCGGCCTAGAATGCTGGACACGCGATCGACAATTTCTGGACGCGTTATATGGTCGGCGAGAAAATCAATATCCAGATGGCGGTCGTAGCTAGAGAGGTTTGTCCCACCAGACACCGCTTTGTCAGCGTCATAAATGGCGTTGCGAGTGTCTAACAGCTGAGGTTTGAGGGCTTTTAGCTTCGCGGCCATTTCCCCAGCTTCATAAAGATCGAACGGCCCGATAAACCCGTTCGTATAAAATTGCTGCAACTCATCCTCGGTGAGGTTGAAGGATTTTTGGGCTGCTTTGTCTAACATTGGAGGCTCCTATTGATGCGACATCGGTCACGTAAAAACCGACGCTTGTATCCCAACGATATGCTTGGATACAATTGAGGTCAATTGACAACATCTTGGGGCGGGTGAGTCAATACGAAACTTTCAATTACAGGTGGTTTGTATGACTGTAAGCACGATGGCGCTTGTCTGGTATGTAAGGGTCCCGATGAACTCGCGATTTGTACATAAAAATATGTACTTACTTACTCCGGAAGAGCGAGCTCGTTGGCGATCTTTCGGATGCTCTATTGATCAGGCGCTTTTTGCAGCCGCACACCAGATCATTCGCTTTGCTGTCGCACAGTATTTGGAATGTAACGTTGATTCTGTGGTGATCGACCAAAAGTGCAACACTTGTGGGGGCGCGCATGGCAAGCCGAGCATCCGGGGAAATGAACAAATTTTCATCTCTTGGTCTCATACGCCTGGCGCGGTTCTAGTCGGAGTTTCGAACACACCTATTGGTGTTGACGTCGAAGGAAATGATGTTGATTGCGAAACAGCCGTATCACTCGCTCCGCGGGTGTTTTCGTATGAGGAGCAAAACTCATCCGCTACCCGGCTATCCAACGGTGACACTGATGCCTCAATCAAAGAATTTCAACGTATTTGGACGTACAAAGAATGCCTTATAAAACTGGGCCACCTGAAATTCGAAGATTTTCCTAGCGTAACGGCTCCCTGTTCATTGAACATCGACTTGTCAGATGAAGTCGACTTTCCAGTCATTAACATCAACAGCCATAATTTTTTGGTAGTCACTGATCGTTACAACGAAACACTGGGTAGCATCGTTGTTGATGGGCAAGTAGCGCTGAAGAATATGAGTCATCTGCTAACTCAGGGATAGAGCTTCATGTTTCTTTTATCACCTCAACTCTAGAACCAATCGACATTCAGGATTCCCAAAGGGTGTGCTTGTGTGATGCATAAAGACCAGATTGAGCACTCTGAGGGCAATCACATGGCCAAACGATATGAACTCACCGCGCCGCAATGGCGCAGGATCGAACCTCTTCTGCCGGGCAAGCCTGGGGACCCCGGGCGAAGCGGCGCGGATAACCGGTTGTTTGTGAACGGTGTTTTATGGATTCTGCGCTCCGGTGCGCATTGGCATGACCTGCCGGAGCGCTATGGCAAGTGGAAGACCGTCCACAAGCGCTTCACCCGTTGGGCAAAGGCGGGCATCTGGGAGCGGGTGTTCAAACACCTGATCGAAGACCCCGACAACAGCCATGTCTCGCTCGACAGCAGCCTGGTGCGCG
>PDWJ01004486.1_pt1 | contig 12289 bp, 13 predicted proteins | sample 1430881 | NCBI WGS metagenome assembly PDWJ01 (sample SAMN01162460, study PRJNA174530) | Oral metagenome, whole genome shotgun sequencing project. | biome: Marine environment; feature: Marine mammal; material: Swab sample of the gingival sulcus; isolation source: swab sample of gingival sulcus... | reverse complement strand
GAGGTATACAGGATCATCTATCAGCGGGGACTCAACATCAGCGATGCCCTCGAATTTGTCGAAGCCAATCTGCAGGCTTCCAATGAAAGGGACGAGATCATCCTCTTTATCCGGGGATCGAAGCGCGGGATAATCCGTGGCTATTTCGATGGTAACGGCAATGGAGAGTAAGAAGCCGCCAACAGCCAAAAGCCAACAGCCAACAGCCAACAGCCAATAGCCAATAGCCAATAGCCAATAGCCAATAGCCAACAGCCAAAAGCCAACAGCCAAAAGCCAACAGGACATAACCCGGCCCCAATACCCGATGACGGGTCAAAGTAGCTTCGACTACCACCCCTGGGCCTGGAGCACGATTCCTTTTCCGTCGCCCCCAATGAGCAGGGGTTGCTGGGCTTCTCCCGTCATGTTTCCAATCACTGAAACCCCCTCCAGCAGGGCGACCTTGTCGTAGTCCGACAGGGCAACCGTAAAGAGCATCTCATAGTCCTCTCCCCCATGCAGGGCGGCCACCAGGGCCTCAATCTGAAATTCTTCTGCTGCCTCGGCGGTTTCCCGGGCAAGCGGGATGCGGTCGCCATAAACCTGACAGCCCAGTCCGGAAGCCTTGCAAAGCTGCAACAGTTCGGAAGAAAGGCCATCGGAAATATCGATCATGGAAGTTGGGACAATGCCGGCCTCCTTCAGGGCAAGCAATTGCTTCACGGGACACTCGGGCTTCAGGTAGCGTTCAAGGATGTAATCATACCCCTTCAACTCGGGCTGAAACTGAGGATCTTCGGCATGCAACTGTTTCTCACGCTCCAGCACCTTCAGTCCCATGAAGGCAGCTCCCAAATCGCCGGTCACACAAACCAGGTTGTTTTCCTTTGCCGTACTTCTCAGACTAAGATCCTCCTTCAGCACCGTGCCGATAGCGGTAACCGAAATCAACAGGCCTGTCATCGAGGCCGAAGTATCGCCTCCCACCAAATCGACCTTGAAACGCTCACAGGCCAGTTGGACGCCTGCGTAAAACTCCTCCAGTGCCTCAACCGAAAACTTTCCCGAAACACCAAGCGAAATGGTGATTTGCCGGGGTGCCGCATTCATGGCGTAAATATCGGCCAGATTCACCACAACGGCCTTATAACCGAGGTGTTTGAGAGGGGTGTAAACCAGGTCGAAATGGATGCCCTCCAGCAAAAGATCGGTGCTGACCACCTGCAGGTAACCCCCATGGTCAAGCACCGCAGCATCATCGCCAATGGCCGTATGCGTGCTGTTTTGCTGTGCCTGAAACGGGGCTGTAAGGTGATCAATCAACCCGAATTCGCCAAGCTCTTCGATGCTTCGGATTTCTTTCTTACTCATGTTTTAGAACCAGTGATTTGAACAAAGTTAAGGGATCGCTGTAATACAAAGGTAAACACAAGTTTTATTATCTTTGTGGGCCGTTTTAAAAAAAGCTATTTGCAAGAAACTGAACGCGCAAGCCTACATAAAAATTGTACGCATTGACTGAGCAGGACAGGATATTAACCGAGGTTACAGACAGCGATTATAAATACGGTTTTAAAACCGATATAGATACTGAAACCATTGCCAAGGGACTGAACGAAGAGGTGGTCAGGCTGATTTCGGCCAAGAAGGAAGAACCCGAATGGCTTACCGAAGCCCGCCTGAAAGCCTTCAGGCACTGGCAAACCCTTGAGATGCCCGACTGGGCACATCTTCGTATCCCAACGATCGACTTTCAGGACATCATCTACTATGCGGCCCCCAAAAAGGAAGCCAAATACCAGAGCATGGATGAGGTGGATCCCGAGCTGATCGACACCTTTAACAAACTGGGGATTCCGCTGGAAGAGCAAAAACAGCTGGCCGGGGTGGCCGTGGACGCGGTGATGGACAGTGTATCTGTCAAAACAACCTTTCAGGATACGCTGGCCGAGAAAGGCATTATTTTTTGTTCCTTCTCCGAAGCCGTAAAAAACCATTCGGACCTGATCCAAAAGTACATGGGATCGGTGGTGCCCTATACCGACAATTTCTTTGCAGCCCTGAATTCGGCCGTATTCAGCGATGGCTCCTTCTGCTACATCCCTAAAGGGGTACGCAGCCCCATGGAGCTTTCGACCTATTTCCGAATAAATGCAGCCAATACCGGTCAGTTCGAACGAACCCTCATCGTGGCTGAAGAGGACAGCTATGTGAGCTACCTGGAAGGCTGTACGGCTCCAATGCGTGATGAGAACCAGCTGCATGCGGCCATTGTCGAAATCGTCGCCATGGAAAATGCCGAGGTGAAGTATTCGACCGTACAGAACTGGTACCCAGGCGACAAGAACGGAAAGGGTGGTATCTACAACTTTGTAACCAAACGCGGCATCTGCAAGGGCGACTATTCCAAGATCTCGTGGACCCAGGTGGAAACCGGTTCGGCTGTCACCTGGAAATACCCCAGTTGCATATTGAAAGGGAACCATTCGGTGGGCGAGTTTTATTCGGTTGCCGTAACCAACAATTTTCAGCAGGCCGATACCGGAACGAAGATGATTCACATTGGCCGTAACACAAAATCGACCATTATCTCCAAAGGCATTAGTGCGGGCAGGAGCGAGAACTCGTACCGTGGTCTGGTAAAGGTCCTGAAGGGGGCGCTCAATGCACGCAATTTCTCCCAGTGCGACAGTCTGCTGCTCGGGGATAAATGTGGTGCCCATACCTTCCCCTATCTGGAGGTAGACAACAAGTCGGCCGTCGTGGAACACGAGGCGACCACCTCCAAAATTGGGGAAGACCAGATTTTTTACTGCAACCAACGGGGCATCGATACCGAAAATGCTATCAGCCTCATCGTGAACGGCTATGCAAAGGAGGTGCTGAATAAGCTTCCGATGGAGTTTGCAGTAGAGGCACAGAAGCTGCTGGCGCTGACTCTGGAGGGAAGCGTGGGCTAAATTATGCGGAAAGAACGAGGAAAGAGGATAAGGAGAAAGGAACAAAAAGCTATGTTAGAGATAAAAGACCTGAAAGTTAGTATTGAAGACAAAGAAATCCTGAAAGGGATAAATCTGAATGTAAATGCCGGTGAGGTGCATGCCATTATGGGGCCGAACGGCTCGGGTAAGAGTACCCTGGCTTCGGCACTGGCGGGCCGGGACTATTTCGACATTACCGGTGGTAAAATCAACTATCTGGGCATGGATCTGAGTGAGCTGGAACCCGAAGAACGTGCCCACCAGGGCATCTTTCTGGGCTTTCAGTATCCGGTCGAAATCCCGGGTGTAAGCATGGTTAATTTTCTCCGCACCGCCATCAACGAAAAGCGGAAGTACCAGGGTCTTGATCCAATGCCGGCAGGAGACTTTCTAAAGCTGATGCGGGAGAAGAAAAAGGTGGTGGAGATTAATTCCGACCTCACCAACCGCTCGGTCAATGAAGGCTTTTCGGGTGGAGAGAAGAAAAAGAACGAGATCTTTCAAATGGCCTTGCTGGAACCCAAACTGGCCATTCTGGACGAGACCGATTCCGGGCTCGATATTGATGCCCTGCGGGTTGTCGCCAATGGAGTGAACAAGCTTCGCTCGGCCGACAATGCCACCATTGTCATTACACACTATCAGCGCCTGCTCGATTACATTGTGCCGGACTTTGTGCATGTACTCTACAAAGGCAGGATTGTAAAATCAGGGGACAAGAACCTCGCGCTGGAACTTGAGGAACATGGCTATGACTGGATCAAGCAGGAAGTTGATGCCGGACTGTAATGAGGGGATAGGATGATGGAAACAATGCAACAGCGTGCTACGCTTGACAGATACCTGAAACTCTTCGGAAAATTCAGGGATGAAGTCGGGACAGAAGACCCTGCCTTCATTCAAAGGATGAGGGCCAAGGCTATCTCGGCCTTTGAACAAAATGGTTTTCCGCAGAAAAAAGAGGAAGACTATAGGTATACACACCTCGAGCCCATCTTTAACGGGCCACTCCATTATGCCTTTACAGCCGGGAATATCAATCTGAATGAGGCAGATGTATTCCGCTGTGATGTACCCATGCTGGACTCCCAGGTTCAACTGGTCCTCAATGGGCACTATTACCGGCAGGGAAACAGCGATCCGCTCCTTGAAGACAATGGAGTAGTCATTGGCAGCCTGAGGGCAGCGATCAAGCGCTTTCCGGAGCTCGTTGAACGGCATCTCGGACGATATGCGGCTTATGAAGGCGAGCCTTTTGTCGCGCTGAATTCGGCCTTTTCAAGAGATGGAATCTTTGTCTATGTACCCGAAAACCGCCGATTGGAGAAGCCCATCCAGGTGATCAACCTCCTGCTTTCGGATCAGAACGAAATGGTTCAGCACCGAAACCTGATCATCCTGGAGAAAAATGCCACAGCCGAGGTCATCCTGTGCGACCACACCCTGTCGCCTCAGATGTTCCTGACAAACTCGCTGACAGAAGCCATTGTGGGAGAAAATGCCGACCTGGACATCCTTCGTCTGCAATACGAACACAACAACTCCTGCCAGGTCACCAATACATGGATCCATCAGGCAGCGATGTCGCGCTGCCAGCACGGTACAATAACCCTGCATGGAGGTACCATCCGAAATAACCTCAGAATTAAGCTTGCCGGTGAGGGGGCGGAAACCCAGGCACTGGGCCTTTACACCAGCGATAAAAACCAGCACATCGACAACCATACCATCATCGATCATCTGGTCCCGAATTGCAGCAGTAGACAATTCTACAAGGGGGTGCTCGACGATGCTTCAAAGGGAGCCTTCAACGGAATGATTCATGTGCATCCCGATGCCCAGCACACCGAGGCCTACCAGACAAACAACAATATTCTGCTGACCGACCTGGCCAAAATGAATACCAGGCCACAGCTCGAAATCTATGCCGACGATGTGAAATGCAGCCACGGTGCCACAGTGGGCCAGCTCGACGAGGAAGCCCTGTTCTACTTACGGGCCAGGGGGATCTCGGCCAATGAAAGCCGCCTGCTTCTGATGCATGCCTTTGTCGGTGAGATCATTTCCCGAATTAAGCACGATGCCCTTCAAGAGCGTATCACCGAACTTGTAAGCAAGCGTCTTCGTGGTGAATTGGCCCGCTGCAACAATTGCGACATGCAGTGCCCGGAATAAAATCAGCTTCTATGGCCCTTGATCTTCAAAAGATTCGCAGCGATTTCCCCATTCTGGCCCGGGAGGTGTACAAGAAACCCCTGGTCTATTTTGACAACGGGGCTACCACCCAGAAACCCGCCATTGTCATCGACACCCAACGATCGCTCGAAGCCGAGTACAACAGTTCCATTCACAGGGGCATTCACTATTTGAGCGGGAAAATGACCACCCGTTATGAAGAGGCCCGGGAAGAGGTGCGGGGCTTCCTGAATGCAGGTTCGGCCCGGGAAATAGTTTTCACCAGTGGGACCACTGCTTCGATTAATACCCTTGCATTTTCTTTCGGCGAGAAATTCATAAGCGAAGGGGACGAGATACTGATTTCGGAAATGGAGCACCACTCAAACATCGTGCCCTGGCAGATGATGTGTGAACGGAAAGGGGCCCGCCTGAAGGTTCTGCCCTTTAACGACCGGGGTGAGTTGCTGCTCGACAAGCTCGACGAACTTCTGAACGAGCACACCAGACTGGTAGCCATCAACCATGCTTCTAATTCTCTGGGGACCATAAACCCGGTAAAGGAAATTATCGACCGCGCTCACGCTAAAGAGATCCCGGTGATGCTCGACGGAGCACAAATGGTGCAGCATGGTCCGGTAGATGTCAGTGCTCTCGATTGTGAGTTTTACGTCTTTTCGGGGCATAAAATTTTTGGTCCGACCGGGATCGGGGTCCTCTATGGAAAGGAGGAATGGCTGGAGCAACTGCCGCCTTACCAGGGGGGGGGTGACATGGTCGATCAGGTGAGCTTTGATAAAACCACCTACAATGAGCTGCCCTTCAAATTTGAAGCCGGAACCAGCAATTACATTGCTGCCATTGGGCTGGCCGAAGCCCTCCGCTACGTGAAGGGGCTGGGGCTTGAAAACATTGCCAATCATGAGCAGGAACTCTGCGAGCTGATGATGGAAAAGCTTTCTGCTTTTGAGGGCCTGAAAATCTTCGGCCAGGCCGGGAAACGCATAGCTGTTTTCAGCTTTCTGCCCGAAAATGTGCATGCCTATGATGCCGGGATGATACTCGACAAAATGGGCATCGCTGTTCGCACAGGGACACATTGCACGCAACCGGTGATGGACCACTTTGGGATTGAGGGTACGGTCCGCGCCTCCTTGGTGTTTTACAACACCCGGGAGGAAGTGGAGATTTTTGCCGAAGGATTGAATAAAACCATAGAAATGTTGAGATAAGATGGCGCAGGAAAAAAGCCTTAAGAAAGTTCAGGACGAAATCGTGGAGGAATTCTCCGTATTTGAAGACTGGCTCGACCGTTACAATTACCTGATTGAACTGGGAGCCGAGCTGCCCGGCATTGATCCGGCCTACAAAACAAGCGAGTACCTGATCAATGGATGCCAGTCGAAGGTTTGGCTGCACGCCGACCTGGTCGGTGGCCGCCTGCAATACGAAGCCGATTCCGATGCCATTATTGTGAAGGGCATCGTAGCCCTGCTTGTAAAGGTAATGAACAACAGAACACCCGAGGAACTGCTCGAAAACGAGCTCTTCTTCATCGATCAGATAGGACTGAAGGAAAACCTGTCTCCCACCCGCTCCAATGGTCTGCTGGCCATGATCAAAAAAATGCGTCTTTACGCCCTGGCCTACCAGGCAAGAGACAAGTCGGCATGAGTTAATACGGCCCTTTAAAAAAGAAAAGAATGAGCAATTCCATAGATTTTCTGGCGGTTGAGGGCAAGATTGTAGAAGCCCTGAAAACCGTATTCGACCCCGAGATTCCAGTCAATGTTTACGATCTGGGCCTCATCTACGAAATCGATTTCACCGACGACAGGGAGGCCAAAATCGACATGACCCTGACCGCCCCGAATTGTCCGATGGCCGACATCCTGGTTGTAGATGTCGAGAATGCGGTGATGGGTGTGGAAGAGGTGGAAAAGGTCCACCTGAACCTTGTCTTTGACCCACCCTGGGACAAGTCGATGCTCTCTGAAGAAGCCAAATTGGAGCTGGGCATGCTTTAGGCTTCCCTTGAGAAATCCTGTGCCCTGCTTATATTTATGCTTAAATGGAGGCAGTTGGACATATTGAACGCATCAGGGAAAAGGCCTTTGAGCTGGGTTTTGCCGATTGTGGCTTTGCCCGTGCCGAGGCATTAACCGATGACAGTGCCCGCCTGAAGTCCTGGCTCGAAAAAAACTACCATGGCAGGATGGGCTACATGGCCCGAAACTTTGAAAAGCGCTCCGATCCCCGCCTGCTTGTGGAAGGTGCCCGAAGTGTTTTTTCCCTGCTTTATAATTACAAGTCCTCGGTAAGCCAGCATGACCCCGAGGCCCCGGTGCTCTCTTCCTATGCTTACGGCCGCGACTATCACTTCGTGCTGAAGAATAAAATGTACGCGCTTTTCGATTTTATGAAAGAGTGCTACCCCGACCTGGAAGGCCGGGTTTTTGTCGATTCTGCACCCGTTCTGGACCGGGCCTGGGCATTGCGGGCCGGATTGGGCTGGATCGGAAAAAACAGCATGCTGATCTCCCGCAAAGCGGGTTCATTTGTTTTTATCGGGGAGATCATCAGTAATATTGAGATTGCAGAAAATCCCCTGCCAGAACCAGACAGGTGCGGCAACTGCAGCAGATGCATTGATGCCTGTCCCACCAAGGCCATACTGAACGACCGGCTGCTGGATGCCCGGCGCTGCATTTCTTACCAGACCATCGAAAACAAAGACGAAATTCCGGCTTCCCTTCACGAACACCTTGCCGGTCGGGTATTCGGTTGCGATATTTGTCAACTCGTCTGCCCCTGGAACAAAAAAACCCTTGCCCATAACGAACCCGGATTCAGCCCCGATGCCGAACTGCTGGATCTGAGCCGGGAAGACTGGCTGAACATGGACCGCGAAAGCTTCAATAAAATATTCAAGGACAGCCCGGTAAAACGGGCAGGCTTCGACAAGCTGAAGGCAACCCTGCGGGTCTTAAACCAGAAGAGCAGATAAAAAACCAGAAATCGCTGTAACAAGCTCCTGAGCTCTTCGTCTTATGTGCAAGAACCCAAAGTTAGTGTTATGAAAAACCGATTCCTTGCCTCCCTATGCCTGGGCTTTTGCCTGGCCTTCAGCCTGAACACATCCGCTCAACCTGCCGGATTCAATAAACTCTACCACGCCTATAAGGGTGAAGAAGGGGTTGTGGCCCTTCGCATCCCCGGTTGCCTGATACGCCTGGCCGGAAACATTGGCGACCTCGACGGGCCGGAACGGCATCTGCTTCGCTGCCTGCGCTCGGTTACTGTGCTCAGCATTGATGAAAGGCAACTCTATCCGGGTGTAAACTTCGCAGACGAATTAAAGCTGGATGCCATGAACGAGAACTACCGTCTGATGATGGAGGTCCATGACGAGCAGGAGGATGTTATTGTCGCTGCCCGCGAACACCGGGGAAGAATTACCGACCTCATCGTTGTGGTGGGGGGATCGGACAATGTGCTCGTCCATATAAAAGGCCGCCTGAGGCACGATATGCTGGGAAGCCTGGCCAATGTGGCAGGCATAGATAAGTTCCCTTTTACTTCGGAAATATAGGGCCTTTTCGTTTCGAAAATGCCCTCTTTCAGACTCGCTCCCGGCCCCTTCTATTCCTCAATCCAGGAAACCAGCTTTGGATCATAGGGCTTGGTCCGTGGACTGAGAACATCCACCAGGCGGCCCTGCTCATCAATCATGTACTTCTGAAAATTCCACTTCACTTCCGAGTCTTTTACGCCGTTCAGGTCCTTCTCGGTAAGCCAGTGGTAAAGCTCATGCATATCCTTGCCTTTGACGCTGATCTTGGCCATCATGGGGAAGCTGACTCCGTAGTTCACTTTGCAAAATGAAGCAATCTCCTCATTGCTTCCGGGCTCCTGCCTCAGAAAATTGTTTGCAGGAAATCCCACAATAACAAAATCGTCTCCGCCATAGGTTTTGTAGAGTTTCTCGAGGTCCTCGTACTGCGGGGTTAAGCCACATTTAGAGGCGGTGTTCACGACCAGGACTTTCTTCCCTTTGAACTGGGCCAGATCGAACTCAGTTCCGTCGATCGCCTTTACTTTAAAATCGTGGAAACTCTTCTGTGCATTCAGTGTGAGCATGCCAAGTGCCATAAGAGCCAGGCTAAATATACTTTTCTTAAGTGTCTTCATCATCTCTCTATTCACTATTCAGGAACTAAACAAGCAGAGGGGCCTTCCTGTTCAAAAGGGGGCTCTGATCTGCTGCTTTTTGGCAGGAAGCTAACATTTCGGGAAATGCAAAGAAGCCTCTCGGACCCAAGAGGCCTCTGGACCTGTTTAGGCAGAAGCAATGATTGTTACCACTATACTCCGCCTGGACCTGGGCCCGTCAAACTCACACAGAAAAATATTCTGCCAGGTACTCAGGCCCATCTTTCCAGCTATAATGGGGATGGTTTCCTGGGGGCCTACAAGGCCTGCTTTCAGGTGGGCATCCCCGTTCCCATCCTGCTGGTCATGCTCCCATACCCCTTCCGGAATGAGCTTTCGGAACAAACTCACCACATCGCGTTGCACCGAGTCGTCCCAGTTTTCCTGAATCATAATCCCGGCTGTGGCCCCCTGTACATAAACATTCACCAGCCCGGTTTGTACACCAGACTCAGCCACAATCGCTTCCACCTGACGGGTGATATCGTAAAGGCCATTGTGGGCTGGGGTGGATACTTGAATAGTCTTTTGCATCATTCGAAACGCAGTACAGTTTTGGTCCGTTCAGAACTCGTTCTATGCCCTTTGTTGAGTACGCCTTACTTTCCGCCTTTTATCTTTCTTTGCTTTGCGCAAGCGCAGAACAAGGTAGGAGCCATACACACCCACAAGAACCATCATATTCAACAGATATGATGCTTTAGGGTCGAGTTCAACATCGCTTAAAGATAGCCGTTTGCGGCGACTTTCATGCCTGTTCTCTTTTTTCTCGGCTTTGGGGGCCTGCTGCCCGGTGCTGTCTTGAACTGCCGGAGTTTCAGCTTTTGAGCCGGTGAGAGCGGCCTTGTCGGCAACAACGCTATTGGTATCAGCAACAACACTGCTGGTATCAGCAACAGCACTACTGGTATCGACAACAGCGATGCTGGTATCGACAACAGCGATGGCTTTTTCTCCGGAGCTATGAGCGGGCATGGCCGGAGCTGAATGACTGCTTTGCATTTCCTGCCTTTCCTCGGCTACTACACTAATGTAGGGCCCCAATTTCAGGCCCATTGCCTGAAGAAAAAGCATGGCATAGAGGGCATATGACCAGCGTTGTATGGCCTTCCATTTTTTGAAGCTCATCCGCTTTCTTACCCCACCAAAGGAAGTAATCCACAAGACCAGGAACAGGGCGAACATGACAAAACCCAATACCAGCACCGAGGTGAAAATTGCGGTGGACAATTCGTTGGACGTATGGTGGTGGGGTCCGTTCATAAATTCGTCGTGGTCGAAAAAATACCCCAGGGCCCAAACACCGGTTAAAATACGCTTTAAGCCATGCGAAATTACAGAGAAACCTACCAGAATCGACAGCTCCTTGCGAATAGCCATTAAGCCGGCCACCCTTTTGTTTTTGGTGCTTAAAGCTCCCATGTACATGATAATCACCAGGAGCGGATGCCCCATGTATGCCAGGGAGCCAAATTCACCCACAATGTTGCCCAGTACAGGTACATAGTAAAAGCTGAAACGAAACCAACCTGTCCAATACCCGAGGGTGGGTACAAAAGCCATCGCACATATAGTACCAAAAACCCAGTAGTAGATTTTTGCATGTTTTTTAATCGACCGGCTCAGGACAACGGCCAGTATGGTGTAAACGATCAGGGAAAACAGAAAATGGAAATTCTGCTGCAGAAAATGGAGTATTTCAAGCGAAGCACTGATCATAATTACGACAGAAAGCTCTTATTCGAGGGCCCAAATATAGGCTATAGCCCCAGCTCCCGCAATACCTAAATTTTATGATTTAGAACTAATCACTCAATCCTGTATTGTTATGAACTTATTTTCCACCAATATGGGGGGCACTATTATAAAAAAAGCCCCGGAGGATTCCGAGGCTTGTATTTATGGATATGTTATGGTCCAATTCATTTCCTCTAAGTCAGAGAAACTTAAGTCGTATCGTTTTAGTATTATATATTCTTCTCTGATCCTTTCCCAACTAACTGAAGATATAGTATCAGAATGGAAGAGGAAAACTGATAATGTATCGACAGGCAGAAAGTCTTCAAAAATTGACTCCCATTTTCCACTAGTCTCATACATAATATCTTTTTCTCCCGGAAGAATAGAATTAAATGCTTGACCGGTTAATGGTAAACTAGTGTCTGGGTAAGCGGTTTCTGATAAAAAGTTATCATCTATAGCAATAAAATATGAAAGAGGATATGACGAATTGTTTTCTAAAAGAAGCGGATATTTTCTATCCATTGCAATCTTATCACATTGAGAAAAAATTGATGTCTGAAACACTAATATTAAAGCTAAACTCCTTACTATTGATTTCATTTCGTTTTATTTATATAATCAGTAGTGTCCGACTAAAAATATAACTAGTATGGTCCTCCCCGAAGGTTCCCCGTCATGTTGTAGATTTGTTTTTGTACAACATGGGTAAAAATACAGAAATAAAGATTGTCGGACAGCCGGACTTTTGGATTAAGCTTCAAGGAGGTTCTGCTGATCGACTCCACGACCATTCGCCTGTTTAGTGACATCCTCAAGGGCGTGGGCCGCACCCCCAAAGGTGATGGGAAGAAGAAAGGGGGCTTGAAAGTGCACATGCTGATCGATGCAGTCCAATCGGTTGGCCGGTTTATCAAAATTACGGCAGCGAAGGTTCATGATCAAAAGTTTCTGAAAAGCCTGGATCTGATCTCGAACAGCTTGATCGTGTTTGATCAGGCCTATAACGACTACCACCAGTTTGCCTTATGGAGTCAGCAACACCTTTTCTTTGTAACCCGGCTAAAGAAGAATGCCGTTTACAGGGTTCTGAAGGTAATCCGCATACATTACCGGAAAAAAGGGCAGGCAAAAGTACTTCGGGATGAAATGATTGAACTGGATTATCATCCCGAAAACGAAAATGGGAAAAGGCAACT
>PDWJ01004484.1_pt1 | contig 12290 bp, 9 predicted proteins | sample 1430881 | NCBI WGS metagenome assembly PDWJ01 (sample SAMN01162460, study PRJNA174530) | Oral metagenome, whole genome shotgun sequencing project. | biome: Marine environment; feature: Marine mammal; material: Swab sample of the gingival sulcus; isolation source: swab sample of gingival sulcus... | reverse complement strand
GCAAGACGTAATCTTAGAAGTTGCCGTACCGACAGAAGAAGTAACTGAAATAAAAAATGGCAAGAAAAAAGTCAAGTCCAGAAAGACTTATCCGGGTTATGCCATCGTCAAGATGTTTATGAACGACGAGTCGTGGTATGTCGTCAGAAATACTAGAGGCGTGACCGGCTTTGTCGGTCCGGCGTCGAAACCGGTAGCGTTAACGGATTACGAAGTGTACGCAATGGGCTTAGAAAAGAAAATTATTGAAATGGATATCGAAATTGGGCAGATGGTCAAAGTGACCTCTGGACCCTTTGAGAGTTTTTCCGGCGAGGTGTTCGACATCGACACCCACAATCAGACGATTAAGGTTAAGATTAATATGTTTGGTCGCGAGACGCCGGTTGAGTTGGAATATCATCAAATATTAAAAATTTGATTATATAAAATAGAACGGGAGGTGAAATAATGGCTAAAAAAGTAAGCGGTTTGATTAAAATTCAACTGCAGGCAGGTGCGGCTACACCGGCGCCACCAGTTGGTCCGGCACTCGGTCAGCACGGCGTAAACATCATGCAGTTCTGTAAGGAGTTCAACGCAAGAACGCAAGACAAAGCGGGTTACGTCATTCCGACTGTAATTACGGTTTATCAAGATCGTTCGTTCTCTTTCATTACAAAGACGCCGCCGGCAGCGACGTTGTTGTTAAAGGCAGCAGGTATTGAAAAGGGTTCAGGCGTTCCGCACACCAATAAAGTTGCAACGGTAACGCGTGCACAATTGGCGGAAATTGCAGAAATGAAGAAAGCTGACTTAAACGCTGCAAGTGAAGACGCGGCAATTTCAATGATCGCCGGTACGGCAAGAAGCATGGGTATCGTCGTTCAAGACTAGTTGAGGTGGATTTTTTTCACTTTCAATCATTACATTGTGGGAGGCTTGCCACCGCAACCACAAAGGAGGTAACATGGCTAAAAAAACGAAGCGAAATGAAGCAAATCAAAAGGCGTTCGACCGCCAAAATATTTACGATTTACCAGAAGCTATCGATGTATTGACTGGCTTCCAAGGCGCTAAGTTTGATGAAACTGTAGAATTGCACGCGCGTTTGGGCGTAGATGGACGCCACGCCGACCAACAGGTCAGAGGTGCAATTGTATTGCCGCACGGCACAGGTAAATCAAAGCGCGTATTAGTTATCGCCAAGGGCGAAAAAGTTGATGAGGCAAAAGCTGCAGGTGCTGATTTTGTCGGTGCAGAAGACATGACTGAAAAAATTCAAAAGGAAAACTGGTTTGATTTTGACGTCATCGTCGCGACGCCGGACATGATGGGCGTCATCGGTCGACTCGGTAGAGTTTTAGGACCTAAGGGCTTAATGCCAAACCCGAAATCGGGAACTGTTACATTCGATGTCGAAAAAGCAGTTAAAGAAATCAAAGCCGGTAAAGTAGAATATCGGTTGGACAAGCAGAATATTATCCATTGCCCCGTCGGCAAGGCGTCTTTTACAAAAGAGCAATTGCACGAAAACATCAAGGCGCTTCTAGAAGCAATTATCAAGGCAAAACCGGCAGCTGCAAAGGGTACTTACCTGAAGAGCGTATCGGTTTCGCGCACGATGACGCCGGGCGTAAGAGTCAATCCAACTAAATTATAAGTTTGTGTTGACAAACGCGGTGCAATGCGTTAACATAGGATAGTAAAAAACCACCAAAGACAGTAGGTGCCAAGGCTTAATTTCCTACCGAGGCTGGATTCAAGTATAGTTGATTCTACCTCTTTGTCTTTGACAAAGAGGTTTTTTACTGATAAAAATCACTAAGAGAAGGAGGTGCGTGAGTGTCTAAAAATTTAGATCTCAAAAAAGAAGTCGTAGCTGAGATTAAAGAAAAACTTGATCGCGCTCAAGCCATGATACTGGTCGACTACATGGGAATTAATGTAGAAGAAGTTACTGAACTCAGAAACAAGTGTCGTGAAGCCGGCGTCGAGTATAAAGTTTATAAAAACAATCTCGTAAAATTAGCTGCACAAGGCACGGAATTCGAAGAAATCAGCAAAGATTTAGTCGGTCCCAACGCCATTTTGTTCAGTTACGATGACCCTGCTTCAGCCGCGAAACTTTCTAAACAAGCTGCAGAGAGTATTGCAAAGTTAGAAGTCAAATCGGGTATTATTGAAGGCGTTTACTTTGACGTCGAAGGCGTTAACAAGATTGCTGAAATTCCGAGCAGAGATGAGCTTATCGCTAAATTCCTCGGCAGCATCAGTTCTGATAAATTCATTGGTAGATTTGTCAGAAGCATCAATTCACCAATTGCCAATTTTACGTATTTGTTGTCAAATATTGCGGATCAAAAATCTAATTAATTAATTATTTGGAGGGAAAATCATGACTAAAGATCAAATCATTGAAGCTATTAAGGAAATGACTGTTTTAGAGTTAAACGAGCTCGTAAAAACTTGTGAAGAAGAGTTCGGCGTATCTGCTGCCGCTCCGGTTGCTATGGTAGCTGCTGGTGGCGCTGCTGCTGGTGGCGGTGCTGCTGCAGAAGAACAATCTGAATTCGACGTCATCCTCAAGTCTGCTGGCGCTAAGAAAATCAACGTCATCAAAGTTGTCAGAGGCATTACAGGTCTCGGCTTAAAAGAAGCTAAAGCGCTCGTCGACGAAGCTCCGAATGCCATTAAAGAAGGCGTTGAAAAGGCAGAAGCTGAAGACATTAAGAAGCAATTAGAAGAAGCTGGTGCTGAAGTAGAATTAAAATAACAGTTTTATAAAAAGAGTAAATTGGGCTTTAGTTAGTTAAAGCCCAATTTTTTTACTAAAAAATTATTAAATAGTGCTTGACGCACTATTTTTTGCGTGTTATCATACTAGAATGCGATAAGTGTTGCTTTGAGTTGCACAGCGTAGACTCAACAATGCGATTTTTGTAATGCGAATGGCTAGAACGCAGTGTTTTCAAGCATCGCGAAAAATATTTAAAATGTATTATATTTTAGTTAAGATTTAAAAACAATTAGCGAGTAATTGACAAGGGGTGAATTAGATGCCGCAATCGGTAAAGTTAGGTAAGCGGGAACGAATGAGTTTTTCAAGCGTCAACCAAATCATTCAGCCGCCCAATCTCATTGAGATTCAGTTGGAGTCATATCAATGGTTTTTAAAGGAAGGGCTCAAAGAAGCTTTTCAAGATATTTCACCAATTCAAGATTACACCGGAAACCTCATTTTAGAGTTCTGCGATTACGAACTCGAAATGACGCCAAAATACGGTGTAGAAGAATGTAAGGAACGCGATGTTAACTACGCTGTTCCCTTAAAAGTGCAACTGAGGTTCATCAATAAGGAAACTGGTGAAGTTAAAGAACAACGCGTATTTATGGGCGATTTTCCTCTAATGACGGAAAAGGGTACGTTTATCATCAACGGCGCCGAGCGCGTAATCGTTTCTCAGTTGGTGCGATCACCGGGACCGTATTACGCCGAATCGATCGACAAGGTCGGTACGCGTCTCTATTCCGCAACTGTGATTCCCAATCGCGGCGCTTGGTTGGAGTACGAAACCGATTCCAATAGCATCGTCTCCGTGCGCATTGACAGAACGCGCAAATTGCCAATTACCATTTTAATAAAGGCACTCGGCTTTAGTTCAGACCAAGAAATTTTAGACTTGTTTGGCGAAGACGAACGCCTCGTCAAGACGCTCGACAAAGACGGTACGACATCTCACGAAGAGGGTCTGCTTGAAGTATATAAAAAATTGCGTCCGGGTGAGCCGCCGACGGTTGAAAGTGCGCGCAGTTTGTTGAACTCGCTGTTCTTTGACCCGAAACGCTACGACTTGGCAAAAGTCGGTCGCTATAAATTCGCTCGCAAACTCGCCATTTCAAATCGCGTTGAAGGCTTGAAGTCAGTCGAAGACATCGTACACCCGACGACTGGCGAAATCATCGTCGAAAAGGATGAAGTCATCACCCGTAAAAAGGCGCTGGTTATCGATAATTCGGGCTTAAAGAGCGTTCTGGTATACGGCAAAGACGACAAGGTCGTAAAAGTTATCGGCAATCACTTCGTCGACATTAATACTTTTATCGACGTCAAAGATGTAAAAATCGACCGCATGGTCTATTACCCCGTATTAAAAGAAATATTGGACGCGACAGACGACGATGACGAGCGTCGCGAGATGATCGCAAAGCGCAAGACGGAGTTGATTCCGAAGAACATTATGATCGACGACATCATTGCGTCTATGAGTTATATTTTCAATCTCGCGCACGGCGTCGGTCATACCGACGACATCGACCACCTCGGCAATCGCCGCATTCGCTCTGTTGGCGAGCTCTTGCAAAACCAATTTAGAATCGGTTTATCGCGCATGGAGCGCGTCGTCAGAGAGCGCATGACTGTACAGGACATGGAGTCGATTACGCCGCAGGCGCTGATTAACATCCGTCCGGTTTCGGCTGCCATTAAAGAGTTTTTTGGCAGTTCGCAGCTTTCACAGTTTATGGATCAGACCAACCCAATTGCCGAACTTACTAATAAGCGTCGTCTGTCGGCGCTCGGACCGGGTGGTCTTTCGCGCGAGCGCGCCGGCTTTGAGGTGCGCGACGTTCACCATTCGCACTACGGCAGAATGTGTACGATAAATACGCCAGAGGGACCGAATATCGGTTTGATTGGCTATTTGAGTATTTACGCGCGCGTCAACGAGTACGGCTTTATCGAGTCGCCCTATCGCGTCGTAGACAATGAAAACAATTGCGTCACCGACGAAATTGAGTATATTACAGCCGACATCGAAGGTCGTTCAATCGTCATTCCGGCGACCGAGCCGACCGATGAAAACGGCTATTTCATAAATGAACGCACGGTCGGCAGATTTAAACACGAAATTGCCGAGTATCCGCTCGAAAAAGTCGATTATATGGAAATTTCTGCACAGCAGATGATTTCGGTTGCGACGTCGATGATTCCGTTCCTCGAAAACGACGAGGCAACGCGTGCCCTGATGGGCTCGAGCATGCAGCGTCAGGCGGTACCACTGGTCACGTCACAGGCGCCAATTATCGGTACCGGCATGGAGTTCTTAGCGGGTCTCGATTCCGGTGCAATCATTCGCGCCGTCGCCGATGGCGTAGTCGAAAAAGTCACGGCTGAAGATATTGTCGTACGCCGTGATGACCATCAAACAGATCATTACGAACTATTAAAATATAAGCGTTCCAATCAGGGGACGTGTATCAATCAGCACCCGTTGGTCAGCGTGGGCGATCGCATAGCTAAAGACGATGTCATCGCCGACGGTCCGTCGACCGATCAGGGCGAGATATCACTCGGCGCCAATTTGTTGGTTGCCTTTATGACCTGGGAAGGCTATAACTACGAGGACGCCATTTTGCTCAGCGAAGAACTGGTAAAAGATGACGTCTTGTCGTCAATCCACATCGAAGAATATGAAGCAGAGGCGCGCGATACCAAGTTGGGACCGGAAGAAATTACGCGCGACATCCCCAACATCGGCGACGAAGCACTTAAAAACTTGGATGATCGCGGCGTGATTCGAATCGGCGCAGAAGTCAATCCAAATGATATATTAGTCGGTAAGGTCACACCTAAGGGCGAAACTGAACTGACTGCCGAAGAGCGCCTCTTGCGCGCCATCTTTGGCGAAAAGGCGAGAGAAGTTAGAGATACTTCGCTGCGCGTGCCGCACGGCGAGAACGGCATCGTCGTCGACGTCAAAGTGTTTACGCGCGAAAACGGCGACGAGTTGTCGCCCGGCGTCAACGAACTGGTACGCGTCTACATTGCCAAGAAGCGCAAGATTAACGTCGGCGATAAAATGGCAGGACGACATGGTAATAAGGGCGTTATTTCGAAGATATTGCCGGTTGAAGATATGCCGTTCTTAGACGATGGCACGCCGATTCAGGTCGTGCTCAATCCGCTCGGCGTTCCGTCTCGTATGAATATCGGACAGGTGCTCGAAGTTCACTTGGGACTCGCCGCTAAGAAATTTGGTTGGTATGTCGCTTCGCCGGTATTCGACGGCGCCAACGAGCACGAGATAATGGACTTGCTCGAAAAAGCCGGTTATCCGCGCGATGGCAAGCTGACGATTAGAGATGGACGCAGCGGTGAAACGCTCGACAATCGCGTTACTGTCGGCTATATGTACATGCTTAAATTGCACCACTTGGTAGACGACAAATTACATGCCCGTTCGACGGGGCCGTATTCACTCGTCACGCAGCAGCCGCTCGGCGGCAAGGCGCAATTTGGTGGACAGCGCTTTGGTGAGATGGAGGTTTGGGCACTCGAAGCCTACGGTGCCGCACATACCTTACAAGAAATATTGACAGTTAAGTCGGACGACGTAATCGGTCGCGTTAAGGCTTACGAGGCAATTGTAAAGGGTGAAAATATACCCGAACCGGGTGTGCCGGAGTCGTTCAAAGTACTCATTAAAGAACTTCAATCGATTGCGCTCGACGTTAAAGTGTTGCGCGATGACGACGGCGAAGTCGCATTTGAAGACGACATAGTGGATGTTTCGGAAGTCGATCCCGCAATCAGCGCTCAGGATCGGTCATATGAAGAAGACGTAGATGAAGATATGGATGTGGATATGGACGATATCGAACCGAGTTATGAAGAGGTTATTATTGCAGAAGACATTGAACCCGACGATATCGTAACAGAAGATATTGAGCCTGAAGATGAAGATTTACCGATGTAACCAGTCCCAAAAGAAGAGTGAGAAGGGAGCGTAAAAACTTGTTTGAGTTTAATAAATTTGATTCCATCAGAATAGGGTTGGCTTCTTCCGATAAGATCCGCGAATGGTCGCGAGGAGAAGTAAAAAAACCGGAAACAATCAACTACAGAACGCTTAAGCCGGAAAAAGAAGGTTTGTTTTGTGAAAGGATTTTCGGACCGCAAAAGGACTGGGAATGTCACTGTGGTAAATACAAGCGCGTCAGATACAAGGGCATCGTCTGCGATCGCTGTGGCGTCGAAGTAACCAAGGCAAAAGTACGCCGCGAGCGCATGGGGCACATTGAACTAGCAGCGCCGGTGTCGCACATTTGGTATTTTAGGGGCATCCCCTCTAAAATGGGCATTTTGTTGGACATTTCGCCGCGCGCACTGGAAAAAGTACTCTACTTTGCGTCGTATATCGTGCTCGATCCGGGTGAGACGTCGCTTGAATATAAACAAATATTAAATGAACACGAATTCGATGAATACTATAAAAAATATGGCGCCGGCTTTAAGGCTGGCATGGGCGCTGAATCGGTTAAAATACTACTTGAAGAAATCGATTTAGAAGCGCTTTCTAAAGAGTTGCGCGTCAAGGTCAAAGAGGGCACCGGTCAGAAAAAGGTCAAGGCTGTACGACGATTGGAAGTCGTCGAGGCGTTTTTACAATCGGGCAACCGTCCTGAATGGATGATTCTCGATGCCGTTCCGGTCATCCCGCCGGATTTGCGCCCGATGGTACAGCTCGACGGCGGTCGCTTTGCGACATCAGATCTGAACGACCTCTATCGCCGCGTAATTAATCGAAACAATAGACTACAGCGCCTTATCGATCTCAATGCGCCGGAAATCATCTGTCGCAATGAAAAGCGCATGCTGCAAGAAGCAGTTGACGCCTTAATCGACAACGGCAGACGCGGCAGACCGGTTACCGGACCGGGCAACAGACCGCTCAAATCGCTTTCCGACATGCTCAAGGGCAAGCAGGGTCGCTTTAGACAAAACTTGCTCGGCAAGCGCGTCGACTACTCCGGACGTTCGGTTATCGTCGTCGGACCGGAACTCAAGTTTTATCAGTGTGGTCTGCCCAAGAAGATGGCGCTTGAGCTGTTTAAGCCATTTGTCATGAAGCGCTTGGTCAGCGAGGAAAAAGCCCATAATATTAAGTCGGCAAAGCGCATGGTCGAAAAGATGCGCCCCGAGATTTGGGATATCGTCGAGGACGTCATCAAAGAGCACCCGGTGCTATTGAACCGCGCTCCGACGCTGCACCGACTCGGCATTCAGGCGTTTGAGCCGATTTTGGTCGAAGGCAAGGCGATTCGCCTACATCCGCTCGTCTGTACGGCTTATAACGCCGACTTCGACGGCGACCAAATGGCGGTACACGTACCGTTATCAGTTGAGGCGCAAGCCGAAGCGCGCTTCTTGATGCTCTCTGTCAACAATATCTTGGCGCCGAAAGACGGCACGCCGATTACGACGCCGACGCAGGACATGGTCTTGGGCGTATACTACTTGACGATGGACGGCAAAGACGATCTTTACGACGAAGACGGCGTCATGGTCAGCCCCGGCGAGCTCGGCTCCGGCAAGGTGTTTAAAGACTTTGAAGAGATGCTGATGGCGTATAGCAACGGCTTCGTCAGCTTACACGCCAAGGTAAAAGTGAGGCGCTATAGTGAAGACGGTACGCAGAGTGCACTCGTCGAGGGCACGGTCGGTCGCTTTATATTAAACGAAAAAATTCCACAAGATTTGGGCTTTGTCGACCGCGCAGTCGCACCGCTCGACTTAGAGGTAAACTTTGAATGTACTAAAAAAGAGCTCGAGCTGATTATCAGCAAGTGCTTCCAGCGCAATGGCAACACGGCTACGGCGGAAATGCTCGACCACATCAAGTCGCTCGGCTTTAGATTTTCAACGCAGGGCGCCGTTACAATTTCGGTTTCCGACATGGTCGTACCGGAAGAAAAAGACGAACTCATCGAAAAGGCGAGAACGGTCGTAGACAAATATCAAAAGGCGTATTTGCGCGGTCAAATGTCCGATGCTGAACGCCACGAAAAAGTTGTCGAAACTTGGAAAGAAACGACTAAAAACGTCACTGATGTCTTGATGAAAAATCTCGGCAAGCGCAATAATATCAACATTATGGCGTATTCAGGTGCCCGTGGTAATACCAAGCAGATTGGTCAGCTCGCCGGCATGCGCGGCAACATGGCTAACACGCTGGGCGAAACAGTTGAGGTGCCAATCGTTTCTAACTTTAGAGATGGTCTATCTGTACTGGAGTACTTTATCTCCACGACAGGTGCGCGTAAAGGTCTTGCCGATACGGCGCTTAGAACCGCGGACTCCGGTTACTTGACGCGTCGTCTGGTCGACGTCTCGCAGGACATTATCGTTCGCGAAGTCGACTGTGAAACGGATAAAGCAATTTACCTCAAGCCGTTTACCGATGGACACGGTGCGGTTGAGCCAACTGTCGAAAACTTAGTTGGACAGATATTGGCAGAGAACGTGATGGACGATAAGACGCGTGAAATTATCGCCTACAAAGATCAGTTCATCAGCCGCAAAGTCGCCGAACAGATTAGCAAGTCGACGGCGGATATGGTTTACGTACAAAACGAAGTGATCGAATCGCTCGAAGAGCGCTTAACCGGTCGCTATTTGGCAGAAGATATCGTCAGCGATTTAAGCGGCGAAATCATCGCCTATAAAAATCAGTTGGTAGAAGCGGATTTGGCAAGGCAAATTGTCGAACACAGCAGCAAGCCGATTGCCGTTCGTTCGGTATTGTCTTGTCAGACTAAGCACGGTGTCTGCGCGCGCTGCTACGGTTTGAACCTCGCCAATCGCTCGTCGGTCGACGTCGGTGAGGCGGTCGGCATCATCGCCGCTCAGTCGATTGGTGAGCCGGGTACACAGCTTACCATGCGTACCTTCCACACCGGCGGTATTGCCGGCGGTGACATCACTCAGGGTCTACCGCGTGTCGAGGAATTGTTTGAAGCCAGAAAGCCGAAGGGGCTCGCTCTAATCGCCGATGTCGCCGGTGTCGTTTCATTCAAAGAGACGAAGAAGAAGCGCGAAATTATCATTACGCCGGATGACGGCGACGCATCTTCGCAGCAAATTGTATTCGGTGCGCACCTCAAAGTTAAAGAGGGCGATCGCGTTCAGGCAGGTACGGTATTGACCAACGGTTCTGTCAATCCGCACGATATATTGCGCATTGTCGGCGTCGATGGCGTACAGGATTACATTACTAAAGAAGTGCAACGCGTCTATCGCCTGCAGGGCGTTGACGTCAACGACAAGCACATTGAAATAATCATCAAGCAGATGCTCGATAAGATCAACATCGACGACGCCGGTGATACCGAATTGATTCCGGGTTCAAGGGTCAGTATGTTGGAATTCGAAGACGCCAATAAAATCGCGCTCGAAAACGGCTTGACGCCAGCTGATGGCTCGCGCGTCTTGCTCGGCATTACAAAGGCGTCGCTGGCTACCGATTCGTTCTTATCGGCGGCGTCCTTCCAAGAGACGACGCGCGTCTTGACCGAGGCGGCGATTAAAGGTAAAGAAGATCGTCTAATCGGGCTCAAGGAAAACGTCATCATCGGTAAGCTGATACCGGCGGGTACGGGTATGAAAAAATATCACGATATCGCCATTCAGTCCGATGAAGATGATGAGGGCGTAGCTGGTGAGGAAGTGCTACAGTCATAGACTGTTATACTTCTTGACAGAGTAAGCTTTGAATGTTAAAATACTTGGGTATGCGTTATTAGGAGTTAATCCGTGACGAACAAGTCAAAAGTTAGCTATAGCATAGGTCTTAAATCGTCTATGCGTGCCATAAAAGAAGGGTGTGCCGCAAAGTTGCTCGTCGCCAGTGATGCCGACGAGCACGTTGTGCGTCCACTGTTAGAGCTGGCTGAATGCAAGCGCATAGAAGTCGAATACGTCGACTCTATGCGCCGTTTAGGTCAGCGCTGTCAAATCGATGTCGGTGCTGCAGCAGCAGTAATAAAAATATTATAACTATTAATCGCGTCTGTCATTTCGAGCGCAGTCGAGAAATCTCGACTCACGAATTCGCGTCTGGATAATTCCGGTAACGTGGAGATGACATGTAGACATGTAATAGTTACCAAAATCCAATGGAAAAGGGGGTGCAGTGAATGCCAACAATTAACCAACTCGTGAGAAAGAGCCGCGTTAAGCAAACGGATAAGAGTACTTCTCCGGCTTTACAGCGTACATTTAACTCTTTAAAGCGCGTAGCGGTCAAGCAATCTTCTCCGCAAAAGCGCGGTGTTTGTACATCTGTTAAGACGATGACGCCGAAAAAACCGAATTCAGCACTTAGAAAAGTTGCCAGAGTACGTTTGACAAACGGCATGGAAGTTTCGGCTTATATTCCGGGCGAAGGTCACAACTTACAAGAGCACAGCGTGGTTATGATTCGCGGCGGTAGAGTTAAAGACCTACCGGGTGTTAGATATCACGTAATCCGCGGCGTATTAGATACTCAAGGCGTTGCCAATAAAAACCAAGCGCGTTCTAAGTATGGTGCTAAGCGTCCGAAGAAAAAATAAAAAGTAAGTCTGTATAACCGACACCACAACTTACTAGAGAGTGGTTCTCTATGTTGAGTACCGATGAAAATTACAAATGAATTAGGAGGGAAGCGTTGTGTCTAGAAAAGGTAGAGCACCAAAGCGCTTAATTTTACCGGATCCGGTTTACGGATCAAAAATGGTCACTAAGTTGATCAATCAAATCATGCTCGACGGCAAGAAGGGCGTAGCCCAAAAAATCGTGTATGGTGCAATGGAGACAATTGAAGAAAAAATGGGTAAACCGGCTATCGAGGTGTTTAATGGCGCGCTCGATAACATCATGCCCGTTTTAGAAGTGCGCTCAAGACGCGTCGGTGGTTCAAACTACCAGGTACCGGTTGAAGTAAGACCGGAGCGCCGCAAGACGTTGGGTATTCGCTGGTTAGTCTTACAAGCACGTAAGCGCGGCGAAAAGACCATGCACGAAAGATTGGCAAAAGAATTAATGGATGCCGCTAACAATACGGGCGGCGCCGTTAAGAAAAAAGAAGACGTACACAAGATGGCAGAAGCAAACAAAGCATTTGCTAGTTACAGATGGTAATGCAGTTGTTAGATAAGAAAGGAGGAAACTGTGAGTAGAGCTTTTCCATTAGAACGGACTAGAAACATCGGCATCATGGCGCACATCGACGCCGGTAAGACGACGACGACAGAGCGTATACTTTACTACACTGGTATTACGCATAAACTCGGCGAAACGCACGACGGTTCAGCTACTATGGACTGGATGGAACAAGAACAAGAACGTGGTATTACAATCACTTCGGCAGCGACGACTTGCGAGTGGCAAGATAACAGGATTAATATCATCGATACTCCCGGTCACGTTGACTTCACTGTTGAAGTGCAGCGCTCGCTGAGAGTTTTGGATGGTTCCGTCGCAGTTTTCT